>ENA-OOZX01000931-OOZX01000931.1-human-gut-metagenome-genome-assembly--contig:-NODE-931-length-21653-cov-2.379017_pt1 | contig 21653 bp, 14 predicted proteins | sample MGYA00241048_ERZ501412 | MGnify/ENA primary metagenome ERZ501412 (study PRJEB25962, sample SAMEA2042518) | human gut metagenome | biome: human gut; feature: human-associated habitat; material: faeces... | reverse complement strand
CGATGGTGCCGCCGCCGGTCACCGCGGTCGTGTCTCCCTTGGTCTCCGTCCTGCCGGTGGTACCCAGCGTGGCGGAGGAGATGCCGGTGGCCTTCGCGCCTTCGGTGAGCACCGTGTCGCTGTCGTGCTGGACGATGTCGAAACGGGCTGCAGACGAGGCCACCGCCGAATCCGGTTCCTTGAGCTTGACGTTGAAGCGGGCCGCCTTGCGGTTCTTGAGCGAGGTGACCCAAACGGTGCCGTCGTCGAGATGCACGTGTTGGCGGGTGATGGAGCTCACCCAGATGGCGCCGGCGATGATGCCGATCAGCATGACGAGCGCGATGACGGGCATCGCCCAACGGTGCGCGTCAGGCGAGACCAGGCGGCGCATGGAGGAGCGGAACGCCCGCTCGCGTTGGCGCTGGTTAGGCTGCTTGCTCATGGCATCCTCTTCTCTCTCGTTTGCTCGCTTCTCGTGCAATGCCGTGCCGCATGGTGCAGTCCTTCATATAGTGCGTTCCTATTGCCTCACCGCGCATGCGATGGCCGGATCCTGGGACATCTGCTTGTCGCTGCGCACGATCTTCACTTCGATGCAGGTCTGTTTGTCGGTCACGTCATGCAGCTCGACTTTGCGGTCGGCCACGATGTTGGTGCTGGTACTGGGGCCGGAAGTGGCAGAATTGCCCTGTACCGGCGACCATGCGTACATGTCGCCGTCCTTGGGCTGCGGGTTCGTCCAGGTGAACGTGACGGTGGTGCCGTCGTAGGTTCCGTTCAGGTTTTCGGGCGTCGGCACCACTTCGGCTCCCGTGATGTCGTCGGGATTGCCGTCCGTTCCGTTGGAGTCGCCGGTGGCGCCCGGCGTGGAGACCGATGTGCGGTTGCGCGTCGCGGTGTCATCCATGTGCGGCATTACGACGAAGACGAACGTCAGGACGACCGCCGTCAGCGCAGCCACGACCACGGCCGTGATGGACAGCGGCTTCTTCCACGCACCGGTGGGAGCGTCCATTCGCGTCACGTTCGCGGGGCCGGGCGCGACGCGGCGCTTGCCGGTCATGCTGCTGGGATATTCGGGGACGCCTTCCACGGTGACGGGCGTGGCATGGCCGTAGTAAGCCTGTTGCACCTGCTGCATCGCGCGGGCGAATTCCAGCGCCGTGCCGTAACGGTTGTCCGGGTTCTTGTCGAGCCCCCTGACGAGTACACGTTCGACGTCCGCGGGCACATCAGGGCGGCCGATTGGCGGCAGGCGGCGACTGACGATGACCTGCGCGAGTTCCTGCTGCGTATGCGCCTGATAACCATGCTCATACGGCGAACGGCCGGTCAGTGTGGCGTACAGGGTCGCCGCCAAGGAGTAGATGTCGGCGGCTTCGGTGCCGCCGCTGCGTCCGGTCAGCACTTCCGGCGCGGCCCATGGCACGGAGAAACCGGTCTGGGTTCCCGCCTGATACACGTTCGTGGAGATGCCGAAATCGGCGAGCACCGGCAGTCCCTGCGGGGTGATGAGGATGTTCGCGGGCTTGATGTCGCGGTGCAGGATGCCTTTGCAGTGCGCGGTGAACAGGGCGCTGCAAAGTTTGATGCCCAGGTCGAGCATCTGGTCGGCGGTGAGTGGTCGCTTGCGGATCAGCTCCTTATAGGAGCCGCCGGGCGCGTATTCCAGCACGATGTAGCCAAGTCCGGTGCTGGTCACGCCGGCGTCGTGGATGGAAAGGATGTAGGGGTGCGCGGAAAGCTCCGCCATGTAGTTCGCCTCATTGCGGAATCGGGCGGCTGCGCGGGGGTCGAGGGTGGCGCTGCTGACCTTGATGGCGACGTCGCGGCTGGGGACGCGCTGATGGTACCGGTATACGCTGGCTGTGGCGCCGGTGCCGAGTGGCTGGATGAAATCATAGCCGGATATCCGCGGCGGTGTTGGCTGTGCCGGCATTTGGCTATCCCCCTTACGACATCTCTTCTTCTTAGTCTATTCCGAGGTGTTCCCACGCACAACCCTTGATGGGGAGCGCTGAGGAGTGCTCGCCGCAGGCAGGAGCTGCCGTGCGATGACGCAGTTAGTCCAGAATAAAACTGATATAAAAACGGAACATATGGTTCGGTTTTCGATTGTTGACATATGATGGAGGAACTGTCTGACGGACGACGGGGCCGGCGACGGGAATGGAGGTGCCATGAAGGCGGTTGAAGCACTGCTTGAGGGGGAATCCGGCAAGGCGCTGCTGGTGGTTGGTGCTCCTTGCGTGGGCAAGAGCACGCTGGCCCGTGATGCCTTGATGGCCGGGCTGCGACGGTTCGGCGAATCCGGAGCGATGATGACGGTATCCGGGCGTCAGATCGCCGATGTGATAGGCGATCAGGTGATTCGCGAGCTGGGGGCGACCTCCCAGGCGCGACCGGTCACGACGCTGTCGGCCATCGCGTTCCGGCTGATCACCGTCATGCGTTCGAGGTCGGGCGAGCCGCTGCCGAGGTTGCTGAACGGCGCCGAGCAGGATGCGCTGCTGCGTTCGGTGTGCTCCGTCCATGTGGCTCATGTGCGGGCGGGGGATCCATGCGGCACGTGTTCGTTGCTGCGCGAATACTTCGCCAGGGATGATTGGGACGGCGTGCTGGCCGATGCCGTGGCCGGGAACGACGGCGAGGGTGGTGATGCGGATTCCGGCGTAGGCGTCAATGCCGCCTTCGTCATGCAGCTGCGCGACATGTTGGCCCGCATGGATGAGCTGGGCGTTTCCGAGGATCGTGAAGGAACGGCCCTGTCGGCGTTGAGGCATTGGTCGCCGCGCGTCGAGCGTTTGCATGTGCAGTGGCGTCTCGCGTTCGCGTTGCGCCGCGAATACGAGACCGCGGTGAGTCGTATGTACCCGGGCGAGTACCGGTTGGACTCGTCTCGTCTGCTGGTCGAGGGGGCCAAGGCGGTCGGGATGGTCGGCGATGACGATCTGCCGTGTTTGCTGGTCGTCGACGACTGTCAGGACCTCACCTTCGCCGGGTTCACGTTCCTGAAGGCGCTGCGCGATGCGGGGACGCGGCTGCTGCTGGTCGGCAATCCGGACGAGGCCGGGCAGACATTCCGCGGGTCATATCCGGAATACCTGTTCGACCAGATTCGTCGTCAGCTTGGCGCCGACATGGTTCGTCTGCCGGCTGGCGGTGCCGGAAATGGCCGAGTTGAGGAGCGTGCGGTGGACCACGTCGACGGTTATACGTATCGCGATCTGGTCGCATCCCGTATCTCCCTGTCCATCCGATCCACGCAGGACGAGACGGTTCCTCTGCCGCAGAGGCCGGGCAAATTGCCGCAGCTGCCGGCGAGCCTGCCGATTGTCGCATTGCCCCAGGCCGATCCGCTGCCGGGCGATGGCAGTCTGAAAACCGCGCTGTACCGCTCGGCCGACGAAGAGACGGAAGACGTCGTATGGCGCATCAAGCAAGCCCACATCCTTGAAGGACGCAACTGGAACGACATGGCTGTCATCGCGCACGACAACGCCACCGTGCGCACGTTCGGCGAACGGCTACGCGCCGACGGCGTGCCCGTACGCTATTCGAGCGTGACCCGCCCCCTCAAGGACGAGCCGTTCGTGCAGGGCCTGTTCTCCATGATCGAACTGGCCGAACTGAAACGGCAAGGCATCGCCACCTCGTCCATGAACCTCGACACGGCCGGCGCATACGTGCGCTCACGCGTCGCATCAATCATGAACTCGCCGTTGATCACCACCCCCGGCGAACGTCCGGCTCGGCTGTGCGTGGTCGAATCGGCGATGAACGCGCTCGGCTCGCTGGCCACGGTTTTGCATGACGATACAGCCGATCCGACCACGTCCGACACGTCCGGACGCGCGCTGCTGTCACAGCTGATCGACGATTGGAACGATTACGTCGAAACCTTCCACACCGCACGCGTGGCGGCATCGGCGTCGGACACGGAAAACGCTGCCGACATGGGCCTGCCGGCAATCGACACCGACGACCGGCTGATGACGGGAGAGCGTGCCGCTGAGGACGCGGACGAACCATCCTTCGGCATGAACGCGCTGTACATCCTGCTATTGGAAGGCGACACCGACCGCGTGCTCGACGCGATCGCCTCCGTACTGGGCCGCAAAGACCCCCAAGCGCAAGCCTTCGCACGCCTGTGGAAAGCGCTCGACGATACCCTGCGGTCGGAGGCACGCCTGACATCCCACGAACCGCAATACATGCTCGACTGTGCATGGCAGGCGTTCGGCAAAGCCGAAATCTGGCAGAAAACGGCGTTGCGCAACAACGCCGAAGGCCGCGCGGCCAACGACCGGCTCGACACCGCGATGCGCCTGTTCAGCTACGCGTCCGGCGGCGAATCGAACGGCGTGACGGCAGCGCACACCATCGACGCGTTCATCGAACAGGTCCGCGCGCTCGCCATCGAAGCCGACTCCCTGGCGCACACCGCGCCGATCGATCAGGCCGTGACGCTCACCACGCCCGCCGGAGCTGCCGGAAAACATTGGAAACTCGTGTTCATGCCTGCGCTTCAACAAGGTCAATGGCCGAACCTCGCGCCGCGCAATACCCTGTTTGGCGGGGAGGAGCTCGCTGACATCATGCTGCATGGACGACTGTCCGACGACATCGTCACCTCCGCAGGCCGCGAAAACGCGCAGCTCGCCGCGGTGCTCGCCTCCGAACAGAAAAGCCTCCTTGTGGCGCTCACCCGCGCCGATGAGCGCGTGACGGTAAGCGCGGTCCTCAACGAAGACCATGTGCCGTCCGACTTCCTCTACGGCTACCTGCCGGAATGGTTCGACCGCGACCGGGATGCCGATGCGGAAACATGCGTGTACACGGCGGTCGGCGAGGCCGGCGAATACGCGGGACTGGAAGCCGACCCGCGTGGCCTGAATTCGAACGGGACGCGGTTTTTCACCACGGCCTGGTCGCCGCCGCGCGAAGCGTGTTGGCCCATGCGCCGGCCGATTCCCCCCAAGCGCGCGATGCCGCGCAAGCCTTGGCGTTGTTGGCATCGCGTGGCATCGCCGCCGCGAATCCCGACAATTGGGCGTTCCTTACGGAACATGCGGGAGCCGACGATATGACGGAAATCGACGGCAAGATGGAATCTGACGGAAAAACGGAGCGTGCCGACAAGGCGAAGCTTATCGAACAACCGGAATCCATCGAAAAAACGGACGGCCAATCCGACGTGGTCACCCTTTCTCCATCCGCCGTGGACAGTTTGTGGGCGTGCCCGGTGTGCTGGATGCTGGAGAACCGTTTCGCCGGCCCACGCATGGGCAGCGCGGCCACCAGCTTCGGCTCGCTCATCCACGCCGTCGCGCAACAGGCCACCGAAGCCGGCCTCGACCTGCCCCAAAACCACACCGCAGTAAGCGACGAGGACAACATCGACGAAATCACCCAATGGATGATCAGCCGATACAAGACCCTACGTGGCGACCTCAACGCCATCGACGACCCCGAGGAACGGTACAAGGCGCTCGGCAAGGACGCGAAAGCATCGGTCGCATTGCGCAACATCGCCACATATTTCGTCAAGTCGAACCGTACGGGATACCCGTCGAACAACACCGAAACCATCACCGTGGGAACGTTGGACCATGCCGAAGCGGAACGGCAGTTCGCCGCGCGATTCGACTTCGACGACATCCTCGACGCCTACAACGCCATCGACGGCAACGCTCCGATCTCCCGCGACGAACTCATCGCCATCATGGGCGCGCTCGTCGACGGCTGGCCGGAAACCGGCATGAGCGACCGGCTCACCGTACGCCTGTCGGGCAGAATCGACCGTCTTGAACACCGCCGTACCGCCGACGGCCGCGAACAGGTACGGCTGATCGACTACAAAACCGGCAAAGTGCCAAACGGACGCTCCCTGTTCAGCGACCTGCAGCTCGTCTGCTACCAGCTGGGCCTCGCATTCCCGGAACACGGCGGAAAACGCGGCGCGCAGGCGATCGCAGCCATGCCGGACATCACCCAAAGCGCCCTGTTCCACGTCATGGAATACGCGGCACCCGCGCCACGCAAAGGGCAAGGCGACGAAGCGTACCACCAGCAGGCGCTGTTCGCCGGCGGAAGCATCAACGCGGGCGATTTCATACCCCGCAAATACGTGCCCAAAATGGCCAGCGTCTTCACCAGCGGCCTCGACGACGTCGAACGGCCGGCGCAGGTCAGCGAAGAACATTGGAAGCAACTTCTGGAATCGCGGTCGAAGATGACGGTATGGTCGCTGACCATGATCTCCCGCGTCTTCTATGCGGCCGCGGCGAGCCGGGCCACCCGCATCACCGCGCGTCCGACCGTGGAACACGTCGGATACTGCAGAACGTACGGCAGTGGGGTCTGCCCGGCCTGCCAAGGCGAGCAGAACACCGTATTCGAAAGGACCGTGGCATGAACGGGAGTAACGGTATGAACGGAAGCATGTCAACGAACGGGGCCACAGCAAAGGGCGATGCGATGGGCACTGTGCCGGCCGCCACGCCGAAATTCACCGACAGTCCGGAACAGGCCGCCGTCATCCAAGCCCCCTCATACGAGGACGTGGTCGTGGTGGCGGGCGCCGGCTCCGGCAAAACCTACACCATGACCCGCCGCATCATCACCCTCATCGACCAGGGCATCAGTCCCGAGAAGATTCTGGGCCTGACCTTCACACGCAAAGCCGCCTCCGAACTGCTTTCGCGCGTCTCCGCTGCCGTGACACGCAACCAAGCCGGACGCGGTACACGCGTCGCCTTCCTCAAACCGGAAGTCTCCACCTATGACGCGTTCTTCCAAACCATCGTGCGCCAATACGGCCTGCTCGTCGGCTTCGACCAAAACACGCAGCCATTGAGCGAAGCCGGAGCGCTGCAGCTCATCCACACCGTGCTCGACAAGCACATGGACCAGCTCATGGCCTTCGACCAAGGCGGCGACGAACTCGGCAAATTCTCCACCATCGCCGGCAACGTGTTCACCCTATCCAACGCCATCGCAGGAGCCATGATCGGCAGCGACTGCACCAGCTTCGACGAAGCCGTGGAACGCGTGCGCGCATGGGATAAGGCGTTCGTGGCGCAAGTGGCCAAAGCGCTTGAAGACGAGGACGTTCCCGATGACGAGCCGAAAGTGGGCAAGGCTCCGAAACAGAAGAAAAAGGAATCCGACACCGCCTTCGAAACCCGCATGCGCGAATACCGCGCCCAATGCCACCAACTCTGCGTCTACAAGACCGCGCAATTGGCCGGCACGGCCCGCAAACGCGACCTGCTACTCGACCTCGTGGCCGACTACCACGCCGAAAAACGCGCCCTCAACATGGCCGAATTCAGCGACTTCACCATCGCCGCATTCCAACTCGTCACCCGATTCCCCTCCATCGGAGCCACCTACCGCAAACGCTACACGCACGTGCTGCTCGACGAATACCAAGACACCTCCACCACGCAGGCGGCCCTCCTGACCGCACTGTTCCACGCCGATTCCACCCATCGCAGCGCGGTGAACGCCGTCGGCGACCCCTTCCAATCGATCTACGCATGGCGAGGAGCCAGCCCAGGCGCATTCCGCATGCTGCAACACGACTTCGGCCACGACGCCACCGACAAGCCCTACACGCTGACCGTCACCCGACGTAACTCGCGCATGGTGCTCGAAGCGGCCAACAATCTGACGAAACCATTGCGCCTGCCTGCCAGACGTCGCGGCAGTTCGCTTATGCGCGAAGTGGACGTGCCCCCGCTCGCCAACATCGACAATGCCCCCGAAGGTACGCTCGGCGTGCTCGGCTACGCCACATTCGGCCAGGAAATCGACGCCATCGTACGCTTCGCCAAACAAGCGATCGCACTGCACACGCCAACCGAAAACGAGCTCGCCGACGGAGTCAAAGACAACCGTCCGCACGTGGCGCTCCTGTTCCGCTCCAAAACGCAGATGCCAGCCTACGAGGACGCACTGGAACAAGCCGGCCTCACCACACTCGTCGTCGGCCAGGCCGCACTCCTGGAACGTCCCGAAATCAAAGACATCCTCGCCCTGCTGCACGTCGTATGCGACCACACCGACAGCGCTGCGCTCATGCGGCTGCTCGCCACGCCACGATTCGGTCTGTCCGCCGACGATCTGCAGGCGCTCGCCGGCATCGCCGAACGGCTCAACACCGCGCAACGCTACCGCGCGCTCGTGTCGGCCGGCATCGTGGAGGCGGATGCGAATCCGTCCGACGCCGACATCCGCGCCACCGTGCGCGCCTACCGCGACCAAGTGCCCAACGCCGTCTTCCTGATCGACGTGCTGCTGCGCGGCGATCTGCGGCACCTCGTCGACGGCGTATTGAGCCGTACGGGAGCCGCGAGCGTCATCCACGCCGGTCGCGTCATCCAACAGGTGCAGCGCACGGCCGGCCATCCGTTGCCGGAAGTGGTACGCACGGCCATCACCGCGCTCGGACTGGACATCGACCTGCTGCTCGCCGAACGGATGCGGCATCCGGATGCCGGCAATCGTGTCACATCGCATGCCGCTTCGTCACTCGACGCGATGCTGTCTCTGGTGGACACCTACTTGCAGGAAATCGCCGCGCAGGGCACGCCAAGCCTGCGCGCGTTCATCTCGTGGGTGGATTCGCTGCGTGACGCGTCCGACGACAACGCCACCGCACCAGATACCCCCGTCGATGTGGTGCTCATGACCGTGCACCAGTCGAAAGGCCTGGAATGGGACGCCGTGGCCGTGGTCGGCATGCGCGACGGCACCTTCCCGTCCAGTCAAGGCGACCGCCTGAGCGTCAAAACGGACGAAGACCATCCGGGCGGTCGGCGCGACGGCGTATGGGAGCCGCCGGAATACTTCGAAAAAGCCCACACTTGGCTGGAAGACCCGTCCGCGGTGCCGGTTCCGGTGCGCGCCGACGCGGATATCCTGCCACGATTCCCGCACGACGCGCCCATCGGGGGCAATCCCGTGGAATCGCTCGACGGATTGGACGATGCGGAAGTGATCGACGACGAGGTGTTCGGCACCTTGCGAACCATGGCCGTCGACGATATGGAAGGAATGGATCCGGCAAGCCTGTACCTGACGCAACAGGAGGAATACGGCCGCCGACTGCACGCCGACGAACGCCGTCTCGCCTACGTGGCGTTGACGCGCGCCCGCTACGAGGCGCTGCTCGTATACAGCGGATGCAACGAGACGAGCCGCGACTCCCGCCTGGCGGAGGGAAAGAAAAGCGCCGCGCCGTCGAATTTCTGGCTGGAGACGCGCGATTCGATGAACGGAATCGTCACCGCGGTACGCGAACCGGACAACCTGTCCGACGATGTGGACGGCTCCCCGCACACGCTGGGACTTGACCTGCCCGACGGCTATTTCGTAGGCGAACACGCCCGCGATTTCGAGAATGCCGTGGTGGGCGATGCGTGGAACACGCCGCTCGAACCGGTCTCGGACGACCATACTTTGCCTTGGCCGTGCGATCTGAGCGCCGATGTCGCCGACAAGCTGCGTGCCGCGGCCGAACAGGTACGTGCCGTCGAATCCGACGAACCGAATATCGCTGAATCCACGGGAACGCAGGGCGACGTTGCCGATGAATCCGCCACGCCATCGCCGGAAACCGGAAACTCACTGCTGCGTCTCGCCAAACTGCTCGTCGCCGACGAACATCTCATGCCGGAACCGGACGTGGCTGACGCAGGCGAATCGCAGGACGCCTTCGACGAGGCCGTGCGTGCCAAAGGCGAACGTATCCTTGCTGCCGGCCGCCAAAACGTCACCTCGCTGCAAGCGCGCGCCGGCTCCATGGGCGAGCGTGACTCCCGCGCCTACTGGCGTGGTCTGGTCCGTCCGATTCCGCACGTCGCCTCGCCGGCGGCACAGCTCGGCACGCGGTTCCACGCATGGGCTGAGCGTTTCATCATGGCGGATGCGGACGTCGACGGCATCGGCGGTACGGAAGGTGCTGCCGGCATGGCCGCGCAGTCGCGTGCGGAACTGATCGCATTGATAGGTGATACGCAAGTCGACGCGGACAACGGCGGCGTGCAATCGCAGGACGCACCATCGCAGGACGCCCGATTGCGAGACGAACGGAAACTGGCCGCTTGGCAGCGTCGTCTCGTCGCTTCGCCGTGGGCAAAACGACGTCCAGCATGGGCGGAACGCCAGCTCGTCGTCGACATGCCCCAGCTCGGCACCATCGTCAACGGCAAACTCGACGCGGTGTTCTTCGGCGGTCTCGACGAAACGGACGAGACGAAACGCTACACCGTGGTCGATTGGAAAACCGGCGTAAAACCACGCAAACCGGACGAAATCAAGGAGAAGCTCGCACAGCTCGACCTGTACCGCCTGCTGCTCGCGGCGATGGAAGGGGTGCCGTTGGATGCAATCGACGCCTGTCTCTACTATGTGAGTGAGCCTCACGAGGCCGATCGGGAGCTTGACGCCCTCGACAAAACAGAAGAAGAGATCCTTGCCGAGTTGAGCTACGGAATTCCGCAGCAATCCGACAACGACTAGTGCCGGTGCGCAATGGCTCCTTGACCGAAGAAAGCGGGGGAGCGGCGCTTTCCGGCCTGCCTGCGGGAGAAACCGCTATGCAGGCAGCGTTGTGGAGGAACGCCGCTACCCTCGTGCAGCATGTGTGGGCGGGCGCACATGCCGGACGCAACGACAGTTAAGGAGTGTTTGATATGGCTGCGAACAGCGCAATCGCAATCCCGAACGCCGGCATGGGTGCCGGAACAAACAACGCATCGGCAATCGTCTTCCGTCCCATCGTCTGGGGCGATCTGGACGCGGTGGTCGACCTGTTCGACCGTACCTGGCCGCAGGATGTGGACAAGGTCGGCGCGGACATGTCGCGGCTGATCTCCCGATATTTCGTGCTGCACTACCTGCTGCCGACCACGTTCGCCAACGGCGCGTTCGCCGCCGACGGCACACTCGCGGGCGTCACGTTCATCCGCGTCGCCGGCGAGGCGCCGCAGCTCGACGAAATCGAAGTCGGCGAGGAAATGAAGGCCTTGGAACGCCGCATCGACGCCGATCCGGAGGCCGCCAAGCATATGGCGGCGCTGAAATCCGGCTTCTCGGTGGAACTCGATCTGGAACGCGAAGGGCGCGCCAACGAAACCACCATGGGCGAGCTGGAACTGTTCATCGTCAACCCCGACGTGCGCGGCCACGGTGTGGGCGGGCAGCTTTGGAGACGCATGCAGGAGCATTTCGCCGCATGGGACGTGCCCGCGTTCTACCTGCACACCGATTCCGACTGCGACGTGAGCTTCTACGACCACAAGGGGTTGGACTGCATCGCGCACCGCACGGCAAGCGAGACGGTCGCCCGGCTCGGCAGCGCCGACGGCGAAGTGCCGCCACTGTTCGACGACATGTTCATCTACCGGGGAAAGGTGACGGCGTGACGAGCGCGAAACCGCAATCGCAATCGCACGAACCGCACGAATCGCAGAAAACGCAATCGCCATACGCGCAGCTTTTCCGCATTCCCGGCACGAAGGCGTTCTGCGTGTCCGGAGCCATCGCGCGACTGCCGATGTCCATGATGGGCCTCGGTATCGTGCTCGCGCTCAACCACATGTACGACAATTGGACGATCGCCGGCGTGATGAGCGCCGCGTACGTGCTCGCCACCGCCGCGGTCACGCCGCTGTACGCGCGCCTGTTCGACCGGTTCGGCCAGCGCAAGGTCGGTCCGGTGATCCTGACGGTGCAGGTCATCGTCATGCTGGGCTTCGCGTTCGCCGCACTGATGCGCGTGCCGATTCCGCTGCTGTTCGTGCTTGCCGTGGTCATGGGCATGACGCAGTTCTCGTTCGGCGCGCTCGTACGCACCCGTTGGGCGTACGTGCTCGACCGCGCCGACAAGGAGGACCTGCTCAACACCGCGTATGCGCTCGAATCCGCCATCGACGAGATCGTGTTCATCTTCGGGCCGATTCTGGCGGCTTTCCTGGCCGCGTCCGTGCATCCCGTATCACAGCTGTTCGTGCCGACCCTCGCCTGCGCGTTCGGCGGTGCCGTGTTCTTCGCATTGCGTGACACTCAACCGCCGGTATTGCGCGAAATCACGGTCGTCGCGGCCGATACGGACGATGCTGACGTGCGATTGGCGGCCGGCGGTGCCGCGGTTTCCGCGGACCGTTTCGATTTGGATCGGCTCAAGACGGGCGATCGCGACCGCAGGAAACGCAACGTGCTCACCTATGCGGGTGTGCTGCCGCTCCTCGCCGTGTTCATCGTGTTCAACATGGCGTTCACCGCGTTCGATACATCCATGACCGCCGTCATGAAATCGCTGCACCTCGACTCCGTGCTCGGCGTGCAGCTCGCCATGCTGGCCGTCGGATCCTGCATGGGCGCGCTGGTCTTCGGCTCGCGCGAGCTCAAAGGCTCCCGCTGGCGTCACATGATCATGTTCCTCGCGTTGATGACCGTCGGCTTCGTGGTGATCCACCTGTGCCAGGGCAACCTGATCGTGATGGGACTGGTGGAGATCCTCACCGGCCTGACCATTTCGCCGGTGTTCGCCTCCGGCAACCTCGTCGTCAAGGAGACCGTGCCCGAGGAATCGCTCACCGAAGGCCTGTCCTGGGTGAGCACCGCCGGCACGATGGGCGCGTCGTTCGGCTCCATGATCACCGGCATCGTGCTCGACCATTTCAATCCAAGCGCGGGATTGAGCCTGCCCGCCGTGTTCGTGGGCTGTTCGATTCCGTTCGCGCTGATTGGCTGGCTGCTGGTGCGCCGCCGCGGCTGACCGACGTTCGATCGTCAAGCGTCATAGCCGCCTGCCTCCGCGTCGAAGCGTCTCTTTAGATTCATAAGTGGAACACGTTATGGACGCGGACACGCGATTTCGAACACATGCGCACGGCAAACGTACGACATGCGCAACATGCGCGTCCGCGAAAACAGCAAGGAGCTGCAATGATCAAGGTTTCCGTAGTCGGTGCCAAAGGCCGCATGGGTTCGCACGTGGTCGACGCCGTCAATGCCGCCGCCGACACCGAACTCGCGCTCGCGCTCGACGCAGGTGACGACCTGACCGCCATCACCACCGAAAACACCGACGTCGTGGTGGAATTCACCGTGCCGAGCGTGTCGCTGGGCAATGTGCTCGCCCTCGTCAAGCAGGGCGTCGACGTGGTGGTCGGCACCACCGGCTGGACCGAAGAGAAGCTCGACCAGGTGCGCGCCGCGCTCGCCGCGGCCCTGCGTGAGAGCCAGAGCGTGTTCATCGCGCCGAACTTCGCCATTTCCGCGGTGCTCGCCGACCATTTCGCAAAGGTCGCGGCGCCGTATTTCGAATCCGCGGAAGTCATCGAACTGCACCACCCGACCAAGGTGGACGCTCCGTCCGGCACCGCTTTCCACACTGCGCAGGGCATCGCCGAAGCGCGCAAGGCGGCCGGCTTGGGTCCGGTTCCGGACGCCACCGAAACCGATGGCGGCTCACGCGGCCAGGTGGTGGACGGCATCCACGTGCACGCCGTGCGTCTGCGTGGCCTCAACGCCCATGAGGAGGTGCTGTTTGGCAACTCCGGCGAACAGCTGACCATCCGCGCCGACAGCTTCGACCGCATCTCCTTCATGCCGGGCGTGCTGCTGGCCGTGCGCAAGGTCTCCACCGGAACCTACCCGGGTCTGACCGTCGGCCTCGACCACTTCCTCGACCTGTAATCGTATTTTTTCAAACTGCCGACGGGTGCATGTGTCTCCCGTCGGCAGTTTTTTTATGGCGGATCTGTTCCGATTATTTGGCAAGGCGTGCGATGGCGGCGCTGACTTCCGCCAGCTTTTCGTCGGCGACGGTACCGCCCTCCGCCGCGGCTTTGGCGACGCAATGGTGCAGATGGTCGTCAAGTAACAGTAGCGCCACCGACTTCAGCGCGCTGTCCGCTGCGGAAATCTGTGTCAGAATGTCGATGCAGTATTCGCCGTTTTCCGTCATCTGCCGAATGCCGCGCACCTGCCCTTCGATGCGATTCAATCGTGCGATGATCCTCTTCTGGTCGCTTGCGTACCCATGTTGTGTGGCGTTCATATCGTCCTCCTCGCTGCGCTGAAAATTTTATCTACGGCTGAAGTTTGCTCGTCCCTCTTGCCAATATACCCTATAGGGGTATATTGTGATGGTGTTTGCCGAAATCGAAAGCCAATTACGGACGGAAGGCGGCTGGAATATGCACATCGCAATCGCGCTTATTATGGCGCTGCTCGTCACGGCGGGCGTGCTGTGGTTCTTCTTCGCACCGCGCAAAGCATATCGTGCGCCGTTGCGCGACGGCGTGCAGGAAGCGGTCGTCGAAGTCAAAGGCGGGTATAACCCAGCCGTCATCGAAGCCGAAGCGGGCATGCCGTTGCGGCTGATCTTCGATCGCAAGGAAGACGGCGAATGCTCGTCGCATGTCGTGTTCTCCGATTTCGGGGTCGATCTTGCGTTGCCCGCCTTCCGCACGACCACGCTGACGCTTCATCCCGACCAGCCGGGCGAGTATCCCTTCGCATGCGGTATGAACATGCTGCACGGCACGTTGCGCATACTGCCGGGAAAGCATGCAAGTGTCGGTGCCGCCGCCGGTTCCGCGGAAACAGGCGTGCAATGCGCGCAAAAAGGCGCCGTCCAAACGTCCGGTTCGGGTGATTCGGGCAAATCGCGCGGATCGGAATCGGGAATTCGCGCCCTCATCACCCGTCTTATCGTGGCGGCCGTCTGCACGATTCCGGTATTCGGCTCCACCATGCTCATGCTGTATCCGATGCCGAACTGGCTGCAGTTCCTGCTGATGCTGCCAATCGTCGGCTATGCGGCATTGCCGATTTTCCGCAGCGGTTTCGCCGCGATCGCCCACCGCTCGCCGGAGATGAACGCGCTCGTCAGCCTCGGCGCGCTGGCCGCATTCGCCTACTCCTGCGTGGTCACCTTCGCACCGAACGTCCTGCCCGAGAACGCGCGCGAACCGTATTTCGAAGCGGTCGGTGTGGTCGTCACGCTTATGCTTGTCGGCCAGCTGCTCGAAGCGCGCGCCCGCAAAGGCACCGGTGAAGCCATGCGCGCATTGGCGGGTCTGCAACCGAAAACCGCCCGCGTGGTGCGAGACGGCAAGGAAACCAGCATCGCCATCGATGACGTGCGCGTCGGCGACATCATCGCCATCCGCCCCGGCGAGCAGCTGCCGGTCGACGGCATCGTCATATCCGGCAGCTCCACCGTGGACGAATCGATGATCACCGGCGAAGCCATGCCGGTCGCCAAAACCGAGGGCAGCGAAGTGACGGGCGTCACCATCAACGGTGGTGGCTCGCTGCGGTACCGCGCCACGAAAGTCGGCAAGGACACCGTGCTCGCGCAGATCATCGGCATGGTGGCCGCCGCACAAAGCTCGAAAGCCCCCGTGCAACGATTGGCGGACCGTATCTCCGGCGTTTTCGTGCCGATCGTGGTGCTCGTCGCCGTATGGTCGTGCGCATTGTGGTTCGCGTTCGGCCCCGAACCGCGTGTCACGCACGCGCTGGTCGCCGCGGTATCGGTGCTGCTGATCGCCTGCCCGTGCGCGCTCGGACTGGCGACTCCGTTGTCGGTGACGGTCTCGACTGGCCGCGCGGCTCGCATGGGGGTGCTGGTCCGTTCCGCCGAAGCGTTGGAAACATGCGGCAAAGTCAATGCCGTCGTATTGGATAAGACCGGCACGATCACCGCCGGCAAACCCACCCTTACCGATGTGCTGCCGTTGGGCGTGTGGCATCGGCGTCCCGATGATTTGCTGACGATTGTCGCCGCCGCCGAACGTGATTCCGAGCATCCGCTCGCTGCTGCGATCGTTGCCGCAGCTGCGGAAAAAGCCGACGTCGCGGACGTTGCGGAACTCGCGCAAACCACCGATTTTCAGGCGATTGCCGGCCGTGGCGTCACCGCGCGCGTCACCTTCCGCGGTCTGCCGCACACCGTCGCCGTCGGCAACACCGACCTGATCGACGACCTTGACGTCGACATGCCCGACATTACGTCCGATACCTCCGAAATTGCCTCCGAGACCATCCACGATACGAACCTCGACGCCATCATCGCCGACATGGAACGCCTGTCGCAGCAAGGCAAAACGCCGATCCTAGCGGCCATCGACGGCCATCTCGCCGGCATCGTCGCCGTCGCCGACGTGCCGAAAGCCGACTCGCGCCAAGCCATCGAACTGCTCCGCAAACGTGGCGTCGAAGCCGTCATGCTCACGGGAGACAATCCGACCACCGCACGCGCCATCGCAAGCCAGGTCGGTATCGACGAACGTCATGTGATCGCCGGCGTGCGGCCGGAACGCAAGGCCGACGAAATCGCAAAACTCCAATCGCAAGGCTATACGGTGGCGATGGTCGGCGACGGCATCAATGACGCCCCCGCCCTCGCCCGAGCCAACGTCGGATTCGCCATCGGCACCGGCACCGACGTGGCCATCCAATCCGCCGACGTGACACTGATGGGCGGATCGCTGATGGGACTCGTGCACGCGCTCGACCTGACGCACGCCGCCATGCGCAACATCGCGCAAAACCTCGGCTTCGCACTCGGCTACAACAGCATCGGCATCGCGATCGCGGCCGGCGTGCTGTATCCGTTCACCGGAACGCTGCTGAATCCGATGATCGCCGGCGCCGCGATGGCGTTCTCGTCGTTGTGCGTGGTGACGAACGCAAGCCGGCTGCGCCTGTTCGATCCGGACGCGGAGGCGGCGAAAAACAAGACGTATCGGGTACGCAAGCCCGATCCGAGCAAAAATAATGGCAACCAGCACAGTCGGAAAGGAACGATCATGGGACTGTTCAGCGATCACAAGGCCAAGAAGGAAGCCGAGAACATGGGCGCGATGGGCGCCGGACACTGCTGCGGCGGTCATGACGGCCACGGCATGGCTTCGAATATGGGCGATTCCGCGGCGAACGTTGCGAAGGATCCGGTTTGCGGCATGAGCGTCGATCCGGCCACCGCGGCCGCGACCCGCGAATACGGCGGCGTCACCTACTACTTCTGCAACCCCGGTTGCGCCGACAAGTTCGCCCAGAACCCGGCCGCCTATCTGGGCTGAGACCTGATTCTCGTCCGTCCCCAATCTGCCGACATCGAATGACATCCGGCCGTTGGCGGGTTGGGGATTTTTGTTGAATGGTTGATTTACGGATTCCGATTCACGGACGAACGATAAGATTCCCCTCCCGCACTCCGGAGAGCGCGTCCCGCCCCGCTACAAACGTGCGCGTGACGACGCCGTTAAGCGTCATGCCATCGCAGGCGCAGATCGGATTGCGGCTTTCCAAAGCGGTAGCATCCACAACAAACCGTTCGTACGGGCGAATAATCGCCAAATCGGCCCGCAATACCGGCGTTATATCGCCACGATCGTCAAGTCCCACAAGCCGTGCGGTGTTGCACGACATCCACCGCACGACGTCGGCCAAACTCAAGCCGCGCCGCATCGCACCCGTCAACACCGCGCGGAATCCGACCTGCAGACTGGAAACGCCACCCCACGCGGTGGCGAGTGTGCCGGCTTTCATATCCGCGCTGGCCGGGGAATGATCGGTGACGACACCATCCAACGTGCCGTCGGCAAGCCCCGCCCATAGCGCGTCCTGCTCATGCAGATCACGAATCGGCGGACAGTATTTGACCGCGGTGGCGTTGTCGGGAATATGGTCGCAATCCAACGTGAGGTAATGCGGACAGGTCTCCGCGCTGACCGGCAGTCCTTCGGCCTTCGCCCGCCGCAGCACGTCCACGCTCAGACCGCTGGACACGTGCAGAATATGCGTGCGGCAGCCGGTGCGTGCCACCAGCCGTACGATCTTGCGCACCGCGTTCGCCTCGCATTCGGCCGGGCGCGATGCCGGTTCAACAGTGTTCGCAACAGTCGGGGATTTTGTTGCCGCGTTAGTCGCCCATTTCGCTGGTTTGGCACCGTTTCTTCTATGCCGAATCCGCCCGATATGCGATGTTGATTGTGTGGGGTAAGCTGTTTTTGCCATGGTCGGTCATCTCCTGATGGTGGGTCGCGTTGCCAAGAGGCGCCGCCACTGCCTGTGATGGATGCATTTCAGTGCTTACGGCATCTGAAATTCTTCATTCGTCGTGACGGTTGTCGGCGGCCAAACCTGGTGAAACCCGGAAAGCAAGGGGTAGCATCGTCAGGAGAGCGGATGCGCCGCGTGAGAATGTACTGCAGGGAAGGGCGATGAGCGTGACTTCTGGAATTATGCTTTCAGACAATATGGGGGCTTCGAAGGACGCCATGGACGAGGAAGGCAATGCTGCCGCGGACCTCGGCTTGGTGGCGCGCATCCGGGAATCCTTCGATTCGCTGACTGCGACGGAACGTGAGGCTGCGCAGTTCATTCTGGGTCATCTAACCGACGTGCTGGTCTGCAATTCCGTGGAATTGTCGCAGTTGAGCGGCATCTCGCAGCCGACGCTCAGCCGCCTGTACCGCAAGCTCGGCTATGCGAACGCGGGCGAATTCGTCGCGTCCATCGTCCTGGCTCTCCGGAGCTTTCACGGCACACCCAGTGCGACGATTTGGTCGCCGACCATCTGCGCCGTGACGAGGAAAGCCTGAAACGCACGTTTGAAGGCATCGACCGCGCGCAACTGTCATCCGCATGCCAAGCCATGGCCACGGCCCCGCATGTGGCGGTGGTCGGGTACCGCAGCAGCTATCCCGTGGCGCTGCACATGCGCGAACAGCCGATGCGGCTACGCGGAAACGTTGATATTCTGCCGAATCCAGGCCAGTCCATAGGCGAAGATCTGGTTGATTATGCGGCAGGCGACGTAATCGTCATCATCGGCGTGGGCCGGCGTCTTCCCTTCTTCTCGCGGCTCATCGACGTGATGCTTGAGCGCGGCCTGACCGTGGTGGTGATTGGCGACATTTCGGCGCGCAACGCCGTCATCGGCCGTAACGTCGCCTTCTTCAAAGTGGTGCTGAACTCCCACGTGCTGACGAGCTTCACCGCGGCGTTCGCCCTGATCGCCCTGATGATGGACGAAGTCGGAAAATGCCTCGTCGATACCGAAGACGAGGTGCACGCGCGTATCGAAGGCATCAACGATTGCTTCGATGCGCTCAATGAGCTTGAAGATTGATAGGGAAAATCTAGGCGCGGCACGTCCCGTTGGAACGGCGGTAAACGGAAGTGGAAGCGGGAATGGGAACGGAATGAATTCAAAACGAAACATGCTGGCGTACGACCGGTCCTCCACCGGATTGTGGGTGGCTTTGATCTTCCTCGTATCGCTGAATCTGCGGCCCGCCATCGCCGCCGTCGGGCCGGTCCTCGCCCAAATGGGAACCGACCTTGCGTGGGGCGAGGGCGTGCAAGGCGTGCTGACGGCGATTCCGCTGATCGCCTTCGCCGTGGTCAGCCCGCTCGTCACGTTCCTTGCGCGCCGCATCGGCATCGACATATCGATTCTGCTGGCACTGCTGTGCATCGCGGCGGGCGATTTCGCCCGCTCGTTCGGCGGTGGCGTCGGCATCTGGCTGGGCACGGTGGTGTTCGCCTCCGCCATCGCCGTCGGCAACGTTCTGGTTCCGGTAATCGCAAAACGTGACTACGCCGGCCATGTCGCGATGGCGACCGGCGTCTACTCCGGTTGCATCACCGCCGGAAGCGCCACAGCCGGATTGCTGTCCGCGCCGCTCGCGCAGATGTGGGGCGGATGGCGCGCGTCGCTCGCCTTCTGGAGCGTGCCGCCGCTGGTCGTCGCCGTGCTGTGGGCGTTGCGTATCCTGCACAATCGCAAAGTCGTTATCGCTTCCGCCGGCGGCACCATCGAAACCAGCGATACTGGCGATATCGATGATATTGGCGATCGCATCACGACGGCCAACGCACAAAACCCGCATTCCGCACAGCGACCGGCATGTTCCACGCAATCGTCGCATGGCGTGTTCGCCCGCGTGCTGCGCCGTCCGATGACGTGGTACGTGACGGCCTTCATGGGACTGCAATCGTCCGCCTTCTACACCATGTCCAACTGGATGCCGTCCATCTCGGCGTCCATCGGCTACGACGCCTCCACCGCCGGCGTGCATCTGTTCATCTTCCAAGGCATCGGCATCCTTTCCGGCTTGGTCATTCCTAAGCTCATGAACGTGCGCGGCAACCAGGTCTGCGCGGCGCTTACCGCCAGCGCTCCCATGCTGATCGCCGGCCTTGGCATGCTGCTGCTGCCGCATCTCATGCCGGTATGGGCGTTCGTCGGCGGCTGCGCGCAAGGCGCGTCCCTGGTGGTGGCGCTCGCATTGATCGCGTTGCGCGGCCGTGACAGCGCCGAAACCGTGGTGCTGTCGGGCGTTGCGCAGTCGTTCGGCTATCTGATCGCGTCGCTCGGCCCGCTTATGTTCGGCGTGCTGGTCCAGGCCACCGGCGGCCACCATGTGCCGCTGATGGTGTTCACGTTCGTCGCTTTCCTGCAGTGCGTCGTCGCGGTCATCGTCGGCAGGCCTTCCAAAATGTGACTTTTCGCATCTCGCGAAATCGAAAGCGTCCGCAGAGGGAAGTACCGTTAGCCGTATGACAAGCCCTAAGACTGACGGTACTATGCATCTGCTCGATCCTGCTCCCTTCGGACGTATCCTTCCGGCCATGGTCACCCCCATGAAGGCTGACGGAGCCGTAGATTTCGAAGCCGCGCAACAGCTGGCGAGGCAGCTCGTGGCGGATGGTGCCGACGGTCTTGTGGTCAACGGCACCACCGGCGAATCTCCGACCACCCACATGGAGGAGAAGGTCGAGCTGGTTCAGGCCGTCAAGGAAGTCGTGGACGTGCCGGTCATTTCCGGCGCCGGTTCCAACGACACCGCGCACACCGTGCGCATGGTGGAGCAGACCCAGGAGGCGGGCGCCGACGCGGTGCTCGTGGTCGCCCCGTATTACTCCCGTCCGTCGCAGGAAGGCGTGTTCCGCCACTACAAGGCGGTCAACGATTCCGCGGACAAGCCGATCATCGTCTACGATGTGCCGGGCCGTACCGGACTGCACATCCAGCTGGAAACCTACCGTCGTATGGCCGAACTCGACCACGTCAAGGCCGTCAAGGACGCCACCGGCGACATCGCAGGCGCGGTGCGCAAGCGCATGGAGACCGGTCTGACCTGGTATTCGGGCGATGACGGCCTGTTCCTGCCGTTCCTCTCCATCGGTGCCGTCGGCATCATTTCGGTGATTGCCCACGTCGCCTCCAACCCCATGCAGCAGCTTGTCCAGGCATTCGATCGCGGCGATATCACTACCGCCCGTCGCCTCGCCAACCAGCTCGCCCCCCTTGTCCACGCGTTGAATGGCGACGGCTATCAGGCCGTCATGGCCAAGGCTGCGCTCAAGGTCAAGGGCGTTATCCCCTCCACCACCATGCGTCTGCCGAACATCGGTCCCGACGCCACTCAGCTTGACAAGGCTGAAGAGGGCATGCGCGCTGCCGGACTGCTGTAAGCCCGAAACGCTGCATACGGGTTGCCAGCCCGCCGCCCCTGCATGACAGAGCAGAGGCACCACAACAGAAATCCCAAAAAGGTTATGGCACAAGAACAAAAGAAAACAAGCAAGAACACGAATTCTCGCCGTCGCGGTTCCGCGCGCGGCCGCAA
>ENA-OOZX01000908-OOZX01000908.1-human-gut-metagenome-genome-assembly--contig:-NODE-908-length-21974-cov-31.942516_pt1 | contig 21974 bp, 18 predicted proteins | sample MGYA00241048_ERZ501412 | MGnify/ENA primary metagenome ERZ501412 (study PRJEB25962, sample SAMEA2042518) | human gut metagenome | biome: human gut; feature: human-associated habitat; material: faeces... | reverse complement strand
CCGCATTTTATACCTCCAATTAAGGAACAGCGGCTAATGAACACCATCAGCCGCCGTCTCTTTTACTTACTTAATTCATCGTTGATTTCTTTGAGAATCTGATCACCACCCTGATTCTTCCAGTTTTTAACGAAAGTATCGAATTCGCTGATATCTGCTTTTCCCATAATGATCTTTGCGAAAGTCTCTTCCTCCATCTTCTTCAGATTTGCCCATTTCGCTTCCATTGTTTCCGTCTGTCCGTTGTAAGCGTTGTAAACCGGAACATATTCCTCATTTACAAGTGGCGCGTCACCTACCATGATTGCAACCAGACGAGGCAGATTTGTTTTTGCCAGATCACTATCCAGATTCCAATATTTAAGACTGAAATCATCGTAAGGCTTTTTCTTAAGTTTCGTAACTGCTTCCATATCGTTCTTCAGCAGTTTATGTGTCGAAAAATCTACATCATCCATACTGATATCTCCTGCAAGATATTTCGTCAGCGCTTCATAAGATTTCTCTATCTCATCAGCATTGTCATACGTATTATACAAAGGATAGAAATCTCCGGTTCCCATCTCCGTAGATGTTACGCCCTCTTCTACCCATTTCTGCTCATTTGCAACCAGGTAGTTAATGATCTTAAACGCAGCTTCCGGATTTTTGCAGTCCTTGCTCGCTACGACATACTGTGTCGTTGGCTCAGCCATATGCGTATAATATTTTCCATCCTCAGAAAGAGGTGTGAAATATGCCCGCCAGTCTGCTGAACCTGACAGAGTTGTATCCGCAAATGTATATGCACACCACCACGGTCCGAAAAAGATTCCTACTTTTCCAGCAAGAAGTGGCTCCTTGCTATCACTTCTGACAAGTGTCTCCGGATCAATAACACCATCCGCATAAAGTTTGGAGATATTTTCCAGTGCAGTCTTCGTCTCCGGCTGAATCGAACCATACTCTACCGATCCGTCCTCACTCTTCAGCCAGTACTGCGGATATGACTGAAAACAGCTGAACAATGGGTCAAGTCCAAACTGGTTGCCGCCTACTGCATTCATGTGGTCCGAATTTCCTGGTCCAAGAATACCGATAGTGTCATTCTCTCCATTTCCATCTGGATCCCTTGTCACAAATGCTTTAGCCACTTCTGCCAGTTCATCCCATGTGCGTGGTACATCCAGCCCAAGAGCATCCAGCCAGTCCTGACGAATCCACATTTCGTTTACACCGCCTGCTGTCAGGTTCGGGGCAGGAATCGCCATCAGTTCTCCATCTTCATTGGTGATACATTTCTGCAGTTCTTCACCGCCGGATTTCACATAACTTTTCAGTGCATCTGAAGCATAATCATCAAAATACTTATCCAGTGGCTGTATCATATCGTATTTCAACAGAGCCCTGTACTGGGTTGCATTTACATTCATGATTTCCGGAATGGTATTACTTCCGATACAGAGACTCATTTTTTCATCATAGTCTGATGTAGATGCAGTCCAGTCATATACTACCTGGATGTTCAGGTTCTCTTTCAGAAGCCTTGTATAGGAGTTGTCTTCAAATGACATTCCTTTCGGAATCTTTGCATTCGGATTCATTTTTCCGCCCAGATGTACCGTAACCGTCTCCGGGTATTTTGCCAGAGGCAGATCTTCTTTCGCTGTTCCTTCTGCTTCCTTGACCGCTTCTTTCTGCCCTTTGTCTGATGCACCACCACAGCCTGAAATCAAGGATACCGTCATAGCTGCCGTACACGCTATAGCAATTATTCTTTTTAGTTTCATAATCCATTTTCTCCTTTTCGTTTTTACTATTCTCTATTTTGGCCAGACTCTTTCTGACCGGATACTATCCTTTTACCGATCCCAACGTGATCCCAGATACAAAATATTTCTGCAAAAACGGGTATATGATCAGCACCGGGATCATGGCGATAAATATCTTCGCAGCGTCCAGCGACTGGTTATTTAGTTTCATTGCCTGTGCGATCTGTTCAACATTCATACTGGAATAATCCAATGTTACTACCATCTGCTGTATGTATGTCTGAAGCGGATAGCTGCTTTGTTTTGTACTTAGAACCATTCCCTGAAAGAACTCGTTCCAGTACTGAACAATCGTAAAAAGCGAGATCGTTGCCACCATCGGTTTTGCCAAAGGAATGTAAATTGAGATCAGATTCCTCCATGGTCCACCACCGTCTATAAAGCATGCCTCTTCCAGTTCAACTGGCAGATTCTTGAAAAAGTTTACTGCCAGAATGACGTTGAAAACCTGAAGCCCCATACCGAAGACAAGTCCCCATATGCTGTCCATGAGACCGTAATTCTTCATTGTGATATACCACGGAACAGTACCTCCATTGAAAAGCATGCAGAATACAAAGATCCACATGAAGATGCCCCTCTTCGGAAACTGTTTTTTTGTTCTTGACAACGGATATGCTGCCAAAAGTATACACACCATGCTGGCCCCTGTACCTAACACAACTCGTTTAATAGACACAAGAAAAGAAGTAAAGAAATTTCCCTCTCCCAAGATCTTCTTATATGACAGGAGATTAAATCCCACCGGCCAGAGAGCAACTTTCCCTGCACTGACAGCCTCCCTGCTACTTAAGGAAACGCAAAGGACATACCATACCGGCAGGATGCAGACCAGTGTGATCAAAATAAGGATCACAACATTTACTACGTCGAATACTTTTGATCCTATACTTTTATTTTCTATCATTTACTGCACCTCCTTAGAATAGTTTGTAACCGGTAAACTTATCTGCCAGCTTATATCCTATAACAATTAAGATAACGCTGATCACCGATTTAAACAGTCCAACTGCTGTAGCCAGCGAGTACTGCAGGTTCTCAAGTCCTGCACGGTATACCCATGTGTCTATGATATCACCAGTGGAATAAACAAGCGGATTATACAAATTGTAGATCTGATCAAAACCTGCATTGAGCACATTTCCAAGTGACAGAATTGCCAGAAGGGCTACCGTTGTCCTTATTCCCGGGAGCGTTATGTGCCAGATACGTTTGAATCTTCCTGCTCCGTCTGCCGCTGCTGCTTCATAAAGGCTCTGGTCTACCCCAAGTATTGCTGCCAGATAAACTACCGTATTGTACCCAAATCCTTTCCAGATATCTGTGCCGATCACCAAAGGCTGGAACAATGATGGCTCCCCGAAAAAATTGATCGGATTTCTACCAAATGCCTCCATCAGCTGATTAATTGGACCAGTATATCCAAAGATATTTAAAACAATCTTTGCCAGAATAACCCACGACAGAAAATACGGTAGGTAAACAATTGTCTGGATTGGACGCTTGAGCCGCTTAATACAGAATTCATTAAGCAGAAGTGCAAAAATCAATGGGAAAATAATATTCCCAATAATCTTTCCTACCGCGATTACAACGGTATTACACAGTACCTGTTTGACATCGTTCATTTGAAACATGTACTTAAAATTTTCAAGCCCGACAAACTTAGAATGCAAAATACCCTGGCCCGGATTATAATCTTGAAATGCCATGACAATACCGAACATCGGAACAATGCTAAAGAAAAACAGCCATAAAAGTGCCGGAATCAGCATAATATAATAATGCTTCACAAATCGTTTGATATACATTCCAGGACCTCCCTTCCTTTTTGTTTAATATACACCATGATACCTCCCTTCCTTTTTTTAATTATTTTATCTTCTTCCCCCATATCCTGCTAGATGATATTGTTTCTAATCTTACCAAATATTTTTTATCACAAAAAAAATGTCCGATGAAAATCAGACATTTTTACTCTCTTTTCTGTATTCCGAAGGCGTACACCCATGCTCCCGTGCAAATACTTTTGCAAAATAATGAAAATTATCATATCCAAGTTCTACGGCAATCCTTGTAATGCTCTTCTTTCCATCCTCTATCCATTCCGCCGCAGTCTTCATTTTCCTGTGTATCACATATTGGTGAAATGTTTCCCCCGTCATCTCCTTAAACCTTGTACTAAAATAACTCCTGCTCATCCCTATCCGTTCTGCCACGTCTTCAGAACGAAGATCCTCCCCGATATGTCCATCCACATACTTGATAACCGCTGCAAAAGCACTGATATCATTTTTCTGTGATGAGCTAAGACTCTCTTCATAAATATGTTCCCTCCAGCGGTGCACCCAGTCCAGCATCTCTTCAACCGTATCCAGCGATGGAAATTCCACTTCTTCATCTGACAGGAGCTGAATATTATGAAAACTCTTAACAAAAATCCTCTCCGCACTCCGCAAACTGATTTCTTTTGTTTTCTGACAGAGATCTTCAAATTCTTTCTCACTGAAAATCCATCTGGTGTGCATCCATCTTCTGTTCAGTTCTTCAACTTTTTCCTGATTTTCCTCTTCTGCATGTCCATCTCTGCATGTCTGCATGTACTTTTCACTGACCCGTTCCAGTATCGTTCCACACTCTTCCGGGGAAAAACTGATCTTTGAGATATAGTCTAACGCACCCATACGGATTGCCGTCTGTGCATAACTGAAATTCTCATATACAGAAAGAATTACAAATTTAATTTCCGGAAATTCCTCTCCGCACATCTGCATAAGTTCCAATCCATCAATTTCCGGCATATCTATATCGGTAAATACAATATCCACCGGATGATTTCGGAGAAATTCAAGGGCTTTTCTCCCATTCTGTACATCTCCCACTACCTCGAATCCATACTTTTCCCAGTCCATAATAGCGACCAGACCTTTTCTGGCAAGTTTGTCGTCATCTACAATCAATACTTTCATCTGTCTGTCCCACCTTATTTTCTTCCAATGTAACCTCTTTGTCTTTCTCTTTTTTTTCTTCCGGTTTCCGGACAGGAAGAAGGATCGTAATTCTGGTTCCGAACCCTTTTTTGCTGTTTACAAACAAACTCGTCTGTCCATCATAAAATGATTCCAGCATAGCCTTGACGTAGCGCAGTCCGATACCTCTGTTCTCATTCTTCCAGTATTCCCAGTCATAATCAAACGGCTGGTTGATCTCATCTATCTCCTCCTGATTCAATCCCTTTCCGCTGTCAGAAATAGTTACAACAGCAAGATGCCTTGCCACATCTTCAAACACCTGGATGCTGATCTTCTCATCATCCCCAAGACCATAGCGGATCGCGTTCTCCACAAGTGGTTGAAAAAGCATACGGACCGTTGGCTGGTCAAGATAACTGCCATCTTCTATATTCATCTCAATAATAAAATCATACCGCATCTGCTGAAGTGCAATATATTCCTTTACAATCTCCAACTCCATCCGCAACGTTGTCTGGCGGCCTTCTTTGCCCAGATTATAGGAAAGAAGCTTCTTTAGTCTCTGTACAAACTCACTGATCTCTCTTTGGTGACTCATTTGTGCCATCCACTGAATCGAATTCAGTGTATTGAGAAGGAAATGAGGATTAATTTGATAGAGAAGTTTCTCAAACTCCATCTTCTGTATGCTTTTTTCCTTTTCTACCATATTGCTGATAAGATTCTCAATCTGTCTCTTCATCTGTTCTACTTCCCTCATCAGGCTGTCAAACTCTGCAATGTCCGACTCTTCATGTACTGCCTGAAGAGTGCCATCCCCAATCTGCACCATCTGTCTGCGGAATTGACTCAGTGGTCGGCAGATCATACGATAAAGATAGAGGACAGACATGGAAAAGATCAGAAACGTTACAACTATGATGAGTGTCATCATCATTCTCCACTGGTTAATCTTCTTCTGATATATATTGTCCGGTAGTGCCACTGCATTAATGTATCCCATCTGACTCCGGTATGCCATGATCTTATAGCCCTCTCTCGTCTGGACTTCATACTCCCCCTTTGAGAGTGATGCAGAAAACAGTTTCTGTCCGTGCATAATGACAGGATTTACGCTGTATTGTGCAACCCCTCTCTCATCCATCTGAATATAAGTGTAGGGATATCCTTCCTTATTTATTTCTTCCGGGGTCTTCATATCAGCCTTTATTTCTGTGTAGATTTCCAGTCTTTTCCCATTGCCAAAAACTACTTCCCTCATGACGGAAAAAACTGTTTTCTCACTATTCCCAAGAAAAGACGCATGGGCTGCCTGCATAACATTTCCCGCACACTTCACAACCTTAGGCAATGCGTTCTGTCTTCCGTCCAGTGTTCTGACATTCATACCGCTGATAAGTTCCTTTTTCTCTTCCTTGTCATAATAGGTAACGCCTACCAGTTTTGTGTTGACATATCCGAGTCCCGAAAGTTCTTGTCTAAGAGATCTCTGTTCAACAAACCTGTCAAAATTATCCACAGCATCAAGATAACTGTCCGTTACGTTTCCGATCAGACCGCCCGGTCCCATATAGTTCACAATACTGAGCATATCATAATAGGCTTCATCCGTATTCTTCGTAATCTGATCCAGATACATTTTCATGTTATTCTCTATACTGTCATTCTGTATCATTCTCAGTGCCATATAGGATACAATTCCCGCAGCCAGAAGGCTTGTCATCGCACACATCGTCAATATGCCAAGCATTTTTGCCTTTAATGTTTTCTTCTTTTTTTCCCGAGCTATCCCCATATACCTGTTTCTCTCCTCAACTGCATCACTAAAAAAGACTGCGCATCGGCAATATCCCGCCAACGCGCAGTCTGTATTCTCTGTATACAAAACTCCTGACAAACGCCTGTCATCAGATATCCGTGACAGTTGTTAAATTTTATATAGTATATCACACGGTCTGAATAATGTAAAGCAGTTGTCCTGCTTTCCTTTATGATGGTTATTTTTCAAATTAAATGCAAAAAGTGTTTGCATTTAGTCTGAAAATAAAATATTTTGCATTTAGTCTGAGAAATTTCAAGGAAATACCCTATCCAAGCATTAGCTCAGATAGGGTATTCTTATCATCCAGCAGAAAGATGTCCGTGATGCATCGGTGTTAAATTTACATTTTCTCTTGTGATAAGCTCTAAGCCCAACAGATCAAAGAAATCCTCCGGCAAACGCTCCATCGCCAGATCATAAGGACACATCCCACCAAGACTTTTCCGGACATAACTGTTCACATGATTTGTAATTACCGTAATGTCTCTCTGATCGTATGGTTCCAATGAGGTCCCTTTAGGAATCACTTTTCTTAATAACCGGTGATTTCTCTCACAGTGTCCCTTTTCATCCGGGCGATTCGGTTCACAAAAGAACACGTTTGTTCTTTTCTGATCAGGATAAATGCATGACCTCTCCATACCTTTTACATCCATGAACTCATGACCATTATCGGTCAGCAGAATTGGGATAGCTTCTCGAAATACCTCCGTACCTACAGCCGTTTCAATTCTGTCAAGCATCTCCACAACACATCCAGAAGTCTGATTATCCATAATAAAATAAAGCTGCATATGCTCAGATACCCAATGGAGCGTGAGAAGGACCGCCTTATCCTCCTTCTTTCCTTCTACACAGTCAAGCTGCACGACATGGCATCCATGGTTTCTGATATATTTCAGATAATCCGTCCATAAATGGCCTTTTTTCTCAGCAGTGATGATTGCATATGCGTCCTTACTTAAAATGCGTCTTTTTCTGGGCTTCCTTTTTACACGCTCCTGTAAGTCAACATTTCTTGCAGACAAAGCGCATGCATCAATCAGACGATATAATGTCGCCTCGCTGCAAGGAAGTTCATCTCCCAAGGTCTGAATTACAGAGTATGGCGAATGTCCCGCTTTTAAGAGTGGGGATACCTTTTGATCAATCTTATCCAACATGTCCTCCGTCAGATCGAATCCAATCCTTTTCGTCTGCAATTCTGCCTTATACTCGGTATGAGCGTCTACACCTTTGTATAAGCGCTTCTCCATTCCACAGTTGAACTTCCGATCACATCCATTACATACATGAGGCGACGCATCTTGTATGGGACATTCATCCTTTTCATAATCACGACAGATCTCCCAACAGTTTCGTTTGTCACATTTCTTGCAGACCGAATTACAGTATGTACGAATACAGATCCTTCGTTTTCCGCAAGTGGACCACTTCCTGCAGTCGTTGATTTTCGGCACGATTTTCGTGTGGTTTCGAATCTCTCGAATGATGGTGGAAGGAGATTTATTCAACGTCTGTGCGATCTCATAAGGCTTTGCGCTGTTATCAAGCATGGTCTGGATGGTGATCCTTTCATCCTGAGACAAATGCTTTTTAGGGCGCACTTCCCCCTTGGTTTGCTCTTTCTTTTTGCTCAATAGTACAATTTCTCCTTTGTTTTAGTAACATGGAAATAGTTAGATACGATTCGCGCACAAGACATGTTTAATAAATTTGTATATATATGATATAATAATTTTGTTCGAATTGGATATTGACTTTCACCGATAGTCATCATATGATGCTTATAGGAATTAAGTTTGTGTACGAATAGTACATGGCGCCAGATGGTCTGCAAACCATCTGGTGCATTTTTATGTCTAAAATTAACTCTGCAAAGTTCTTTTTAGACGGCAACTATTAATTTTCATGTTCTACTATGAATAGTACCCACAATTTCACGTAAAATCAACGTAAATGATTTATAATGTTGAATTCAAACATGTATTCCGGGTTACTACAGTGGTACTTTAGCTTAAAATGGGCAATCTTAGGAAATTACGAGAGAAGAAAAAACTTTCACAGGGACAATTGTCAATCAGATCCGGTGTGAACCTTCAAACGATAAAGGCATATGAACAGCGCACTCGCAACATCAATCATGCGCAGGGAGATACCTTGAACCGACTGGCAAATGCTTTGGATTGCGCAATTGAGGATCTTTTAGAAGATGATCCTGCTTCGAGGGTATAAGAAAAGGACCACCTCTTTACTGAGATGGTCCTTAAATTAACTTATCTGTGAATAAATCTCCACAACTTACAAGGTCTTGCCTTCGTCCGCAAGCTCCTTAAGGGCAGTGTTATACTCCTTTTTGGAATAGTTTTTATTTCCCAAAATTTGTTTTTCCGTAGCGCCAAATGTTGTGATCATATACTTGATAGAATCAACATTCGATCTCGCAATTGCTTTCTCAGCAGCTTTCTGTTCATATCTTTCCATTACTTCGCACACGGCGTCCAGCCCCCTTTCTTCATGCTTTAAAACATTCATTCTGTCAGTGAACTCCGGAAATTTGGAATTATTGACTTCCTTTTTAAGAAAGCAATCCATATATTCCGAAATTGTAGTTCCGTCCTTCACTTCCGTATTCACAAAGACTCGATAGAGTCCGTCATCAATACGGTGTCCCGTTTCTCTAATCGTGCTATCTACATGGTAGAGCACATGGTTTGCTTTAAAAATATCAAACTGAGAAATATATACTACAATGATGTCTTCGATTTGTTCAAACTTCTCATTTTTCTGTGAATCTTTCACAGCAATACTTGAAGCATTGAATCTTACGCGACGGACATGATCATCATTATCAGATCGCTGAACCTCAACATTGCACTTTTTCCCATTTCCTAAGATACATAAAGCATCCAATCGCACTGAACGACCATACAGATTTCTCTGACTGCTTTGCACAATTACATCTTTGACAACCAGATTTTCGTCCTCAAGAAGAATACGCAACATTTCCTGACAAAATGGTATATCATCTGCCAGAACTTCAAAGAATACGTCATCAATTGGGCGAAGATCTTTAACTTTTTCTACTTTTTCTTCGAGACTAATAGTAACCTTTTCTTGTTCCATTGCTTTTCCTTCCTTTCCCTACTTATTTTTGACTAAATATCTATATAAACAGGGAAAGTTTGGCATCCCTGATTGCTTTTATCAGGGAATATCCCTTATTTTAGTCTGTATCAGACTTTGTTATATATGCAGCCACGAAATATTTCCCGAAACTACATCCCTTGTACTATAATACTTTTACTTTACGCTTATATTATAGCATATGCCGTGAAATCTGCAATATACATTCACTATCATTTAGATTCCAAGAATGTAGAAGAATATATAGACTCTGCTTTTCACGATTCAAACTAATACATACTTATTGTAAATCAGAACAAATGTTCTCACAAGAAAATCCTCTTCATATCGTTTCTCCATTCGTTTACTCTATGTTAATAATATGAGTTGTTTTTTTTGCCACATTTCGATTTTTCAGAGTAAATGCAAAATTTTAGTCCTTTTTGCATTTACTTTGAGAATAAGTCCCTATATCATTGAATAACATGTGTTTTTTCCTTAATTTAAGCGGTATTTTTGAATTTTATTCAAAATAAAACAGACATAAAGTAGAGTAAAAAGCCCTATTTTATGCCTGTCAGACTAAATGCAAACCTATTTTGCATTAGGTTTGCAAATTAACCCTTTCCTTTATGATATTCTATTCATAATTTTACAAATACTTACTGTTCATTGATGTTTTCTGTCCATAATACTTTTCATATTTTATGAATATGCATTCTATGAAAAACCGGGACATATGGAGAAAAATTTGTATATTATGTCCTGCTTTTCCTGTCAGCTGGGACATATGCGAAAAAAAGTTCTTATTATGTCCCATACAAATGTCATAACAGGACATTTGTAGCATCTTCTCGTCCATATGTCCCGTTAGACTTTTACAGAAGGACTTTTTTATTATCTTTTTGTCTATATGTCCCATACAGATATCACAGCAGGACATTTCAGGCACCTTTTCATCCATATATCCCATTTGTCTTACACAAAGGGATATTTTTGCCCTTTTTTCTTTATATGTCCTATTTTGTTCTTCTGGCAGACTTTTTGCATAGAGGAGCTATAACTACAAATATTGATAAACTTAACAGGCGGCAGAAATCATCTGCCGCCTGCTATATAACGTATGCTGTTACACTTATAAAATTGCTGTTTCCAAAAAATGCTGAATGTCCTGAAATGAAGAAAAAACAGCAGTCGCCTCTCCAGTATCCTGTTTTATTCCTGAGCCCGTATAACCAATCACATCAATTCCTGCCTGTATTGCCGCATGAATACCGGTTGAGGAATCCTCAATTGCAACAACCTCATCTTTTTCAGCCTGCAATAACTGTATCGCCTTTAAGTACCCATCCGGATAGGGCTTTCTTTTTTCACACATATCCCCACATACAATAACTGAAAAATAATCTGTCATTTTGATCCGGTTTAAAGCCGTAATAATATATTTCGCGCTCGTTGATGTTACCAATCCGGCTTTCAGATTCCGTCCCTTCATCCATTGAAATAATTCCTGTAATCCCGGCATGGGACAGATGGCATCATTTTCATAGGTATTTCCCATCTCTTTTCTTCTTTTCTGGTACATTTCCCATGAAACATTTTCTTTCGACCGGCTCAAATAATGCAATATTTTTTCACGGCTGTTAACTCCAATAAATCCTTTTAACTCTTCGTGATCCATATATACACCAAACGATTTGAGAGTTTCCTGCAGATAATGTGCATTTTGAGGTTCCGTGTTTACAATAACACCATCAAAATCAAAAAGAATATATTGTTTCTTCATATAAATCTATCCTTTAGTTATGCCAGCAGCCGTGATGCTTTTTCCTGAATCCATGCTATTTCTTCTTCCGAAAGATCACAAAAATCACTGTTTTCCATAGAGCAATTGGAATCTTGTACATATACTATTTTTGTATCTTTCTGGGTGATTGAATAAAACCAGCATTCTGCCGGAACATTATATACTTTTCCCTGCTCCATCAATGTCAGATCAATAGAAAAACCATTTTCCTTTTTTTCTGCGGTAATCAGAATCGCTTTACCATGTACAAGAATAAACTGCTCATCGGTCGAATGATGGATCTCCAAGTGTTTAATCCCATTAATATCATTGTCCGGTTTCCAGTTTTTAATACATACAAGCCACTTTGGATTTTTATAGACACATAAAATTCCCTCTTCGTTATTTTCATACATATCTGGTTTCATACTTGTACCTCCCTAAATTTCTGTTCTTCCTGTAATTGGTACTCCATATCCAAATGCACCTTCTTTTGCGCACATCTTTGCGGCAAACTCCGATGCCTTTTTCATTGCATTTTGAATTTTTACATACATCTGTTCATCTGAACCATCTAAAATCTTATGTTGTGGGGAATTTTTTAACATATCACTTAGGAATGCCGCAAAATAAGAATCTCCCGCTCCCATAGTATCTATAACATCCTCTGCCAATACTGCTTTTGTATATAAAAATTTATCTTTATATAATACATAAGAGCCTTCTTCTCCGACAGTTCCAAGAACAACAGAAACACCATATTTCTGTGCCTTTTTCATTTCTCTCTCCCGTTCATCTTCTGACAAATGTGCACATGACATAATTGCAACAGTTACATACGGACATACATCCCTCAAATACTCATCTGTCCAGCGCATTGAAAAATCATAGGCAATCGGAACCTTTGTCTGATACAATTTTGAAAGATCCTGTTCAATATAGCTGTTAAGATTTGTGTAAATCAAATCATATTGCTGAATATAATCCATATCTTCTTCGTTGAAATCAAATGCATGATCTTTTGCAATTCCACCTTTATTTGAGCCAAGAAAACACGGTCTGTTTCTTTCAGTGTTACCAAAGCGAAACCGTTTTCTCCCTGAAAATGCCGGCAATGCGTATCATCAATCTCTAATTTTTTTAATGTCTCCTGCACACATTCAGCTACTTCATCATTACCGTATTTTCCAAGATATGCCGAATTGACACCATTCCATTTTGCATATACACATGTATTGACACATTGTCCTCCCGGATACATTTTCCCACGAGATAAATATTTATCACATACATTATCTCCAATCGCTATAATTTTTGGTTCTTTCATAGATTTTCTCCTTATGTTTTAAAATACTACTGCTCCTATCAAAATTGCTGACACTACTGAAACTACAGTACATACAAGGCCAGGAAGCATATAGCTGTGATTTAACACATATTTTCCAATTTTTGTTGTTCCCGCGGTATCAAACGCAATTGCTGCAACGCACTGACCGGAAGCAGGAATAAAATAATTTGATGAACATGCAATCCAGCCAGCAACAATAATATTTGCCGGAAGCCCTAATGCAATACCAATTGGAACCATAATCATTGTAGAGGATGACTGACTTGTTGTTATTGCCCCAACAATAAACACTGCTATGATATAAATCCATGGATGTTCATTCGTGAGAACTGACATATTATCTGTAATAAACGATGACTGATCTGCAATAAATGTATTCACCAGCCAGCAAAGACCAAATGCCAGAACAACAGCAAACATTCCTGTTTTAAATACTGGCTGATCCAGTACCTTATTGCTGTCAAGTTTTGTAATTAATACCGTTACGGCTGCTGCAACCAGCATAAAAATCTCAATTACTGTGGTAAGCGGTAATTTGCTTCCATCTGAAAGTGTTGGAACTAATGCACTCACTGCGCCAAGCAATACAATACCTACCATGGCAACCAAAAATACTGCAACAGAGATTTTTGCCTCTTTTGTTGTTTTAACTTCTGCAGCATTCTCATTTTTCACAAGAGTCTGAACCTGTCCGGATGCTACACGAGCCTGAAATTCCGGATCCTCTGCCAGTTCTTTTCCTTTCTTCATTACAGCAAGAGCACATGCGACTGTACCAATCAGTGTTGCCGGGATACAGACTACAAGCAGTGTAAAAATATTAACCGTTTTATAGTTCGTTGCTTCAGCCATAAAAGCCAGAATACCTACCGTTGCTGCTGAAATCGGACATGCCGTGATTGCCTGCTGGGAAGCTATAATGGATGCTGAAATCGGGCGTTCCGGTCGAACTCCTGTCTCAATAGAAATTTCATTAATTACCGGAAGCAAACTGTAAATAATGTGACCTGTACCACACATAAATGTAAAAATATATGCTACAACCGGTGCAAGTACCGTAATCATCCTAGGATTCCTGCGAAGAATCTTTTCTGCTATGCGAACCAGGAAATCCAATCCCCCACATGCCTGCATTGTTGCAGCTGCTACAATTACCGCAATCATAATTAAAATAACGGTAACTGGCGGATCTGCCGGTGTAACATGAAAGAAAAATGTCATAATTAACATTCCAACACCACCAGCCATTGCTAAAAATGTACCACCCTTACGTACCCCCAAAAATATAATGGCAAGTACAAGTATTAATTCTACCCAGAACATATTCATGTCCTCCCTCTCTTTTATATATATCTTTTTCAGTTACATTTTGGATGTGCGCATATCCGTACAATACAAACTTTAATACAATTCTCGTACATCGCTCTTATTTGTATTGTTTTGTATCTGCTTTAATATTATATTTGTATCATACCTTTGTCAAGAACTTGTGTGTTTTTCGTCAATTATCCTATATTTTAGTTCCGATTTTTGTGCATATTTTTGTTCTCAGGCTATTTCAGTATCGTATATGTATTATTTTGTATCTACAATACAATAAGCAGACAAAAACATAGGATACAATGTCTTTGTCTGCTTATAAATTCTTTTGCCCGAATTAAATATGTTCTGAATTAATACTCTACTTTCCACATATATCTACGTGTTGAAAGCGGATGTTCTTTCTTTTCAGCCAGTTCATGGTTATAAATAGGATATACATTATTAAACAGTGAATGGTTAAAGTAATCCACAACAGAAGCATCAATTGTAGATAATCCAAGTTCTTTTGCGTCCAGAACTTCAATCCTCTTTGCATATGTATGAAGGAATTTTAAAGCCCTTTCATCCAGTTCACGGGTAGATCCTTCTGATATCTGAATCATAAACGGACGGTTTGCATCTGTGATTTCAAACGGTCCATGGAAATATTCTCCTGTATGAATACTGCTGGAATCAAGCCACTGCATTTCCATGAAAATGCAAATACTTTCCATATATGCAGCCCCATAGCCAGCTCCGCTTCCCATCGTATAAATAACGGTATCGTCCTTGTATGTTTCAGCAAACTGTTCAGCTCTTACCTGTACATGTTTTCTTGCATTCCGGATAATTCCGGTAATCATACCAAGTCCTTCGTAGAATTTATCATAATTTTCATATCCTGCGGTCTGTTGAAGTGTTTCCACTGCTACGAGCAGCGCACACATTGTTTTTTCTCCAGCATAATCAATATCACCTTTGAGATGATCCGGACTTGCATCAAATGAATACTGGATAATATAGTCACCAAACTCCACAATTTCAGATTCTTCCAGCCATGTAAGAATAATTACTGCTGCTCCTTTTTCCTTACCAAGCTTTGCTGCTGCAATCGTTTCCGGTGTATTTCCCTTATGGCAGGACAGACAGATGATCGAATTCTCTCCAAAATCTTTTGGTGTACTGTGAACAAATTCGTTGCTGTTGATCAGCGCGGATTTAATATTTGAACACTCTTTCTCCATAAATGTTTTTGCAGGATACAAAGCTCCAAGAGACCCTCCACAACCAACAAAATACAGGCTCTTAACACCTCCTTTGTCTTTTTTGTTCTCCAAAATCTCTGCTACAATGTTTTTAATGTCTTTGCTTGTATAACTCATATTCATTTCTCCTTTTTTTATTTGTCTCGTTTGTTTCTATCCAAAATATAATACAATATAATACATTTGTCAATATAAAACAGCTTTTAAAATAAATATATACAATTCTGAAACTTTGTATTATAATATATTGTATAATACAAATCAAAACACATTACGAGGTTTTTCATGGAATTAAACAATACAATTGCCAAACCACTATACAAACAACTTGAGGATCAGTTAAAAGAAGAGATTGACACCGGAAAACGTAAAGCAGGCAGCCGTCTTCCAACAGAAAATGAGTTAAGTACAACCTACAATGTCAGCCGGGTCACTGTCCGAAAAGCTCTTGCAGGTTTATCAGAATTAGGATATCTGGACCGCAAATCCGGAAAAGGAACTTTTGTTGCCGAAAAAAGAATCCAGCGAAATATCTCAAAAGGTGTTACCGGATTTTCTGAAATGTGCCGTACAATGGGAGCAGTTCCAGGTGCGAAAACCATTAAAATTGCAATAGAAGATCCTACCGAAAAAGACATGGAACTCATGCATATTACACCCGATAAAAAGATTCTCGTATTGGAACGTATTCGTTATGCCGATGAAAAACCGGTATTGTTAGAAATCAACCGGTTTCCTGAATCCTTTTCTTTTTTATTTGGAGAAAATTTAAATGACACTTCCCTTTATGATGTGCTGCAAAACCACAATATTATTTTTGATCATTCCGACAAAACTTTAGATATTGTGTTTGCCTCCGCACAGGAATCAAAAATTTTGGGGATTTCAAAAGGTTATCCACTTCTTCGAATCGAGAGTACAATCTATAATACTGATTGCTCACTTGTTCAAAGATGTAAGCAATTATGTATCGGCGATAAATTTAAATTCACAATTTAAAAACTCCGGGCACATATACATTTGCGCCCGGAGTTTTATATTATTCCATGGCATACCGGATAAATTCCGGGAGAATTGCACGATACTTCTATCTCCACATTTCAAGAAACGCTTTCACTTCCTCCGGCATGCGTCCCTTTCGCCACGCGAGAAGAAGTTCCGTCGTAAGATCCGCATCCAGAATATCACAGGACTTCATCTGATCCGACAACTTGTGCATAGAAGCCGGAAGAATGGCGATTCCAAGCCCTTTTTCCGCCAAAGTCATCGCCGTTCTGGCGTCTTCACACTCACAGTAAATGTCACACAAAAGCCCCTTTTTTTCGAACGCGGACAACAGATAACTGCGGTAGCGGTGGGACAGGATCAGTTTCTGCTCTGACAGTTCCTCGAGCGTGATCCCATCTTTGTTTTTTTCTAAAACTTGGTTCCCTGCAGCCGCCATTGCAAGAAGTTTTTCCTGCATCAAAGTCCTGCTCTCACATCCTTTGAGCACAATCGGTGTCCGGAGTGTCGTGATATCGACCACGCCGTTTTCCAACTGCTCTCGCAGCGTAAATGTCGATCCCTCGTGGATATCAAAGCGAATATCCGGATGCGACGTGGAAAAACGGATCAGGTAATCGGACATCATAGAAACCGTGGACGGCGTAAATCCGATGTGGATTGTTGCCGCCTGGCTTGCCTTTATGACTTCCCGCTTGGTAATATCCGCCATGGTAAGAAGACTGCCCGCCCTGTCATACAGTGTTTTTCCTGCTTCCGTTAATGTAATCTTTTTGGTGCCGCGCAAAAAAAGCTGCACCTGAAGTTCTTCTTCGAGCATCTTTACCTGATAACTCAGCGGCGGCTGTGTCATGTGGAGAACGCGCGCCGCACCGCTGATCGTACCGGCATCCACAATTGCCCGAAAGTATTCCAGTTGTTTTACATCCATAGCTTCTCCTTATATAATTTTTATTTGTTTAAGGCATAAAAGTAATATTTTTCATATATGTTAATCTATGGTATACTAAATGTCAACAGAAAGTCAAAATGAAAAAGAAAGAAATGAAATGATTGTGAAAAGAATTGATTTTGAACACGGGTCCATCCCAAGTAACATCTTAAACGCAGCGATTCCCATGCTGGTGGCGCAGCTTTTAAGCCTGCTTTACAACATCATAGACCGCATTTATATAGCAAGAATCCCGCATATCGGCACAACCGCTCTCGGCGCGGTCGGCTTATGTTTTCCGATTATTGTGATCATCACGGCTTTCAGCAACCTGTTCGGCAGCGGCGGTGCTCCGCTTTTTTCCATCCGGCGGGGGGAAAATAATTCCCGGAAAGCTTCCGAAATTATGAATACCTCCTATACGATGGTCTGCGGCGGCGCAATTGTTTTAATGGTCATTGGATTTTTGTTTGCGCGCCCGATCCTGCGTCTGTTCGGCGCTTCCGAGTCTGCTCTGGTTTATGCATACCCGTACCTGATGATCTATCTGCTCGGCACACTTCCGTCCATGATCTCCACCGGTATGAATTCGTTTATCAACGCGCAGGGATATGCCATGACCGGAATGACATCCGTTGCCATCGGCGCGGTGGCAAACTGCATTCTCGATCCGGTTTTCATCTTCGTCTTTTCGCTTGGAATCCGGGGTGCTGCAATTGCAACCGTGATTTCCCAGACACTCTCCGCTGCATTTGTCCTCTATTTTCTGAAAAAACGATCGGAGCTTAACGTACGGTTTCTGACCAGAAGCGAACTCTCCCGGTGCACGGAAACTGCCAAAAACATCGTAAGCCTCGGAACCGCAGGATTTATTATGCAGCTTACCAACAGTTTAGTCAGCATCTGCTGCAACAATGTGCTCTCCGTGACCGGAGGCGATATCTATATCTCCGTGATGACAATCATTTCCAGCGTCCGGCAGCTTGTCGAGACACCAATTTATGCCATGAATGAGGGAAGTTCCCCGATTTTAAGCTACAATTATGGGGCACGCCGCCCGAAACGTGTAAAACAGGCAATTGGTACAATGGCGGCTATGATCTTTGCATACACGGCAATCATGTGGTCGGTCATTATCGTTGCACCGCATTTCCTTATCGGGATTTTCAGTTCTGACAGCGAGCTGATCAAAGACGCGGTTCCTGCCTTAAAACTTTATTTTGCCGCATTTATTTTCATGGATCTGCAATACATCGGACAGACCACGTTTAAATCATTAAATAAAAAGAAGCAGGCAATTTTTTTCTCCCTGCTTCGTAAAGTATTTATTGTTGTGCCACTGACCTACCTGCTCCCATATGCGCTTGGCATGGGAACAAGAGGTGTGTTTATGGCGGAACCGGTCTCAAATGTAATCGGTGGAAGCCTGTGCTTTCTCACGATGCTTGCTACCGTGATTCCGGAATTAAATCATATGGAAAAACAAAAATAAGTTAATCCTCCATACCTGCGCGCAGCGCTGCTTCTTTTGCTTTTACGTCGGAAAGGAAATGCTCTTTTGCAAAGCCCATATCCTGCACCAGCTCCATGGTCCCGAGATATGTGCCTGCTGCATCCCGCACCGCCATATAGGTAACCAGCATGGTTTTTCCGTTTTTCTCCATCCAGATCGGCACTTTGTCGAGCGTTCCTTTCCGGAATTCCCCGATGATGTGCCGCACCTGCTGCTCCACTTTCGGGGGATGGCAGGAAAATACCTCGCGGTCGATCGCCATGCCCGGACGCTTGAAATCCTTTGGCCCTTCATTGAAAAAGCGGTTGATATTGTCCTCATCGACAAATGTGATCTCCAGAGGAATCGTGTTGAGCATTGCGGTAAGCTGCGCAACGGTCAGGTGCCCGCCCGGCATGATAATTTCTCCATTCCTTACATCTTTACTGCAATTTTCTGTATGCAGATACTTCTCTGCCGCCTCCCATGTCGCATTTTCCACACCAAAGCAGACCGGATAATCTTTCGAATCGCGGTAAATTCCAAACCACTCTTCCTCCGTGAAATTCAGGGCACAGTTCGGGAAGAAAATATTGGCTTCCTTGTAGATCATATCCTCCACGCGCTGCAACACAATGCGAAAACGTTCCAGCCAGTGATCTTCCGTCTTTTGAACCGGCAGCTGCTTTGCCAGTGCCGCCATTTCATCCCTGATCTCATCATCGGTTGTCCACATCACATCCGACGGGCCGCTGATCCCGTATTTTACTTTCAGATGCGGATACAGAAGATCCCCTTTCTTTGCATAATGGATCGCAACTTCCCGCAGCTTTCCAAACCGCTCCAGTGAAAGGGTATTGGTTTCCTCTATTTCGTTCCTGCATTCCCGGATGACGTTTTCCAACACTTCATTTTCGCGGGTAAACGTCTGCAGCGGATGTCCGGTGATTCCGGTTAAAGCCGCGGTAGCCGCCAGCTTTTTCTCTTTTACCGATGCCGCAACCGCTTTTTCCGCGTTGGCAACTTTTTCCTCACTCGTTGCACCGCGGAACAGTGCCGCATGGACATCACACAATTTCTGCACGGTCTCAAGTGGTGTGCCGCCCTGCAGAAGTTCCTGCTCCGCCTGCATGATCTCTGCCGGATCAACCTCTTTAAATTCTTTTGCGAAATCCGCCCTTACTTTTTCCAATTCTTCCCCGGCGCTCAGCCGCTCGAGATATGTTTTGATCTGTTCTACCCGTGTGTTGTGTTCCATGATTTTATCCTTTCCCATTTATATAGACTCTCTTACAAACAGTTTTTTCATTCTTCCGTTACACTATACACAAAAATGGGAAAAGAATATGTTGTTGCAACCACATTTTATTTTTTCACTGCAGTATTTTTATGTCTCGCTTTTAATCAATTGAAATACAATTCTCACAATTGTACCAAATTCTGTACTGATTGATTTAAGGTACGTTCCTTATTGGAACTTTCCTGACCTACGTACCTATTATATCAGTTTCAGACCGGTTTGGGTTTCGTACGACATGAAAGATATGGGTTTTGCCTGACTCCTGCAGCGGTTCACATCATTTACCACATCGCGTGCAGCACTTCTCCCTCTTTTATATTATTTGACACACGTCAAATATAACTTCTAATATCATTTGACACGTGTCAAATAATATGCATACTTCTTTTATTCACCAGTTCCGCTCCGCTGTTTTCATGTTATAATGAAGCATGTCATCCGGTTCCGCCTGGTGACATGTAATACAACCATCAGATATCAGGAGGAGAGTATACATGAACGTTGTTATTGCCATCGATTCTTTTAAAGGAAGCATGACTTCCCTTGAGGCCGGGGAGAGTGCCTCTGCCGGAATCCGGCGCATATATCCGGATGCAGATATCACCATCCGCCCACTTGCAGACGGTGGCGAAGGCACGGTGGAAGCTTTGACGCTTGGCTGTGGCGGCACACGCACACAGGTATGCGTAACCGGGCCTCTTGAAAAACCGGTGCTTTGCAGTTACGGCATTCTGGATGCTGGCAAAACTGCAGTCATCGAAATGTCCGGAGCTGCCGGAATTACACTCCTTTCCGAAACCGAACGGAATCCTTTGTATACAACAACCTACGGGGTTGGGGAAGTCATCAGAGACGCCATTTCCAGAGGCTGCAGACATTTTATTATAGGAATCGGCGGAAGTGCCACAAACGATGGAGGAATCGGTATGCTGCAGGCACTGGGATTTGACCTGCTGGATCAGGAAGGGGTTCCGGTACGTCATGGTGCTCTGGGCTTAAAGGATCTGGCTGTAATTTCAGACTCCCATGCGCTGCCGGAACTGAAAGAATGTACGTTTCGGATTGCCTGTGATGTGACAAATCCGCTCTGCGGTTCGCAGGGATGCAGCGCCGTTTTCGGTCCTCAAAAAGGCGCAGATCCTGCCATGATCCAGCAGATGGATCAGTGGCTTTCCTCCTATGCCGCACTCGCCGGAAAAAGCTTTCCGAAAACGAATCCCGCGCATGCAGGAGCCGGGGCTGCCGGCGGTCTTGGGTTTGCTTTTCTCACCTTTTTCCATGCCACTCTGGAATCCGGTGTAAACATCATTCTGGAAGAAACACATCTTTCCGACTATATAAAAAATGCAGATATTGTCATCACCGGAGAAGGCTGTCTGGATGGTCAGACCGTCATGGGGAAAGCGCCTGTCGGCGTTGCAAAGATTGCCAGAGAATTTCAAAAACCTGTGCTTGCATTTTCCGGCTGCGTGACAGAGGATGCAAAAGCCTGTCATGCAGCAGGAATTGATGCCTTTTTTCCGATTGTGCGGGGCGTTATTTCGCTTGAAGATGCCATGCAGACCGACCATGCAAAACAGAATATGACCGATACGGTGGAACAGGTATTTCGCATGCTTCGAACGTTTCAGAATATAAAATAATGAAGCAGATTGGTAAATCCCTGTTCGGTTGCATATTTCTCCAGCATTTTCTTCTGGTTTATGATACTGTTGCTGTCACCACTTTGCTCATCATCACGGACCTTTGCGGAATTTTCGTTACTGTTCAGAGGTAAACTTGTAACAAAAGAACCGATGGTATAGACTAATCGT
>ENA-OOZX01000889-OOZX01000889.1-human-gut-metagenome-genome-assembly--contig:-NODE-889-length-22587-cov-6.938487_pt1 | contig 22587 bp, 18 predicted proteins | sample MGYA00241048_ERZ501412 | MGnify/ENA primary metagenome ERZ501412 (study PRJEB25962, sample SAMEA2042518) | human gut metagenome | biome: human gut; feature: human-associated habitat; material: faeces... | reverse complement strand
TTGGCATATTCATGCCAAAACACCTCGCGGGATAGTGGTGTGTGAACAGTAACCAATTGCCCATTCTACATTCTGATCGATATTCACTCATCTTTATTTCTGTCTTTTCTTCGTTGGTATCGCCAGAATAATGATCGTAGCAATTACAAACAAAGTTCCAAGAAGCATCTCTTTTTTTTGGTTTTGTTTACTTTCATTGTTCGTTTGCATATTTCTGTTATCTTTCCTGTCTGTATTATTATGGATTCTGAATATTTGAGAATAAGTATAATCTGCTGTAACGACACTTGTCAAGAAAACAAAATACCGCAGAGACTTTCTTTGTCTCTGCGGCGATTTATAGCCCTGTTATAATCAGATATAATTTCCATCATGTACACTCTGCACTGTAAATGCAGATTTCTTTTTCACGAAATCAATCGCATCTTTCACAGTGATTCCGTCAATCTGCCAGTTCGCATAGAAACCATCCAGAGTCTTTAATGTCTCGTCTTTTGCTGTATTTTCATCAAGAACAAGAAGTACGATCAGACCTGCTGCCTTAAGATGGCGGACAGTTTCTGCATAGTTTTCACTCGCTGCCGGATGATACAGATAGGTATGTTTTCCAAGTACAGTCAGTCCCTTTTCTACCTGCTCTGCAAAATCAAGAGTGATTCCTTCTTTACCGATCGGGAATTCCACTACTACCGGTGTCTGACCTTTCAGTCCTGCACGAACCTGCTCGTCCACTTTTCCGATCTGGGATCTATCCTGAGAAACAAAGGTTTTTCTCACAACACCGCAGGCAGAAGTCATATTTGTGACACGATCTATCAGGATCAGCTCACCCAGTGTTCTGTGCCTGTCAAATTCGTCCACAACGATCTTCTCTGAGAATTCCAGAGTACAGGAAGCAATCTCATTTTTCTTTAAGGTATATGCGCTTTTCTTCTCACCTGTGTTAACATCCACAGAATAATTGATCTTTGTAACCAGTCCGGGGATCATCTTTGTACCGATTTTTACAAAGAAGTTCTTGCCATCCGTAAGAGCATTATCATCCATCCAGAGGATATCTGCTTCCACAGAGTCTGTAAGAACTGCGCCGGAATCAATGGTAAGTACACATCCGCGGGAAACATCTACTTCTCTGTCAAGCTGGATGGTAACAGGCTGTCCCTGTACAGCTTCCTGAACTTCTTTATCGCCAACAAGAATACTCTTTACATGAGCTTCTTCTTTACTGGGAAGAGTAGTCACAAGGTCGCCTGCCCTGATGGCACCATTTTCAATCTGTCCCTGGAATCCGCGAAACTCATGGTTTGGTCTGCAGACTCTCTGCACAGGCATATAGAAGCCCTTCTCTGTATCTTCCTTAATGTCTACGGTTTCCAGATGGGAAAGAAGCGCCTCACCTTTATACCATGGCATGTTGTCAGATTTGGTTGTAACGTTGTCACCTTCTGTGGCAGATACCGGAATAATAGTTACATTGGCAAGTTTCAGTTCTTCTATCAGTGCTGCGATCTGATTCTCAATGTCGCGGAAACGTTTTTCATCATATTCAATAAGATCCATTTTGTTTACTGCAAATACAAAGTAACGGATTCCCATCAATGCGCAGATTCTTGCATGACGTCTTGTCTGTACCAGTACTCCCTGTGAAGCATCCACCAGGATAACTGCCAGATCTGCAAAGGACGCACCCACTGCCATGTTTCTTGTATATTCTTCATGTCCGGGGGTATCTGCAACAATGAAGCTTCTGTTATCTGTTGTAAAATAACGGTATGCAACATCAATGGTGATTCCCTGTTCACGCTCTGCCATCAGACCGTCCAGAAGAAGAGAATAATCAATGGCACCGCCTCTGCTTCCTACTTTGGAATCCAGCTCCAGAGCTTTCTCCTGATCTGTATAGAGAAGCTTTGCATCATAAAGAATATGTCCGATCAGAGTGGATTTTCCATCATCCACACTTCCGCATGTAATAAATTTCAATAATCCTTTCATTCTAGAAATACCCCTCTCTCTTTCTTCTCTCCATGCTGCCTGCTGCCTCGTGGTCGATCACCCTGCTGGTACGTTCAGAAGAAACAGCACTTAACGTCTCATCAATAATCTCATCCAGAGTATCTGCTTCAGATTCAATACCTCCAGTAAGCGGATAGCACCCAAGAGTACGGAATCTGACTTTTTTGTTTTCAATCTTTTCACCCGGACGGAGTTTTAATCTGTCATCATCCACCATAATGATATTTCCGTCTCTGTAGATGACCGGTCTTTCTTTCGCAAAATATAACGGTACAATTTCGATATTTTCACGCTGAATGTACTGCCAGATATCCTTTTCTGTCCAGTTGGAAATTGGGAATACTCGCATACTCTCTCCCTTCTGGATCTTAGTGTTATAAAGCTTCCACATCTCCGGTCTCTGGTTTTTCGGATCCCATGCCTGAGCTGAATTACGGAAAGAGAAGATTCTTTCTTTTGCTCTGGATTTCTCCTCATCACGACGGCCGCCTCCAAATGCCGCTGTAAATCCATATTTGGTCAGAGCCTGTTTTAAGGCCTGTGTTTTCATGATATCTGTATATGCAGAACCATTGTCAAATGGATTGATTCCTGCCTTTACACCCTCTTCATTGGTGTAAACCAGCATATCAATTCCGTTTTTCTTTGCGATTCTGTCGCGGAATTCGATCATCTCATGGAATTTCCATGTAGTATCAATGTGAAGGAACGGGAATGGAGGTTTCTCCGGATAAAATGCCTTCATCGCCAGATGGAGCATAACGGAGCTGTCCTTTCCTATAGAATAGAGCATAACCGGCTTTTCACACTCGGCTGCTACTTCTCGCATAATATAAATCGCCTCTGCCTCAAGCGCATCAAGATGAGATAAGTTACTCATTGCATTATCCTCCTCTGTTTGTTTATACTCGGAATCTTTTCGTACTTGAGCAAATACACTAGAGCGTGTCTGAAAAATCATTCCCGCAATCTGCACGCCCCACTTTGCGGTATATTTTGTCCGAATTCGGTTGTCGTAGCCCGCTACGACGCCCTCATCCGAACAAAATCTCCCACAAATTGTGACGCACATCTTGCGTAAAGCATTTTTCAAACACACTCTAAAGACTCTGAGAGTACATACTTATGTTTAATATTTATTAGCGTCTTTCTTATTAACCTGAATAGTGATCTTAGTGCCATCCGGCTTCTCCACTGTCCATGTGGAAATATCCGGTTTCTCTGATACAACCATACTTGCACCTCTGCCCCCCACATCAGCTCCAAGGAAAAAGCGGATGGCATCATGCCTGCATTCCTTGATACAGGATGTACATCCCCAGCAGTCTCTTACCTGACGGATAAAGGCTTTGTTCTCTTTATCCTTTTTGATCAGATTTCCGGGACAGGCTTCGATACATCTGCCACATCCTGCACATTTACTTTTTTGAATCCGAATGCTCATCTCTCACCTGCTCCTTTCTCTGCTGTATTCAAACCTGTATTTTCCTTTGTGATCAGGTCACGATATAAGATCTTAATCTCGCCGTTTTCCATACGGGAGTTTACATATTTCATCCACTCTTCGCTCTGCTGCGGGTAGTCTGTATTCTCTCCGAAACTATGCCATCTGGTTTCCTTTCTGGCTGCCAGATGTGCGATCACTGCCTGGCACACGATCAGTCGTTCGCGAAGTTCATAAATCTGCATCAGTTCATAAGTATCTGTTGCTGCCAGAGTGTCAACTACTGGCAACAATGCTGCAATCTTTTCATCTGCCTTTGCAAGACTCATCCCGCTGTATCTGTAGTCTGTACCGATTCCTCCTGCATACTGATCCATAATCTTTTGCATGGCTTCCTCAAGCTGCTCTGCATTCATCAAAGAACGGGAAGCATTCAAATGTGATTCGTATTCTGCCTTCTTAGCTATTGCAATTTGAGACAGCTCCTGTTCTCCGCCACGCTCTAAAGCCTCTTCCTTATTTCCCGCTGCGATCCGGTCATCATCTTTGCCATTCAGATATTCCAAAATCGCCTCTGCTGCGATCTCACCTTCTGCCAGTGCGCCGGTTACATATTTCTGCGGACATCCTCCTGCTACGTCTCCGGCTGCATATAAACCTTCAATAGTTGTAGCTCTGTTATTATCTACCCAGTAACCGCTGGCTGTATGTCCGCCTACAATATATGGCTCTGTGCCCTCAATCTCTACATTCTCTTCGGATGGTCCTTTTCCGGCTTCCATCCATTTCAGAGTCTGGGACGGTGCCATATTCAGGTAAGCTTTGTAAAGGTCCTGCTCCTGTTCTTTGGAAATACCTTCCGTTCTGAGATAACATGGACCGTTTCCTTCTCTGTTCTCCATGACTGTACCGTAAACTCGCTGGGAAGTTGTCAGACCATATTTTGTTTCATAAATATCACCATGTGCATTGACCTGTCTGGCCCCAACACCCTGAGCAATAGTTCCTGTAGGAGCAATCGTGTCCTTACATCTCAATGCAATGAAACGCATCTCAAAGGTTGTCATCTCCGCACCGGAAAGAAGTCCCATTGCATATCCTGCACCTGTGTTAAACGGAGGATACCACATCTTATGTCTGGAAAATCCCGGATTATTCGGTCTGTAAAGTCCCGCTGCACCACCTGTGGCACAAAGAACTGCTTTCGCATCAATGTCATAGAAAATATCCTCATTAACGCTAAATCCAACTGCGCCTGTGACTTTTTTGTTTTCTGTTTTATAATCTGTAATATTTACATGATTGAGAACCGTAACATTCTCCTGTTCAGCTGCCGCCTTTGCAAGGATTGGCTTCATATTTTCGCCATTGATCTTGATGTTTCGGTTTCCTCTGGCAACATATTTTCCGTTTTCGTCCTTCAGGATGACCAGCCCCAGATCTTCCATCACCTTTGTCACATGATTCAGTCTCTCTGACATGGTAAGAAGAAGGTCTTCTCTTACGATTCCATGGGCGTCCTTTTTGGCATAATCCACATAATCCTGCGGCACTCTGCCTTCTGTAATATATGCGTTCAATGCATTCACGCCCGCCGCCAGACATCCGCTTCGCTTAATATTCGCTTTCTCTGCGATCAGAACTTTTCTGCCGCTTTTTTTGCCGATCACATAGGCTGCAAAGCATCCTGCCGTACCGCCGCCGATGATCAGCACATCTGTCCTGATTCTCTCTGTTCTCATTCTCTCTTACCCTTTCCTCCATACCAGTGTGCCAACAAGTTGATTTCCCGATCAGTCTTGCGTCTGAATTTCTTATTTCTTCATTGTCGTCAGTCGCCGCAGCCACCGCTGTCAGATAATTACAAAGTCATCCCTTACAGCCTCATTTTCGATCAGCTGTACACTGTCACCTCTCAGTGCAAAAATCCTGTAAAGGAATACATTCACATTCTCACCTTCCCGGATATCTGCTTTCTCCAGGCTTCTTCTGGCAGTTACTACGGAATTGTTGACTCTCACCTGAAGTTCCAGATTATCTCCCCTGAAAGAAACCCGTTCAACCACTCCCCGGGATACGGAAGTTTTGAACTTCTCCACCTCATCCAGTTTGGAGATTTTTACAAATTCCGGGCGGACAATAATCTTGTCTGCTCCTTCTGCCTGAGCAAAGGTATGGAAATCATCCGCATTTTTCAACACAGATGGCTGTCCGAAGAAGGACGCTGTAAAAGCTGTCTCAGGATTTCTGTAAACCCCTATGGGAGTTCCTTTCTGTTCGATCCGTCCTGCATTAGTGATAATAATCTCATCTGCTACTTCAATGGCCTCATCCTGATCATGAGTAACGAAAATACTGGTAATTCCCAGTTTTCCGATCATCTCTTTTAACCAGCTTCGCAGTTCCTGACGGATTTTTGCATCAATGGCTGCAAAGGGCTCATCCAGAAGCAGCACCTGGGGATTTGGAGCAAGGGCTCTGGCAAATGCCACCCTTTGCCTCTGGCCGCCGGATAACTGGCTTGGATATCTTTTTTCCAGTCCTTCCAGCCCCACCAGTTTGATCAGCTCTCTGACTCTGGCATCAATTTTCTTCTTATCAGCCTTCTGAACCTTCAAACCAAATGCAACGTTGTCATAAACTGTCATATAGCGAAACAACGCATAATTCTGAAATACAAATCCAATCCCACGCTGACTGGCCGGAACATCATTTACCACTTTTCCATCAATAATGACCTCTCCGCTGTCCGGGGTTTCCAGACCTGCGATCATTCGAAGAATAGTTGTTTTTCCGCTTCCGCTTGGTCCCAACAGACCAATCAGTTTACCTTTCTCAATTCCGAAATTCACATTCCTTGATGCCTGGTAAGAACCATATGTCTTATTGATATTTTTTAACTCTACATACATATCAGGCTTCCTTCTTTCCTTTATATTCAATCAGGCTTCTGACTACCAGAATGATAACTGCCATGATCACAAGCAGCGAAGATACGGCAAACGCCGGAACATACTGAAACTCATTAAACAAAATCTCTACATGAAGAGGAAGTGTATTGGTCTTTCCTCTTAAATGTCCGGAAAGTACAGATACCGCTCCAAACTCTCCCATTGCTCTTGCCGTACAGAGCACAACTCCGTACAGTAATGCCCATTTAATATGAGGGAATGTGATCTTCCAGAAAATGGTCCATCCACCTGCTCCCATCAGGGCTGCCGCTTCCTCCTCATCGCTTCCTTCTGCTTCCAGAACCGGAATCAGTTCTCTGGAAATAAAAGGAAAGGTTACAAATACAGTTGCAATAATGATTCCCGGTACAGAGAATACAACTTTCATCCCTAACTTCATGAGAAAAAAGTAAACAGGACTCTGTCGTCCGAAAATCAGAAGAAAGATCAAACCTGCAATAACAGGGGAAATAGTAACCGGAAGATCGATCAGGGTAGTGAGAAACTTTTTACCCCTGAACTGAAACTTCGTCAGTGCCCAGGCTGCAAAAACACCAAAAACAGTGTTAAAAACAACTGCAAAGAGTGTTGCCTTCACTGTAAGAAGAAGTGCTTTGATGGTGTACTCATCTGTCACTGCATCTGCATAGACCTTCCATCCGCTCCGCAATGCTTCTGTGATCACAGTGATCAGAGGAAGAAGGAGCATGACTGCCAGAAACAGAACACTGATCCCGACAAGCAGCCATTTTGTAATTTTCTCCGAAGTCTTTTCATTGTTGTCCATCAGGCATTTCCTCCTCTTAAAATTCTTGCATTTCTCTGCTGTATCATACTGTTAAGGAACAGAATAAAAAATGAAACTGCCAACATCACAAGTGCGATTGCCGTTGCACTTGAATAATCAAATTCCTGAAGCTCTGACATAATAACCAGCGGTGTGATTTCTGTATAATAGGGTTTATTTCCTGCGATAAATACAACACTTCCATATTCACCCAGACATCTTCCGAACGCAAGTCCGGTCCCTGCAAAGATTGCGGGCTTCAGTTCCGGAAAAATGACCTTCCAGAAGATAGTTGTTTTCTTTGCTCCCAACACTCCTGCTGCCTCGCTGTAAGAATTATCCATCTTTTCCAGAACCGGCTGTACACTTCGCACAACGAACGGTATTCCTACAAATATCATAGCCACTGTAATACCTATTCTTGTGTATGCGATCTTGATACCGAATCCTGCAAAAAAGCTGCCGACAATTCCCGAATCTGAGGTCAGGGATGTCAGTGCAATACCTGCTACCGCTGTGGGAAGAGCAAAGGGAAGTTCGATCATCCCATCCATAAGTCTCTTGCCCGGAAAATCATATTTCACAAGCACCCACGCAAGAACAGTTCCCATAATTCCATTTATTACTGCTGCTGCAAAAGCACATACAAAACTGGTATAAAAGGATGCCAGCACTCTGGCCCTTGTGATGGTTTCGATAATATCTTTAAAACTCAGCTTCGCTGTGTAGACCACCAGGCTTGCCAGGGGGATCAGAACTACCAGACTCAATATGGAAATGGTAATTCCCATGGAGAGCCCAAACCCTGGAATCACCGGTTTATTTCTTTTTTTCATAATCAATTACCACCTCTCCTGTCTCATATATTCTGTCTGTGCTTATGCTCTTGCTTCACTCTGTCTTCCTTTATCTCTCATAAATCTGATCGAAAATTCCGCCATCTGTGAAATGTTTCTCCTGCACTTTATCCCATCCGCCATAATCATTGATATTTGCCAGATTTATATTCAGATCAAACGTATCACTGTGCTTCTTCAGGATTTTCTCATTGGTGGGGCGGAAATAATTCTCTGCTGCGATCTCCTGTGCTTCGTCGGAATACAGATAATTCAAATACTCAGTTGCCACATCTCTTGTATCTCTATAATCCACCACTTCATCTACCACTGCCACAGAAGGCTGTGCCAAAATACTTACGCTTGGAGTAACAATCTCATACTCATCCGGATAATCCCGCATGGATAGATAAGCTTCATTTTCCCACGCAACCAGCACATCTCCTTGTCCGTTCTCCACGAAAGAGGTTGTTGCACCTCTTGCGCCTGAGTCAAGAACCACCACATTCCGGTAAAGTTTCTTGATAAATTCCTTCATCTGCACTTCATCGCCACCATACTTTTTATCTGCGTAAGCCCACGCTGCCATGTAGTTCCATCTGGCACCGCCGGAGGTTTTCGGATTTGGTGTTACTACTCCCACTCCTTTTTTCGTCAGATCGTCCCAGTCTTTGATATCCCTGGGATTTCCTTTCTTCACCAGAAATACGATAGTGGATGTATAAGGAGAACTGTCATTGTCAAATTTATCTTTCCATCCTGCCTTGATCAACCCTGCGTTTTCAATAGACTCAATATCATATTCAAGTGCCAGGGTTACCACATCTGCATCCAGACCATTGGCTACCTCAAGTGCCTGTTTCCCTGAACCGCCATGGGACTGTATCACTTCCACATCTTCCCCGGTCTTCTCCTTCCAGTGGTCTTCAAATATTTTATTATACTGTTCAAACATCTCTCTGGTAGGATCATAGGAAACATTGGTGACAGACACCGTTTTTCCAAAAGCCTGTACCGGCATCAGAGCCAGTACAACTGCAAGACCAAAGGCAAATAATTTTCTGATCATGTTTCATCTCCTTTAAGGTACCAGTAGTTTTTTGCATTCTCTACTTTTCATAGTTATTCGATATGTTTTATATGATATTACAAGAAATGACAGAATTTGTCAATAGTGTATTAAAATAAGTACAATTTATGTTGTGTAGATAAGAACACAAAAAAAGCAGCATCCTGAAATACAGAATGCTGCAGTCAAAATTACATATTTTTTATTCGGCAGAAGCTGCTGCCTTTTCTTTCTCCGGGAAAAGCTTTCCGAAAATAAATCTTACGAATGGTCCGGCATAAAAAATCTGCCAGAAGAATGCCATCGGAAAGTTCATTGCTGTTGTCTGGAGCCATGTGGGAATGATCTGACTTGCCGGTGCATGTTTGATCAGCACAGTTGCCGCAAAGCTCATACATGGACACATAAATGCAACGGATACTGCTGAGATTGCAAGTACAAGGTGGAACGGATTATCTCTTCTCATATCCACAACACCAAATGCAATCTTCTTTGCAAGACCACCGATGATAAAGAAATCAAGAATAAATGCAATCGGTCCCATGAATGTTAATTCATGAAAAGCTAACAGAAATGTCTCATTTGTCATTGTCCCTGTGTTCAGTACAATGTTGTAGCAGATCATGGCATAAACCATTACAAACACCATGATAATCGTAAAAATAACTTCCTGAAACTTGTTTTTAGGCATAAAAAATCCTCCTTAGATAGTATGAATAACATCAATTAGAGATTTGTGTTGTTCATAACCATCCAGGAGGATGTACCGTTTCCAATAATACCAAATATCTGTTTCTTAAATTTACCGTTGATTATTATATGGATTCCGGATGCAAAAGTCAAGATTTTTTTATAAATATGGTCCCCCCGGGGTCTCCGGATAGCTGCCCATTGCGATCAGACGTTCCAGACCGATCTGTCTTTGCTGTGATGTAACTGCACCATCGGCAATGTACGGCATTTCATGATTTCTTCTGTAAACGTTGTCCATTTTTTTGATTCCCCACATATTTTAATCGAGTGAAACAAACAGCCAGTACCTTGTAGCTTTACAGACTTCTTACACTTCCCATGATGAAGTAAGAAAATCTATCTGTACATAATCCACTACTGCATTTTTATACGGAGTTTGAATCCAGCACTCTGTTTGATTCTCTTCCGGATATACATTTGTTGTTATACAACTTTCTCCGTGATTCACATAGAGTTCAACACTACTGTGATCAACCAGAATACAAAGTTCCAGACAACCATTATGCAGTTCAAATGGACAGTTCATTCTACCGCCTTCATAATGGTCTCCATGGCTTTTGTCCAAAGTAATAATCTTAGACAGAAAATCAATCTGAATTGCAGTATAACTGGATTCTTTTCCAAGGACACAAATCTCCAGATTTCTTGATTTAATCTTAGTAATATCTAATTTCAAAATTATACGATTACTTCTGTTTGGATCATCATATAGCTTGATTGCTTTTTTACCAATTTCCACATCTGTATAGGTAACAGTCTGAGAAATCAGAGATTCAACTTCCTTTACCGGATACATACACAAGTTGTTTTCACTATCCAAATGTACTTTACGCGGTACACTCAGACAGCCTCTCCAATTTTCCAGACTGGTTGGGCCCCAGTCTGTACACCAGGGCATCCACAGCCATCCATTCTGCCATGCAACCAGTATTCTGTTTCCATCTTTATCTGTAAAAGACTGCGGAGCATAATAATCAAACCCAACATCCATATTTCCCACTTTTTCAATTGTGTAAATACAATTCTCAAAATCCATTGTTCCTACACAATAAAGAGATTTATTATAGTCAGGATGATTCATAGGAGAACATGTGACTACCCATTTCCCATTCAATTCAAACATATCCGGACATTCCATCATGGTTCCCAGTTTACCGTTGGATTCCAGAACATTTCCCTTGTACTTCCAATTAAAAAGATCATCCGATTCATACAGGCAAATACGACCATCTCCATCTGCAATGGCACTTCCTATGCATCCGCCAACCACCATATACCATCTTCCATTGTGTTCAAACACCTTGGGATCACGAAAATCATTGGAAAATCCCTGTGGCGGCTCTTTTATTACCGGATTACCTTCATATTTTTCAAAATTCACACCATCTTTCGAGGTCGCAATACACTGCGTCTGACGTACTACTCCATCAATTTGTGTTGTTGCTGTATAAAAAAGAAATAAAACACCATCTTTCTCAACAGCACTTCCGGAGAAACAGCCTCCTTCTAGGTGACAGTCATACTCCTGGTCAGGTCTTAATGCAACTGGCAGATCTTTCCAGTGGATCATATCTTCACTGACAGCGTGTCCCCAGTGCATAGAACCCCATTTACAACTCTTAGGATTATACTGGTAAAAAAGATGATAAAGTCCTTTATAATATATTAGCCCGTTAGGATCATTCATCCAGGAAATAGGCGGCGTAAAATGATATCTTTGCCGCCATTTCCCTTCAGTTTCCGATCTTTTAAGGGCTCTTTCAAGAGCCTGCTCCATAATTAGTCTACCTTTACATCATCAATATTTCCAAACAATACAGTTACTTCTTTCTTAACCTCTCCCTTATCATCAATTGTCTGATGATAAGTTCCCCAGCCTTTTCCATTGATCCAGAATGTTGTATAGTCTTTTTCATTAATTACAGGTGCAAATGACATTGTCTTATTTACCATATCACAGCTATATCCTGCCAGTGTTGGAATCAGAGAGTAACTGGACATTGGTCTGATATAATGATGACCTGCTTCTGTCTCACTCCATGGGCATCTCTTATAACCGTCATAACGATCTCTGATAGCCTTGATAATTGTAAAGGCCTCTTCAATCATACCTTCTTTAATCATGGTTACGGCAACCTGATATTCAACTCCAGTCCATACCTCATCGCAATATGCAAATGGGAATCTTGGTCTTCCACCTTTCGGCCAGGAGCAGAGAACCAGTCCTGCTTCGTCATTTAACGCATATGTTCTCTGTACATTAGGAACATCATCCATGCATTCTTTGAAATTATATTTATAAATAGACTGCAAAGCTTTCTTTACATGTTCCTTTGGAAGCACATAGCCAAGTCCTGCTGCCTGAGCCATGAACTGGCCAAGGAGCTGATCTGTAAGGCAGCCAATACCATACTGATAGCGATATGCATCTACGTCTTCAAGTTTCTGAATATAATATTCACCGTTAAACAGCTTCTCATCAACTAATACAGAGGCTTTTTCATACAAAGCACGATATTTATCTGCAATATCCTGTTTGCCAAGATGTTCTGCCATTTCTACAACACCCTTGATAGCACCCAGATAAATGGTGTTTGTCATTGTATTTGGACCATAGAACTCAATGTCATATGTGACATGCATTTTTCCATCCAGTACACCGTCTCCATCTGTATCCCACTCTTTAATAGAGAATTCCAGTGCCTTCATCATATTGTCCCAGATGCCTTTGAGGAATTCATCATCACCAGTGTATTTCCACTCTCTGTAAATTCTGAGAATAGAACCAAATTCTCCATCACAGGCTGGAATCATATCCCATCTGCTTTCTCCCAGACATTTTCTTGCACGGAATGGCATGCATCCATCATCATCCAGTTCTACGTTGAACTCTACATTACGCATTGTAATTTCAAGTTCCGGAAACAGATTTGCAACAGCCGTTGCATAATTCCATACATGGTTAACATTTCCCTGTCCACATCCAACGTAGTCACGAATACCTTCCCAGCCAAGGAAATTGCCATTTTCAATACGGAAGCAGCAATGGCTCTTCATTGACATAATATTTGAGGCAACTGCATCAATAACATATGCCGGAAGTGACGTATTAAATAATGCATTCTCAAAGTCTTTGGATTTTCCTTCAAGATAGTCTTTCTTATCTACTACATATTTACTTACATCCCATGCATCCTTAAATAAAGTAGCGTAATAGTTACGGATGATATCATAACCACCGTTTCTGTAACGCTCTAAATCAGCATCATACTCAATCCATCCCTTAGGACGATTTGGGAAATACCAGGAAATTAAAAATTCAAATTCTTTTTCCTCGTTTGGTTTGATTGTTTCAGAACAGCAGATAGAACTGATTCTTTCCTTCAGGTTTAAGAAGCTGAAATCATAATGAGCAAGTAGGTCACATCCTTTTGCTTCAATTTCCTCTTCTTCTGTTAATTTTCCATCTTCAACAAAATCATCCCAGAAATCCTGTGCGTTATCAGTCCACTGTCCATGAAGCCATTTCTTTCTGCTGATTCCATTTTCATTTGTAGTTGCAATTGACATGGAACCAAATTTCATATCTTTCTCTGTAAGATTTTTAGCTTTATAATACCAGCCTTTTAATCCAGCTTCTTCACGATATTCATTTTCAACCTGATCTACCAGTTTAACATTATTGAAAACATCATATCCATCAAAACCAACTACGTTCGCCATCGTACCGACAACAGACACATCAATAGGTTTGTTTGTCGGGTTAGACACTTTATATTTAATAATTGCTGTTGGAATACCAGAATTGTCTGCATCCAGCGGAATAAAAGGTGTATACGCTTCCATACGAACCTTTACCGGAACTTTACTGTCTTCCAAATCTACATAAACAAATGGCTGCTTTCCAACCATTTTGGATTTTTCAAATCTTGGAATTCCTGCTAACTCGCCATTCAGAAATCCATGGGATTTATAAAATGGGGGGTTGATTTTTGATTCAAGAATTCTGCTTACAGGTTCTTCTCCCTCTTCCTTTGTACGAATTGCAAAGAAAGAAAATGGTACAAACTGTCCCTTTCCAGGCCAGTTAAAAATTTCCCAATCTAATAACTGTCCTCTTGCACCTACTGAAATGTTTCCTGTTCCGATTCCACCAAGAAGGAATTTTGCCACGTTTGCATCTCCCTGATAAGAAATCTCTCCGCCTGTTTCAAACAACTCAACCTTGGAATGTAATAAATCTTTGTTCATATCATTAGCCTCCTGTTATATTTGTTATATTATTTTTATTATCCTTTCACTCCTACATGGGTCATACTCTTGACAATCCATTTCTGTCCAATCAGAAATACAATAAGAACTGGCAGAATAGCAAGAACTACTGCTGCAAATACTACATTGTCTCCTGTTGAGAACGGCTGTTTTATTGACAAAATTCCGACTGGAAGTGTAAGTTTCTCCGTATCATTGATCATAATAAATGTTGTAAAATAATCGTTCCAAGAATATGTAAATACAATAATTGCTAACGATGCCAATGTTGATTTCGCCATTGGCAGCATAATTGAAATAAATGTTCTGATCGGTCCTGCGCCATCAATTGCAGCTGCTTCATTCAATTCTTTAGGAACTCCCATAAAGAACTGTCTCATCATAAAGACTCCAAATGCACCTGCCAGACCAGGACAACTTGCACCGAAAATTGATGGAAGCGTAACTGCCCAGGATGTGTTAATCACTCCCAGCATTGTCATGATCTTGTATAATGCTACAATCGTAACCTGAACCGGAACCATCATTGCAACCATCAGCAATGCAAACATAATATTTTTTCCTGGAAAATCAAACTTTGCATATGCATATCCTGCAATGGCACCATGCAAACTCATGCTAAGTGTAATAATCACACTTATTTTTAAGCTGTTCTTCATAAATACAAAAAACGGAATAGTATTTGAAAATAATTTTTTAAAATATCCTAATCTCATTTCTGTAAAAAATGGAGGCAACCATTTAGGCGGTAATGAAATTGCTTCACTATATGTTCTGAATGATGCTGAAAGCACCCAAAGAAATGGTGCAATTATCCAAAATGCTATACCAAACATGATAATAGTCAGCAGGATATGGCTTACTTTTATTGTTTTTCCAAATAAATGTATTTTCTTATTCATAATGTACCCACCACCTGCTTCCTACAAATTGAAATACTGTTACGATACCAATAAGAATCAAAAGCATAATTGATAGTGCCGACGCTGTTCCATAGTCAAACGATGTGAATCCCTTTTCAGCAATCAACATAACCAAACTTCTTGATGAATCTCCCGGTCCTCCGTTCGTCAATACATAAATAGATTCATATATTCTCAATGCGCCTGTTACATTCATAACAAGAACAAAAAATATCTGTGGTGATGCTACCGGAATAATTATCTTAAAAAAGCGCTGTACTACATTCGCGCCATCAATGCTGGCAGCCTCCAAAAGCCCTTGATCTACGTTCTGTAATCCTGCTAATATCAAAAGCATTGACATACCAGAGTTTTTCCAGATATCCAAAATCATAACAGAAAATTTAGAATAAGCCTGATTATTCAACCATCCAATTTTAGCGATTCCAAGTTGTCCCAGATAATAGTTGATAACCCCTGCATCTGTCTGAAAAAAGGCTTGCCAGATGATTGCCACAAACGTTAGTGCTACTAACGATGGAAAAAAATAAACAGACCTAAAAAATACGGTTATTTTTTTTGGCAGAATGTTGTCAACCAGCACAGCAAGAATAAGTCCTATTGCTGTATTTCCCAGTGAACAACATATGGTGTACCATAAAGTATTTTTCAGAGCAGTTAAAGATCTGACATCTGCAAATATTTTTTTATAATTCTCCATTCCTGCAAACGTACTGGCACCAGTAAATACGTTGTATTTGTGAAATGAAATTACAATTACCCATATAATTGGAATAAGTACAAAGCATATAAAGCCAATAAATGATGGAAGTGTAAAAAGATACGCTGCTTTTAACTCTTTTTTATCCCATTTATGTTTGTTTTTCTTCTTATTCACCGATTTTTTCCTCCTTTATGGATAAAACCGTCTTACATTCTGCCAGGAGGATGAAATCCTCCTGACTCTACCTTCTACTGAATCTCACTCTCAATCTGACGCTGCGCATCATCCATTGCCGCCTGAGGCTCTTTCGCTCCAGAGAACACTTCCTCCAGCTCACGTAAGAAAGTCTGCTCAAGGTTTCCGAAATAGCTTGGAGCTGCAATTGGATCTGCAATTGTAACAGCTTTCCAGATTCCCATAATATTGTCAGGGCATGTACCCATAATATCTGTAGATGTTGCTAATGCTTCTGTTGGCGGTACCTGCTGGCCGCCTGCTGCAACAGCTGTTAATGTTTCATCAGAAACCATTTCTTTTAACAACTCAATTGCAAGATCCTTATGCTCTGTTGTAGAACCAATGCACCATGCAGATCCTCCATATACGGAACCGTCTTTCTCTTTTACCGGCCACTGAACACAATCAAAATCATCATTTGTTAATCCTGCATCCTGCCAGGTATTTAATACCCAACGGCCAGCACCAACCATAGCAACCTGATTATTTGCAAACATAGTATATCCGTCTGAGCTGATTGGTTCTGGACAAATACCATCTTTATACATACCATTTAAGAAATCTACTGCTTCCACAATACCTTCACTGTTAACAGTAGGTGTCTCGCCATCCTCACCAACTAATGCTGCATTGTTGGTTGACCACCACGGTGTAAGCTGAAAGTAAGTGCATGGGAAACAAAATCCGTAAACACCATCCTTGGTAAGCTTCTCAGCAGTTTCTCTGAACTGATCCCATGTCCATCCATCCTGTGGATACTCTAAACCTGCATCATCAAACATATGCTTATTATAATAAACTACCATTGTCTGAGCTCCGTTCGGCAAGCCGTATAATGAATCACCAGAACTAAATCCCTCAAGTAAAGACGGTGCATATTGATCTTTTTTAGCTGTAAGTTCTTCATCTCCGGCAATAATGTCATCAAGCGGTACTAACAGATCATTGCTGACGGCCATATTAACAGCTTCCAGACCAAGACTGATTACATCCGGTGCCTCTCCAGAAGTACTCATGGTAATCCATTTCTGAATAAAATCTGACCAGGACTCAACCGGTACACAAGTTTGTTCCACTTTTACATTTGGATTTTCCTCATTAAAACGAGCAATAGCATCATTTGCAATCTTTTCCTCATCAGTATTTCCCCAGTTTAATACTCTAAGAGTCACTTCATCCTCTGCATGAACAATAGTAGCTGCTGACATAGACATTGTTGCTATAAGACCTAATGCAATCGCTTTTTTCATTATTTTTCTCATTCTAAAACCTCCATACCTCGACGTGGAAAGGTTTCCACGTTTGTGTTTTAAAAAGAATTTCCTTTCAGAAATCCTTAGCTTCAATACATTATTTGATACGAATTACCTAGATGTGCGCTCATCCTTTATGGTTACGAGTATATACTCTGCCCTTATTTTTGTCAATAGTTTTATGTGGAATCCGTTCCATTTTTATTATTTTTGTTTGTTTTGCACAAATTCAATTGGAATAAATTGTAACACTTTCTTCCACGTATTATTCTTTATCATCTGTCGTATCTCCCAGAAGTAATGTAGGCTTATAAAATACTTTTTTATTATGATACTTTTTCCCTTGTATCATATTAAGCAAAATATTAACTGCACGTTTTGCCAGCTCCTCAATAGGCTGCTGTACAACAGTCAGGTTCATAACTCCAACCTTCGCTACATAAGTTCCATCATAAGCTACTACCTTTACATCTCTTGGAACTTTTTTCTTACGTTTTAATAACTGTCTTATACATGCAATTGCTACCATATCCACTGCAAAAATCCCATCAATATCCGGATACTTGTCCATAAGCATATCTGCCATTACATCATACTGTCCATAATCAAAATCATTCCAGTCCATTTCATGGGAATAAACAGTCACACCATGTTTTTTCATGTACCGCTCAAACTCATAATGCCTTTCATGTGACGGAGAGTCAACTACTCGAGCACCTTGAATCTGTAACACACAACGACAATTATTTCTAATCAGTTCCTCAGCCGCCAATTTTCCACCGATCTTATGATTTGTTGAAACGACGGGAATACTCTCACCCAAAAAACGATCCAGTGCAACAATAGGTCCCTGCACACCTTGATATTCCTCAAAATCCAGCAGGTGGCTTCCTGCTATGATTCCATCCACAATATGTCTGTTCAACATATTAATGTATTCTTTTTCGTAGTTCCGCTTACTGTAGGTACTACAGATCATTGTCTTATATCCCTTTTTCATCAGTTCTGCTTCTGCATATAAAACTACCTCTGCAAAAAACGGATGTGATATTTTGGGAATAATAATTGCGACAATTCCACTTTTCTTACTTAACAAATTTCTTGCAAGTTCATTTGGAATATAATTTAATTCTTTCATTGCGGTCTCTACTTTAATTCGTGTTTCATCCGATACATACCCTGTAGAATTTAAAACCCTCGATACCGTACCAACACCAACTCCAGCTTTCTGCGCTACTTCTTTTATACTAGCCAAACAATCGCCTCCTTCACTTTCATACAAACTATTTTTTTCTGTTATTATGTTGTATTTCATATTGTATGTAACAATAGTATATCATTTGCCATTTTATATTACAATCTTTTTGGATATTTTTTATAAAATTAAATTATTAAAACTCATTTTATGCAATAATTTGCACAGTTTGTTTTAACCTCAGTAAAGCCTTCATACAGCGCAGAATGGGTTCCATATTTCTTTATTGGCAAAATACCAGTCATATACACTTTAATATCCACATAATGTTTTCAGCCATCATTTTGTCTCCACAGTTTTGCAGTGCCATATGTTCGCTTATAGCTTGAAAGCCTTTTGTTTAGTGGCTGACAGGCTTTTTTTATTTTGAAAATTAATCATATTTTAATAGCGTTTTATAGCGCCCTATGATATAATAGGTATTATACTAAACGGAGTACCTATTATGTATCTTAAAAAAACACCAAACACCCATGGACGAATTCGCCTTTCCATCGTTGATAATTATTATGACAAAGTTAAAAAATGTTCCCGGCAGAAAACAGTGGAGTCTGTTGGCTGGCTTGATGAACTTGAAAAACAGTATGATGACCCGATCACCTATTTTACAAAACGCGTGGCACAACTCAATGAAGAAAAACAGAAAAAACAGGCTCCAATCAACTTTACTTTTTATGATTCAGACAGACTTTGTATCGGTGATAACCTGCGAAAAAACTTCGGCTATGCTGCGTTGAGCCAAATCTATCATGAGCTTGGCATCCATACATTCCTGACCAATCGGCAACGTCATTCTAAAGAACAGTATGATTCCAATACTATTATGAAGATGCTTGTTTATTCCAGACTCCTCTTTCCGGCCTCAAAGAAATCTTCCTATGACAGTCGGGAACGTTTTTTCGAAAATACGGAGTACTCACTGAATGATGTTTACCGCTGTCTTTCTTTTTTAGTTAAGCACAGGGAAAACTTACAGATATGGATGAATGACCGCATCAAAAAGGATTATGGCAGGGATACCAGCCTGATTTATTATGATGTTACTAACTACTATTTCGAAACAGACGAACAAAATGACTTTCTCCATAAAGGTGTCTGTAAAGAACACCGGCCTAATCCTATCGTACAAATGGGACTGTTCATCAATAACAAAGGAATCCCCATTACCTATGAATTATTCCCTGGAAATACCAACGACTGCCTGACCTACCGACCAAACTTAGGGCGCATAAAAAAGCAGTTTGACCTTGGCCGGGTAATCACTGTTGCTGATAAGAGGATGACAACAGGTGATAACATCTGGTATACAATCAACACTCCCACCCATGACGGATATGTTTTCAGTATGTCCATCCGGGGAGCTGAAAAAAGCCTCAAAGATTATGTCCTCAAAGATGAGGGGTATGAATGGCTCGGCAAGGAATATAAACGGAAATCCCGTAAATGTCCAAGAACCATTCAGGTTACTTCTGTTACCGGAAAAAAGATAAAAAAACAGGTGGATGAAAAGCAGGTTGTTTTCTGGAGTGAAAAATATGCCAAACGGGCAAAAGCAGAACGGGAAGCTGCTTTGATGAAGGCAAGAGATCTGGCAGAAAATCCGGGAAATTATACAAGAACCACTTCTTATGGAGCTGCTAAATATGTAAAAAAAATAGATTATGACAAAGAAACCGGAGAAATCCTCGCTTCCTCCTCCATTCTGAGCCTTGATGAGGAAAAGATTCGGGAAGAGGAGGCATTGGACGGTTACTACATGCTCCTGACCAGCGAAATGGAAGCCAGACCCGTATATGTCTGGACTAAGGAACATATCGAAGCACACTTTCTGACCTGTTTTGTAGCTCTGACAATCGCAAGAATACTGGAAAATAAGCTCGAACATAAATATAGCGTTGGGACGATCCTTGAATCTTTGTCAAAAGCAGAATGCAGTCTGGTTCAGCAAAACTACTACTCATTTGACTACTATGATGAAGTGCTAAAAGATATCGGATTGATTATGGACATTGATTATGGGAAACGTATTCGGACTTTAGGAGAAATAAAAAAAATTTTAGCAAAGACAAAAAAGTAGAAAAAACGCCATGAAAAAATGACAAAACAGAGAAGCCGCAATCCAGTATAAACACTCGGATTGCGGCCGTTTTTAATCTACTTTACCTGCAAAAGTCAGGATTTGTGTTGTTCATAACCATCCATGAGGATGTACTGTTTCCAATATAAAACCAAATATCTTTTTTCTTAAATTTACCGTTGATTATTATATGGATTCCGGATACAAAAGTCAAGATTTTTTTATAAATAGGGTGTCCCGGGGATCTCCGGATAGCTGCCCATTGCGATCAGAAGCTCCAGACCAATCTGTCTGGCATTCAGTACTGCTGTTTTTGCAGCGCTGGCATCTCCGGAAACAGCCAGTATCACCTCATTGGAATGACTGGTTCCTCTGTCAGGTGTCATATATCTTGCAATAGAAAGGGACGCCGACTTCATTGCAGTATCTGCCATTACCAGCCCGATTGCAGCCGGAGAACCAGCCATAAAACCAAAGGCTTCTCCCATAGGTACTCCGAAAGCCTTATTCAGAGCCTGTCCTGCACTGGCGGAATAAGCAAACTCCAGATGACCGCTCTCACTGATATAGACCTCTCCTGCATATTTATTAGTAAGCTCCAGCGCCATAGATATAGCATGACGCACATCGGAAACATCAGAGCCTCCAAGAACAATATAGTTACCATGGCCGCCCCAGCCCTTTGTATCCCTTGGTAATTCTATGGAAAGAACCTCCGTGTTGGTTGCTTTTACCGCATCATCTATAGCAGTCAGCTGCCCTGCTGCTCCTGTACGGGAACTGAACAATCCGAGGCAATGATACTTCGTTCCTACATTCATCTCTTTAAGCAAAGTATCATCAATTCCGGAGATCACCAGTCCGATGGTATCCAGAACTGCTGTGCCTACAAATTCACTGCGCGTACAATGTGTACTGATCTCATGTACATCTATCATATAAAATTACCTCTCTGACTATCATATTTTCCAGATAATAAAAGCCTTTTTCATTTATATTTAGCTTACCATGTTCACATCTGATGTGCAATGAATTTTCTTGACAGATTATTTTTCAATATGCACTGCACCAACTGCGCGGATATTCATCGGATATACATTTTCTTTTCCTGCAAATTCAGAAATATAGGAAACATAATTCTCTGTCTCATCTTCTGGCACTACGCACATAATAACACCGGCAAATCCACCGCCATGGATACGGCAGATACCTTTGCCCAGCTTCTCAAGGAAAAGATCTGTCAGTGCAAGTGCAACAGAAATCTTCTGCTCTGTATATGCCTTGATCGGATAGCAGTTCTGAAGCAGTTCCCAGGAAGATTTTCCGGATTCGCTGAGAAGCTTTAATACTGTCTCCCCGTCTTTCTCTTCCACTGCTTTTGCAGCCTTTTCTACTCTTTCATTCTCCTTGAAGAAATGGATTGCTCTTAAGATTGCTCTGTCATTGTCAATCTTATCCATATTTGCAAGCACTTTATCAAGAGTTGTCTCACAGAGAAGCTCTGCTCCTGCTGCCTTTGCTGCTTCTTTCATCTCCATAGGGATCTCAGAGTACTCTGCACTCAGATCAGCATGTCCTTTTCCTGTATTTACGATCACAAGGTGATGGTTATAGTCATGGAAAGAGAAGTTTACTTTCTCATATTTCGGGTTTTCTCTGTCAGAGAAATCAAGAAGAATCGGGCCTCCAACTGCACATGCAAGCTGATCCATCAGTCCGGAAGCTTTCAGCCAATATACGTTCTCAGCGTACTGTCCTGCTTTTGCATAGTTGATATATGTCATTGCTCCATCATTAAAGAAATAATTAATAATAGAACATACAAGCATTTCGAAAGATGCAGAAGAGCTTACTCCAGCTGCACGGATTACGTTTGTTGTTACATAAGCATCAAATCCTGCTACTTTAAATCCAAATTTCTGAATAGCTTCCACCATACCTGCTACCAGAGATACGGTTCCCTGAGCCTTCGGTACGCTGGCAAGATCATTGATGTCTACGACAACTTCCT
>ENA-OOZX01000888-OOZX01000888.1-human-gut-metagenome-genome-assembly--contig:-NODE-888-length-22606-cov-3.213161_pt1 | contig 22606 bp, 18 predicted proteins | sample MGYA00241048_ERZ501412 | MGnify/ENA primary metagenome ERZ501412 (study PRJEB25962, sample SAMEA2042518) | human gut metagenome | biome: human gut; feature: human-associated habitat; material: faeces... | reverse complement strand
GATTATCTGGAAGAGTTACATTTACTAATTTAACACATTGCATAAAAGCATAAGCATCTATTTTCTTTAAAGTATTTGGTAATTCCACATTGACTAATGACGTACAATCTTTAAAGGCAGCATTACCAATTACCTCTAATCCATCATGTAATGCAATAGATTTTAGTTCCTTACATCCACTAAACATACCTTCTGGAACAGTTGAAATATTTTTTGGAAGATTTACTGTTTTTAATGATATGCAGTCATTAAATATATATGTTCCTAAAGAGCTTACTGAATTTGGAATCGTTACTTTTTCTAATTCCGTACATTTAGAAAAAGCAAAACTTTCTATTGTTTTTATTGTATCTGGCAATACTATTTCTTTACCATTATAATAATCAAACCATTGCCTCGTGTTTTCATCCATTACTACCTCTTCAAGATATCTTGAATTTATAATATGAAAATCCTTATCAATCGTTATAAGCCCACGATCAAATGCCTTATCATGCATTGCATTAAGACATAATCCATTGCTTGGATTTGTCCGCTCCGTCTTTTCATCGCTTACTCTCCATGGTTTAATATGACTAGCAACAAGGAGTTCCTTATTTCTTAGACCTGTGACACAACATGCATTTCCATATGACATAAGAACTGACATCCGAAAAAAGTACTGTCCTATGCGAATTTTAGCCTGATAATCTTTATCTACACCCGCTGGAATATCATATAGCTGTAACTCCGATAACAAAGTATCTACTGATGTATGCTGCATATCTGCTAAAATACTCTGTGCTGTAAAGGACAATTCTTCTATATTATTTGAATACTCATCATAAATTATCTTATCTAATTTGCTTGTATGAGACATACCAGAAACTTTTCTTGCCTGTAATTCTGAATCGTAGTGAGCCAAATTTGCCATTTTTAACGCTAGTGCATCTGGAGTTCTATTTATAATATGTGATAGCTGTATTATCTCTTGATTGTTCTTTCCTATTTGCGAAAATGGAATCCTCGTATATAAATCCATTGCCAAAATGGTTTCTTCTCTTGTCCAGTTTCTCCTCGCCATATTCTCACCACCTATAAAAATATTATAATACTTTCAATTATTTTTACAATACAAAAGGATGACACATACTGTGCCATCCTTTAAACAATTAATCAGTACATATTTGAGCTATTTCATCTGCAATTCGTTTTATCACAGAAACACAAACAGAATTACCAGCCTGCTTATACAATCTTGCATCACTCATGTTATCAGGAAGCTTAAAGTCTTTTGGAAATCCCTGCGCATTAAAACACTCTCTTGGTGTCATTTTTCTAATGCCATTGCTTGTCTTTATTAAACATACATTATGACCACCTTCACCTTGATTAGCAGTTAATGTCGGAACAACCCCTGATTGATTTTTTCTCACATATTTACGGCGCCATTGATATACAGCCGGGTGCTCTGGTTCATCATCCTTCATGCCCTCTACAAGAGCTTCATAAATATTTCCTTTATACTTTCCCTGTGTATAATAATATTTGTCATCAACTTTGTTTTCAAAATCAATAATATCCTTAACTGTTGATGTTAACGGAACAGATAGTGGCCAATGAAATTTCTCATAATCAGCTTCATCTCTAAATGCTACTATATATATTCTTTCTCTGTTTTGAGCCACATTTCCATAATTCATTGCATTTAAAACCTGATATGTATATTTATAACCAAGGATATCCAGTTGTTGGCAGATAACTCTAAATGTATTCCCATTATCATGTCCAACTAAATTTTTAACATTTTCAAAAAAAGCAAATCTTGGCTTTTTATCTGCAAGAATTCGAGTTAATTCAAAAAACAGTTCTCCACGACCTTTTTCATCATCAAAGCCTTTCCTATAACCTGCAATTGAAAAAGCTTGGCACGGAAATCCGGCAAGCATTATATCAAAATCTGGTATCTCATCACTTTTTACATCATGTATATCTCTGACATCAACTTTTATATCATAATTTAATTCAAATGTCCTTGCAGGATAAGAATCAATCTCGTTCGCATATACCGTTTTAAAAACTCCTGTATTCTCAAATCCATAATCAATTCCACCAACCCCTGCAAAAAAAGACGCGCACTTTAACATATTATCTCCTCACTATAATAGGTCATTTTTTATAATTATAGCATAAATCGCGGCGCGCCGCAATTTAATATTGTAATTTTCTACATTTTTTCTAATAAAAAAACACCAGTTCTAATTCTACGAACTGGTATTTTTATCTATTATCTTTTTCCTGATATATATCCCTTTGGTGGATTTTCTTCATCTATCCAGATAAATTCTAAATGAATATCTTTTGAACCTCGGTATTTTGTCAGTCTAATTCCATTTATATTTAATTCCTCAAGTCGTTCTGTCGTAAGTGGTTCATATTCTCCTAACTGAAATACCTCTCTAAGAATCCATTCTCCCAAATATGACTGTTTTTCAACTGATTCTATTGCCTTTCCTTCATCCTGAGTAATATAAGCAGGTAAACTATCTCCTGATGGTTCAAAAACAAGGTTAAACTGCCTTTCTTCCTTCGGAAGTCGCAAACTATGACTCCCATCCTTCACTTCTCCATATCCTGGTCCAAAAAAATATGGATGTTCCTTATGAAAACTTTTCGCATCTGGAATTGAAATATACACCTCATTCATCGGCCTATATAATATTTTCTTTAACTCATCTGTTAATTTACTACTACCAACTTTATCTGCGAGCTCTATCAACTCATTTCTGAGTTTTACTTTTTCCATCCTAGCATCATTTGTAGCTGACGATTTTAGTAAAAAATCTTTTACTCCCTGTTTTATCTTATTTGCAATATCCACATTATATAAATCAAACTCCTCATCACAATCGTTAAATAAATTATCTAAACTATCTATCTTTTTAATTCTTTGTGCTATTTGCATCTTTGAACCAGTTCCATAAAAGCTGTTGAATCCTGAAAATAATTCTACTTCTCTATTTTTATTCCATATAGTCCAACAGTAAGACTCCTCCACAACAGGCTCATCAAACTTGTCTTTTGAAATTATAAAATCAACTTTATCTCCACTGACAGAAAACTCTTTGTTCTCTGGATAAATAACATCAGCAATTTTTCCAAAAATAGCATGCGCATCATCAGCATATTTAACATCCCACTCATCACATACTATATTCTTATTATCAAAATTCATATGTAATTGACTATCTGCAGAGGTATACTTATAAACATGTTTTCCATCTGTAAAGAAAAAATTAGTCGGATTATTTTTCCCCGTACAGCCAATTATTGATAAATTTTCAATATCAATCTTATCGTAAGCTGTTTCTCCGACAAAAATCTTAGGTTCTTCATTTTTACCTGATGGCATTAACACATGATAAACTGAATGAACATGACTATCATCAATTTTAACCTTAAATCCTCTAATATTAGCACGAGACGAATCTATTCTCGCATTTCGTATCATTGCAATTCTTCTTGCTAAAGTCATATATAAATTCGTATTCAATAAATTTATAGTATCTTTATCATCTGCTCCACTTGCATTTTCCTTTATTTTTTCAATTATTTCTGCCCATTCATCATGCTTTGCTTTAAACTGCGCAACCTTTTGATCCCCTGATGAAATTCCAAATGTTTTTATGCCTACAAGATACTTTTCCCCATTTTCTTCCAGTGAAACATCATAAGAAGTATTTCCAATATCTTCCGCATATGCATCAAAAGCCTTTTGAAATGCAGTTTCTTGAAATTTAGAATTAATTATCGGCGACACATTACTATCATTATCATACGATTTCTGAGCAAACATTCCTGTCAGACTCGCAAATGCCAATATTAGTCTTTTATACTCTTCCTTTTTTTCTTCTGGTAAATCACTCCACATAGGTCTCCTCCCTTAATGTTAATCTCTGATTTTTTCATTTTCTCCATATATTGTAATCGAAAAAACACCATTGTACAATGGTCGGATTTCAAAAATTCCGGTTCTTTATAATGTGCAACATTCCCCTTAATGCACCCTTGAAAAATAATCCATCAATATTCCTTTGATATGATTATATCTTCTCGCATATGAGTTTTCCACCCGGATAATTTCCATGTTGTGTGCCTTACATATCGCATTTTTCTTTCTGTCCCGCTCTTTCACCACGGCATCCTCGAAGTGTTCTTTACCATCCAATTCTATGGCAAGTATTGGCAATTCGCTTCTGCCTTGTTTTTCGTATACAACAAAATCAAAACGTCCCATGTAAAACAAGTCATCATAGGTTATGTTATCTCTGAATACCTGTGATATGGCAACCTCCTTGTGTATTACATATTTACTCTGCGAAAGCCAGATATTTTCAAGAGCATGAGTAAGATTTTCGAGAAAAGCATTTTCTGTAGCTGTCGAGAACGGCTGTATTCCCAGTGCTCGTGAGCTTATATGCTTTTCAGTAATTTTTGAATGGCCATTTGTCTTTATATACTGCGCCAGCTCGTACAAATCATCATCAGCTTGTCCCGCATGCAGTCTTTCCAGCTCTTTTCCGTTTGCGAGAAGCACCAGCTTCTCCTTTGCTCTGGATGTCGCAACATTTATGAGTTCCTTATTATTTTTAAGCCAGTTATATGTACCTGAGCTTGTCCTTTCAGAGATTGCTGTAGAAAACAGCACTACATCCTTCTCATCGCCCTGAAATGCATGAACCGTTCCACAAACAAGATTGCTCAGCTTATTCTGCTTTATTGCATTTTCAATCAATTGCTTTTGATTGACAAATGGCGTAATCACGGCAATGCTTTTATCTTTATTTAAAAGCGCATATTCCACCACTTCCTCAACCTCAGCCGGAGAAGTATTTTTTATCTGTGTGTTATCGCTTTTCACATCCATATAAACAAGCGGTTCAGGCTCATTACTCTTTGACTGTATCTTGAGCTTTGAGTTATAGTATTTTTTATTGTTAAAACCTATTATTTCTTTATTACATCTGTAGTGATTTCTCAGAAGCACCTCATCACTTACTGCATCACAGGCAAGATACGTTTTATAGATTGAATTTTCCCTATAATCGTACTCATCTGATACATGATACCTGCGACGAAGCTTTTTGTTTGTCAGTTCTCCAAGCAGGATAACCGGATTTAGCTGTTGCGGATCTCCCACCAGCATCAGTTTTTCTCCTCTGATTATAGGCACAAGTGAGATTGCCACATTACACTGACTTGCCTCATCCATAATTGTCATATCAAATAAAGGCTCAGGCTCACCTATTTTGTGCGCAGAAATGCATGTCGTTATGATTATAGGAAAAACTCGCTGAAGCTTTCTTACATTTTCAGACTTGCTCATATATTTGTTAAACTCATTCACCAGCTTCTCTGGTGTCTCATCAGAATCCAGTATCTGTCTAAGCTCCTGGAATTTAGGTTCCTCGAGTGCCTTTATATAGCGTGCAGATGTGTAAAACAGATACTGATAAAATTCATCCTCGTTTCTATCCAGAAGCTGCATTGCATCAGCATCAGATATCTCACCGATAGCAGCTATCCTTTTATCAAGCTTTTGCATCTGATAACCTTGCAGGTCTGTCTGAAAAGGCAAAAGTTTCATAGTATTTTTCATATGCTCCTGATATTTCATCAGGTGTGTAAGTGTCTCTTTTCTCTCCTTTAAATCCAGAATTTCCTCATATTCCTTTAGACGCGCAGACAAACGCTTTGCCCTGTCTATACGATCATCCTTCCGCTTATCAAGTGTAGAGGCAAAAATCTGCAATGACTGCACCTGTGTACGCAGCTCATTAATATATTTAATTGCCTCCATTACTTTTTCTGTATTTCCCAGACGAAGTACCGGAAATGGGATAGTTTTTCCACGATACTTCATGGATGAAAGTTTTTCAAAAACATTATCTATCGGGACATTATTATATGATGCAAACAGCACTGTGACATTGTTAAAAAATGCTGTTACTATCGTGTTTATTATAGTATTTGTTTTGCCAGTGCCGGGTGGTCCCTGAATATATGCAAGAGGATATTTCATAGCATTGTTTATCGCAAGCAGCTGATCCAGATTTATATTTTTATTAATCAGAGCAATCGGATATGCTTTTGTCCTTCTTGGTCTCTCAAGAAGCTCTCCAAAAAAAGCCTTTATTGGATATGTCACATTATCAGCCTCAAACATATCCATAATTGCCTTATACTCTTCGTGCAGATTGAGAACCACGTCCATGCCAAGTCCAATAACATACGGCATATCATCTACTATGGATTTGTTGCCACCATGCTCTGTTATTGCATCCTTTATTTTTTCCAGATTTTTTTCAAAATCCTCCAAAAGCTCATATTCATCGGCATCTAAAAATTTCCTTGCATTTTCCTGTTTTCCATCTATAGAAAACTGCGTACACACCGTAATCTCCTCATCCGGTTTAAAAATATGATTTTTTACATCAAGATTTAGATTTCTATATGCAAGAACATAGAGTCCTTTATTAGTGTTTATACTCAGGACATTTATTGCCAGCCTCTTAACTTTTAATGATCCGCTTTTTCTTTTTTCCCGCGATGAAAAATACTGAAATTGAGCAACCACTTCCCTGAACTGCTGGTCTGTAAGCTGATACATACCACAGTTAATCCTATCTCTGTCAATGTAATGAATCAAATCGTAATCTGTGATATACGGAGTCGTATCAAGCTTATTACATATCTCAAGATAATTTAGTATTTTTAAATTTGCTGAGCTGTCAAATATATTTTTGTAACGCTCTGGATGCATCTCAATATCTTCAACAAGTATCTTGTTTTCTGGGCAGTATGTCCCCTCTATTATCTCAGTAGACAATATTGAATCGATAAATATCCTGTCATATTCTCCAATCGTAAGCTGTCCTAGATGAAGTCCATCAACCTTCATAGTTCGGCTTCTCGGATCAAGGTCTCTTATCCCTATCCAATATTTCGTCACCTGATCTGCCTTGTTTCGATATTCTATTTTCAGCCATTTACCCTCATGTATGGCTCTGAAAATATCCCTGCAAATTTGGTTCATACTGCCTCCCACAGCTCTTTCCATCCTGCATAGCCCATCGATACAAAATATCTAAACCATACGCGCCATGCATCATAAAACAAGCTGTCTTTGTTCTCCTCCGCCAATATCACTAGGTCAGCACACCTTACTACATAGTCCTCATCCTGTGTGAAACGACCTGTTAATATGCCATTTTTGTATAGCTCATACAGATTTTCAAGGGCAGCCTTTGCTGTTGCCAAGTCAAAATTGCAGGCCCCACTTTCGTTGATTTCATTGAATTTAAAGCACTCCCTATAATTTTTTTCTATAACGTTATCTGATACTTTATTTTCCATATTATCACATTCATCCCTTTAGTACCATCTCATGCCACTCTTCTCCACCCCAGGTAGAGTCAGCAATTCCCAGATCCTGCAATCCAAACTTCTTATACATCTCCACCTTCTGCTCTAAGCATGTCAGAAACAGCTTTTTTCGTCCGTTTGCCTTTTCACGCTGACTGTAGCGGTACACGAGCTCTCTGGCAAGGCCCTGTCCACGATACTCCGGCAGCACGTCAAGACCCAGAAGCATCACATTTTTACCATTTTCATCGCATAAATCGATGTCTGTAAAGAACTCATCCCTGAACTTTTCCTCGTCTGTTGCCACACCATTTAAAAAGCCTGCCAGCTTACCGGTTGATTTGTCAATTGCCACGAGAAATAGCTGTGGTACCTTTGCAATTCTCTCTGTCATTGCCTTTGGAGAACATGCCTCATTCGGTGGGAAGCATATCTGCTCAATTGCTATTGCCTGTTCCACCTCGTCTGGGTGTATACTTCTAAATTCAAAATTGTCTGTCATTTTTTATACCTCATTCTTCTGTTTATCATATGTTAAGATTTTTTGTGTTACCGGCCACTCTCAGGCGTGAACCGTAAAATTTTTTTGTATATGTATATAATACGTGTTTTTGCTGATATAATCAATAATCCCCCCAAAATACCAAAATCAGCCACAAAAGCATTTTACTGCTTTTACGACTGATTTACGTTGAAACCTGACAAAAACCTCCAATTATTTTTGTCTACTTTTCACCTATTCCACATTCTTTAGTGCCATGTCCATCGGGATTCTCTTTATTCTGCTGAAATCAAATACTGTCACTATCAGGTAACCGATGAGCACGAACGCAAACATCTTTACATAGCCGACAGGTGTCATATGGAATGAAAACCATCCGCTGAAGGTCTGAAGCATTATGCGCCATACAATGTCCATTACCTTTGCACCAAGTACTACACTGATGATATCCGAGATGACCACCACAATTGATGTTGAGACCAGATAAAGGCTTGCAATTTCTCTGTTATCGTAGCCTAAAATCTTTGTCATCGATATGGCTGTCTCATTTTTCTCGATGATGAGCTTCGTGAGCAGATATATCATGACGGCTGAGAGCAGTATGCAAAGCACCTGGAAGTACTGCATGTATGAGCCCATGGAGTGGTCGAGCTGGTCTGCCATTTTTGTGATGTCGCGTATCGTGATTGTTGTCGCGATATTGCTCTCATCGATATCCTTTATTTTTGTGTCTGACAAAAATCCGCTGAATCTGCCATCTGCAAAATCAAAGGTATCCGCGAAATGCTCTATCGGCATAAATACCGCGATGCTCTGGGATTTATCGTAGGTTCCCTTCACCTTGAATTTGTATGTTTTTTTCTCGTACTGTGCATCAAGCTTTATTGTATCACCCGGTTTTATACCATATTTATCTGCAAATGAGTCTGATATGTATACCTCGTTATCCTTAAGAGAATCCATGTCCTTAAGCTTTATGTATGCACTGTCTGTTTCCACTCCGTAGACCGACACCTCCTCGTCAAACTCATCTGTCCTCCTTAAGAGCGATGTCATGTCAAATTTCTCTGCGTCACTGTTGTCGGTTTCAAGCACGTTTCCGTCTGCATCGACATAGGATTTGAGTACGTACTGATATTTTGCAAACATCATACTGTCGGTATTTTTCTTGTAATAATCAAGTGTATCCGGCATGCCGACTGCCATCGCGAGCATTACCATGATGAAAAATATTCCCACAAAAAGTATCAGATAGTTTGCCACATTCTGGAACATGATTCTCAGTCTGAAACGGCTCATGAAGCTCCAGTGCGGAAGCCGCATTGCTTTTTTTCGCTTTGTTTTCTTAAGGTCATGACGCAGAAACTGAAGCGGTGTGTGCTGCATCATGCGAATTATTACGATAAGATTTACAACCAGCATGATAATCACCGGAGCAAGCGTTGTTTTTATGAATGCACCCGGATTCCAGATTGTGTGGTATGTCGGCAGGCTGTAGCTGTTGTAATACATGCCCACAACCACATCCTTGAATACCGTATAGCCCAGTATATTTCCTACTACTGCTGCCAGAAATGTCACAATGACAGGCATTGAAAGGCAATGCCTAATAAGCTCTCCCTTTGTGTAGCCCGACGCGCGAAGCGTGCCTATCGCTGATGATTCATTTGCTATCGTATTGCTTATGGTCACTGCAAAAATGAATGCGATTATCACGATAAGAATGTCTAAAAGCACTCCTCCCATGGCCTTGTCTGAGCCCATATCGTCCGTGGCAAAATTGATTGCCGGATTTGAGTAGCGCGGTGTGTAGTCCTCCACCTCATTGCCCGCTGCCATCACCTGTGAGACCATCGCCTCCAGAAAGTCATCTGAATTTTCCTTCTGCTCTATGTCGTCAGCCGGCTCATCCTCGTATTTCCATGCATATGTATAGTGAATGCTCTTGTCCAGGCGCTCAAAGCCCTCCTTTGTCACCATTGCCACATCAAACTTTATCGCATCAAACATCATATCGGTCTTCTTTTCATGCAGTGTGGAGTAATTGACATATGCGATAAGGCCCGATACCTTGAATTCTTTTCCGCTGACCTTTATCGTGTCGCCGACCTTCATCCCCACGTTGTCTGCATGCATTCTGTCCACAGCGATTTCGTTCTCATTTTGTGGAAAAGAGCCCTCGATGAGACATGCGAGGTTGATATCCTCGGTCTTTGTGTATACACGGATGGTTCCGTCCTTTTTGCCATCTGCGTCATAGTCCTCAGTCTCATTGCGATAGAAATTCTCGTAGAGCATGACAGGAGTTTTGCTGCTATCGCTGTCTTTTTCGTCTGGAGCTGTTTTTACCTCGCCTGACTCGATAGCCGTAACAAGCTCGCTGTCAGCCTTATCCTTCAGTTCAAAATGTCCATCCTCCTGCTTGTATTTACTTACCCCCTCATCCGCAGAGGTAAGCATACTGTCGTTTGCCACATACATTCCCGATACAAAACCGATTGTCAGCACGAGGAAAAGAAATACAACGAGATTTTTCTTCCAGTCACCGATAATTTCCTTTGGTATACGCTTTATCAGAGGATTTTTTATCTTTTTCCTACTCATAGGTCAAATTCTCCTTACCACTCAAGCTCTTCGGCCGAAACCTTATTTGTATTGATATCGTTGTGACGCACGGCTCCGTCTCGTAGCTTTATCACGTGGTCTGCCATGTTTTTGATGGCCTCATTGTGTGTGACCATGATTATGGTGTTTCCGTACTTTTTGTTGACATCCTCTATGAGCTTCAAAATCTCCTTTGAGGTGTTGTAATCAAGCGCTCCTGTTGGCTCGTCGCAGAGCAGTATATCCGGATTTTTCACGATTGCGCGCCCTATTGATACACGCTGCTGCTGTCCGCCGGATAGCTGATTTGGAAGCTTATAGCGGTGCTCGTAAAGTCCCAGAGTGTGAAGCAGCTCATCGATATCCAGTGCGTTGTCAGACAGATAAGCGCCCACCTCGATATTTTCCTTTACATTCAGGTTGGCAATCAGGTTGTACATCTGAAACACATATCCCAGGTGCTTTCTGCGGTACTGTGTGAGCTTTTTCTCGCTCATATCCTTCAGCTTGTCGCCATTTATGCTGATATATCCGGAATCGGCGCTGTCGATGCCTCCGATGATATTGAGCAGTGTAGACTTTCCGGAGCCTGACGGTCCGAGCAGCACACAGAACTCACCCTTTGCTACTGAAAAATTCATGCCTCGCAGCACCTCCTGGCGCGTCTCGCCGCTTCCGAAGCCCTTTTTCAAATCCACTATCTCTAAGAACTTTCTCTCTTCTTCTGACATATGATATCCTCTCTTTCAACATTTCGAATTACATTTACCTTATATAAGGTTATACCTTTAAAAACAATTACCAGTCAGATTGTACTTACTGTAGTTACCTGTCATTTATGTACGTTAGCGCTGTCTAACTTTATGTAATAAGAGTAACGCTATTCTGCCTTTGTTGTCAATAAAAATTTTATAATCAGCTTGGTAATTGATTAATACAATGGCTTTTGTCCACCATATCATTTTATTTTCTGACCGGATTAACAGCTTCAAGGCGTATGCATAATATAAATTAAATCTGTTTTTACGGAGATATGAATTTTTATGTGTGGTATTGCCGGATTCTGTAACTTTAAAGAAGACTTTGAAGAGAACACCGATTACTGGAACTTTCGTCTTGAGAAGATGCGTGCTGTGCTTGCCCACCGCGGCAACGATGCCAGAGGACGCTACCTTAAAAAGCATATTGGTCTGTCGCACAGCCGTCTGGCCATCCGTGATATCCTGTGCGGCGACCAGCCCATGACGCGCACCCACAATGGCTATGATTACACTATCTGCTATAACGGAGAAATTTACAACACTGATGAGCTGATTCCCGAGCTGTCCGAAAACGGCTTTGTATGCTCCACAACCTCAGACACCGAGGTTATTCTGTACGCCTACATCCATTGGGGCGCTGATTTTGTCAATCGCTTAAACGGTATTTTTGCATTTGCCATATGGGATGCGGCTAAAAGCCGGTTACTTTTGTACCGCGACCGCGTGGGTGTCAAACCGCTTTTTTATGCCATCCGAGGGGATTCTCTGGTGTTTGGCTCCGAGCCAAAGGCCTGCTTTGCGCACCCAGCAGTAAAGCCTGAGCTTGATAAGCAGGGCTTGCAGGAGCTTCTTGCTATCGGGCCTGCTCACACGAGCGGGCTTTCCCTGTTTAAGGATTTGTTTGAGGTTTTGCCGGGACACTTCATGATTTACTCCCGGGATGGGCTGCATGATGAAACCTACTGGGAGCTTACAAGCCGGGAACACACCGAGAGCTATCGGGATACCGTTGCTCACACACGTTTTCTGGTGGAGGATGCTATAAAAAGGCAGATGGTTTCCGATGTGCCGGTATGTACTTTTCTGTCAGGCGGCATCGATTCGAGCATCGTGACCGCCATCGCCGCAAACTATATGAACACACGCGGTAAAACGCTCAACACTTTTTCCTTCGACTTTAAGGACAATGACAGGTATTTTAAGGCAAACGCCTTCCAGCCGGAGAGGGATCTGCCCTATGTCAATCGTATGCTTGAGGAGTATGAGACAGCCCACTCCTATCTCGAGTGTGATGAGAACTCTCTCTTCAAGGCGCTCTTTGCCGCAGTCGATGCAAAGGATATGCCCGGCATGACCGATGTGGACTCGTCACTTTTGTATTTCTGCAGCCTCGTCAGCCGAAAAAACAAGGTAGCTCTTACCGGTGAGTGTGCTGATGAAATCTTTGGCGGATATCCGTGGTTTTACCGCAAAGAGCTGCTGGAAAGATATGGCTTCCCATGGTCATCGGATGTCGCTCCACGCCTTGCTCTTTTGCGCGATGATGTGGGTTTGGAGCTTGATTTATCCGGTTATCAGGCTTTTCGATATGAGGAGTCGAGGTCAAAAGCACCTCTCCTTTACGGCGAGGTCGGTGAGGACGAAAGCCGCCGCATAATCGGATATCTCAATATCAAATGGTTCATGCAGACGCTTCTTGACCGCATGGATCGCACCAGCATGTACTCCGAGCTTGAGGCCCGTGTACCTTTTGCCGACCATCGTATCATTGAGTATGTCTTTAATGTGCCTTGGCATATGAAATATCAAAATGGTGTGGAAAAGACTCTGCTTCGCGATGCTTTTTCAGATGTCCTGCCACCTGAGCTTTTGCACAGAAAAAAGAGCCCATATCCAAAGACTTATCATCCCGGATATGAAGCTCTCCTTATAAAGGGAATGGAGGAGATATTAGACTCCCCTAACGCCCCTGTGCGCACTCTCATTGACGCTGACAAAACGCGCGAATTTTTAAAGGCACCGGCAGAATACGGCAGTCCGTGGTTTGGCCAGCTCATGGCAGGTCCGCAGCTTATCGCATATTTCATCCAGATTAATTACTGGATGGAGAAGTATCAGCTGTCTGCCTAATGCTCATCCATGACTAATTGACCTTGCGCTCTATATCAATGATGTTGTTCTCTATGATATTGTTTTCTGTAATGTTGTTATCTATGCTCTCTGCCGAAGAGGTGCTTTCACTATTCTGCTCTTTCGGTGTAAATCTTCTCACCTTATCCATGAGCTGAGTCTTCTTCAGCTCATGCTTAAGCTCAACACGCTCACTCTTCTGCTGTCGTTTTTTCTCCTTAAGCTCGTACTTGGCCTGCTTCTTTGCGAGCTTATTCTGCCTCTTCTGCTCCTTTATGGCAGCCTTGGTCTCTCTTTTGGCCTGCTTTGCCACAAGCTTTGCTTCTTTTGCTTCGTTCTTTATGCGACTCTTTTTATTTTTCTTTACGCTCTTTTTGGCAACCTTATGTAGTTCCTTAAGATCTGATTTTGCAGCCTTTATATTTTTTCTGTCCTTGCGGTATGGATTGTGCACAAAGTATCCCACAGTGCCTATCATCATAAGAAGCAGCGCCAGTACCTCTCCAGCCATCGTGACATACTCCAGATACTGCGGATACAGCTTGTAGCCTTCCATCTCCGCCGCTATCAGGATAAGCGGAATGAAAAACAGTATATTCTTTCGCTTTTGGGACAATAACGCTCCCTCCGCACCTACACACATGAGTACATACAGGCACAGCTGTGAAGTCGGCCCATAGGCATATGCCACAATCGCAGCCATTATTACAGATATGCAAAACACTATGAATGCTTCTCCGCGGAACAGGGCATTCCTGTACTCTTTTATGCCCTCCAGCTTGTCTACCGATATGCCATGCAGTGAATATACCTGGTCTGTGATATCCTCCATGCAGTCCTCATGGTATCGCTTCAGCTCCCTGTTGCTGTTTATATCAGCATCTATGGAGCGTCTGCGCTCTGTAAGCAGCTTCTGCTCCTCCATGATCTTCTCCCAGGCCTCATCCTCTGCCTCACGCTGAAGCTTCACCTGCTCGTGAATCCACTCGGCCCGCTGGATGCGCTCGCTCTCCTGCGGGATAACTATCTGCTGCGCGTCAACTGTCTGCTGTGGTGTTTGAGGCTCCTGTGTCATGCTGTTATTTTCATTTTCATTATTTATCATTCCGGTTTTCTGCCTCTTTCTTCTAGACATTTTCTTCCTCTTGCAATTGTTATTTACTGCTATATATCTTTTATTAAAGCATATTTTAGCGGAATTTTCCATAGGATATGCGCATGATATCCGGGATTTTATGATTACATATGCTGTGCCACATCTATTCTGATAAGTGCCTTCCTGAGTGCAAACTCTGCGAGAAATGTGACCTTGTCTCCAAGTATTTCCGCAAAGCCTGAATGGATTGCGGCTATTTTCTCCTCATCGCCATTATGGATAGTCACGATTCCCGGTGCAAGCACTGTCGTGAGCGGTATATGGTTTTTGTATACACCAATCTCTCCGTTTTGGGTATTGAACTCGAGGAAGTCTGTCTCTCCCTTGTAGAACACCCTGTCCGGTGTGATTATTTCTATGTCAAAAATGTTATCTGCCATGAAATCACCTCACATTACTGCATCTTGGCACGGACTTCATCTATGCTTCCAACGTTTAAGAAATAGCTCTCCGGTACATCATCATGCTTTCCTTCGAGTATCTCCTTAAAGCCTCTGATGGTCTCGGCGATAGGCACATATTTGCCCTCGAGTCCTGTAAACTGTCCTGCTACGAAGAACGGCTGTGACAGGAAACGCTGCACCTTACGTGCACGGCTTACTGTCAGCTTGTCTTCCTCAGACAGCTCATCCATACCCATGATGGCAATAATATCCTGCAGTTCTTTATAACGCTGCAGAACTCTCTGTACTGCACGTGCAATCTCATAATGCTCCTGTCCAACTACCTCCGGAGAAAGGATACGACTGGTGGAATCAAGGGGATCCACTGCCGGATAAATACCCTGGCTGGCGATCTCACGGGAAAGTACAGTGGTCGCATCCAGATGGGTAAATGTAGTAGCCGGAGCCGGGTCTGTAAGGTCATCGGCAGGTACATAAACAGCCTGTACAGATGTGATGGAACCCTTTCTGGTAGAAGTGATACGCTCCTGAAGGGCACCCATCTCAGTAGCCAGAGTTGGCTGATAACCTACCGCGGAAGGCATACGTCCAAGAAGTGCGGAAACCTCTGAGCCAGCCTGTGTAAAACGGAAAATATTATCAATGAAAAGAAGCACGTCCTGATTCTTTACGTCACGGAAATACTCTGCCATAGTCAGTCCGGAAAGGCCAACTCGCATACGCGCTCCCGGCGGCTCGTTCATCTGGCCGTAAACCAGTGCAGTTTTGTCGATAACGCCGCTTTCCTTCATTTCATTGTAAAGGTCATTACCCTCACGGGTACGCTCTCCAACACCTGTAAATACAGAAAGTCCGCCGTGTGCTGTGGCAACATTGTGGATCAGCTCCATGATAAGAACTGTTTTGCCAACACCAGCACCTCCGAACAGACCGATCTTACCACCCTTTGCATACGGGCAGATCAGGTCAACGACCTTGATACCGGTCTCCAGGATCTCGGTTGCCGGCATCTGCTCCTCATAGGATGGTGCCGGACGGTGGATTGCCCAGTGCTCTTTCGTCTCTGGTGCCGGAAGATTATCTACCGGATCACCAAGAAGATTAAATACTCGTCCAAGGCACTCTTCTCCAACCGGAACCTTAATGGGTTCACCAGTATCTACAGCCTTGGTTCCTCTTACCAGACCATCGGTGGAATTCATGGCGATACAGCGTACCGTATTATCCCCGATCTGCTGAGCAACCTCTGCTGTGAGCTTTGTGCCTTCATGATCAATTTCGATGGCATTGAGAAGTGCCGGCAGCTCGTCATGCCCGAACCGGATATCCAGTACCGGACCGATTACCTGCACCACCTCGCCAATGTGTTTTTCGCTCATTTAGCAGTCTCCTTATAGATTGAAGGATAAAATCCTTCATAATCATCATTATTTCTGTGACTGACCATCCGAAAAATCCATATAGTAACATTTCGTTATATTTTTCACTATATCTTATTTTTTCTCCAGCCAGCACGCGGATGAATATTCTATAAATGCAAAATATCAACTACTATTGTAAATACTGCCTTTTTCGTGGCAGCAATATATTTTGCACCTACCTTATACTCCCTCCGCACCTCCAACAATCTCTGTGATCTCCTGCGTGATGCTTGCCTGACGTGCCCGGTTGTAATGCAGATTCAGCTTCTCGATCATTTCCTCGGCATTGTTGGTCGCAGCCTCCATGGCGGTACGTCTTGCAGCCAGCTCACTGGCTACGCTCTCACAAACCGCACCATAGATCAAACCAGCCAGATACTCCGGAACGATGGCATCAAATACTTCCGACGCATCCGGCTCATACAGAATCAGATTCCGGATGCTCTTTGTATCCTGTTTATCTGTCAGGTCCTTCAGAGGCAGCACCGGAATCGCCGATGGCTGCTGGGAAAGCATGGAAACAAATTTTGTGTAACAAAGATCAATGTGTCCAAATTCTCCCTTCTTAAATTCCCCGCAGAGCAGATTCGCCATCTCAAAGCAGTCTGCAACAGAAACATCGGCAATTTCGCCAAAGCTTTCTGTAACACAGGCAAATCCATTTCGCTTCGAATACTCCACAGCCTTTTTCCCAATGGGAAGAACCAGGAAATCCTGATTCACAGAGGCTGCTTCCAGACATTTAAACAAGTTGGTGTTATATCCGCCAGCCAGACCACGGTCTCCGGCGATCAGCACATAGCAGCGCTTCTCATTCCCGGATTCTCTGGCATATACAGAAGAAAAATCTGTATTCCCCTGGGCAATATTCACAAGGGTCTGATGCATGGTCTCAAAATAAGGCCGGCAGACTTCCGCCCTTTCTTTTGCTTTACGCAGTTTGGAGGATGCTACAAGTTCCATTGCCTTGGTAATCTGCATGGTGCTCTGCACACTTTTGATACGCAGCTTTACCGCTTTCATGTTTGCAGCCATAAAAAGTCCTCCTTGTCACAATTTATTTCTCAGGTCTTGTATTTACAAAATTCTCAGTATACTGTTCCAATGCGCCCTTCAGCTTCTCTTCTGTCTCCGCAGATAATGCACCTGTGGAACGGATTTCCTGCATTGCAGCAGCACCCTGTGCATCACTGTCGATCCAGGTATAAAGACCGGCTTCATAGCTTCTTACATCCTCTGTAGCAACCCTGGAAAGAATTCCCTTGGTTACTGCATAAAGGATAGCTACCTGCTTCTCAACTGGAACCGGCGCATTCTGGTTCTGCTTCAGAACCTCCACAATACGGGCTCCCTGCTCCAGTCTGGCCTTGGTATCTGCATCCAGATCAGATCCAAACTGAGCAAAGCTCTGCAGCTCTCGATACTGGGAATAAATCAGCTTCAAAGTACCGGCAACCTTCTTCATTGCCTTGATCTGTGCATTTCCACCAACTCGTGATACGGAAATACCAGGGTTTACAGCCGGCATAACACCGGAATGGAACAGCTCTGTCTCCAGGAAGATCTGTCCGTCTGTGATGGAAATAACGTTGGTCGGGATATACGCGGAAACGTCTCCTGCCTGTGTCTCAATAATAGGAAGAGCAGTCAGGGAACCGCCGCCGTGTGCCTCATCCAGTCTTGCGGCACGCTCCAGAAGTCTGGAATGGAGATAGAAAACATCTCCGGGATATGCCTCACGTCCCGGGGGACGACGGATCAGCAGGGAAAGTGCACGATAGGCAACTGCATGCTTACTTAAATCATCGTAAATGATAAGCACATCTTTTCCCTTATACATAAAATATTCACCCATTGCACATCCGGAATACGGTGCAATGTACTGCAGCGGGCTGGCTTCTGAAGCAGTAGCCGCTACAACGATGGTGTAATCCATAGCGCCGTTTCTGGTAAGAGTTTCAACCAGTGAAGATACTGTGGAACGCTTCTGACCAATTGCAACATAGATGCAGATCACGTCCTTACCTTTCTGATTGATAATCGTATCTGCTGCCAGAGTGGTCTTACCAGTCTGACGGTCACCAATGATCAGCTCACGCTGGCCTCTTCCAATGGGAACCATGGAGTCAATTGCCTTAATACCGGTCTGCAGAGGCTGGTTAACGCCCTGTCTCTCGCAGATACCTGGTGCCGGGCTCTCAATCGCCCTGTATTCACTTGTCACTACAGGTCCTGCACCGTCAATAGGCTGTCCAAGGGCATTTACAACTCGCCCGATCATAGCCTCACCAACCGGAACGGATACCACCTTTCCGGTGCGCTTTACGGTCTGACCTTCGCCAATACCGGAATCATCCCCAAATAAAACGATAGAAACACTGTTCTCTTCCAGGTTCTGTGCCATTCCGAAGCTTCCGTCCTCAAATTCAAGAAGCTCTCCTGCCATACAGTTGATAAGACCGCTGGCTCTGGCAATGCCATCACCAACCATAAGAACCGTACCGGTCTCATTCTGTTTGATAGCGTTATCGTAATATTTGATCTGACTGCGGATGACTTTTGAAATTTCTTCAGGTTTAAGCTGCATTTTCTCTATCCATCCTTATACTATAAGCTCGTTTAATTTTCTGGAAAGACCGTCCAGACGACTCTTTACAGTACCGTCCAGCTGCTTGCCCTCCAGCTCCACTTTAAGACCTGCAAGCACCGTCGGATCTGTCTTCTGGGTCAGAGTAACGGTCTTACCGCTTATCTTCTCCAGCTTGTCCTTAAGCGCTGCCATCTGCTCATCTGTCAGTGCAACCGCGCTGGTCACCACTGCAGTGGCAATATTATGGTCCACATTGTACCGCCGTGTAAATTCCTCGCAGCAACCGGAATACTCTCCCAGGATTCCGCGCTCACACAGCAGCTTCAAAAAATTCACCAGATACCGTTCTGCTTCTGTTCCAAATGCAGTATCAAGAAGTTTTGTCCTCTCTTCCTTCGGGATAGAAGGCTCTGACAACAATTTCACATAATCGGGATTCTCCCGAAAAAGCTGCCGGATCGTCTGCATCTGCTCCAGCACAGTGTCGGTAAGCTGTTCTTCAGCAGCAAGATCATACATGCTGCCGCCATATAATCTGGCAATCTGCGTCATGATGCCTCACCTACATTCGAAATAAACTCGTCGATCAGTTTCGCGTGATCCTCTTCCTTGATCTCACGCTCGATCACCTTGCCGGCAATCTCCATTGCCATGCCGCCGATCTCATTCTTCACTTCATTGACAGCTTTGCGTTTCTCCTGTGCAATGTCGCTCTCAGCCTTCTCTTTCATAGCACGGGCTTCCTGGGCTGCACTCTTCAGGATCTCCTCACTCTGGAGGGAAGCTGTCCTCTGTGCCTCATTTACAATATCGCTGGCTTTTGTCTTAGCCTGCTGCATATTCTGCTCATACTCTGTCTTCATGGCAATTGCTTCTTTCTTCGCCTTTGTGGCATCCTGAATTTCGGCATCTGCCATTGCTCTTCTCTTCTGAAGCATTTCATTGACAGGCTTAAACAAAAATCTTTTTATCAGATACATCTGAAGAAAAAGATTGCAGATCTGTGCGATAAACGTCCACGGCACAATTCCTACAAGTTCCTGTACCTGCATGTTCTAACCTCCTGTTGTAACTGCTACCATTCATACCTTTCCAGCAACTTACCAGTATAAAAACAAGCTGCTTTGGTGCCGCCTCTATGGATCTTCTATAACCGCGGTCTGTGAATGGTAACCCCTGTGGTACTTGTCCTTAATTATCCAAGGAATTTCATGAAGGTACCAGGTGCAACGAAGATCAGAAGCAGACCGGTTACGAAACCGTAAATACCTGTAGTCTCTGCGATCGCACAACCAAGAAGCATGGTAGATGTTACATCACCTTTGCACTCCGGCTGACGTCCAATCGCTTCCAGAGCTTTTGCAACTGCATTACCTTCTCCAATACCAGGTCCGATACCTGCGATCAGTGCAAGACCAGCACCAATTGCACAACCAGCCAGTGCGATACCTTTTGCCAATACTGTAAAATCCATAATCAAATCCTCCTGTTATTTATGATTTCTCTTGTTAAAAAATACAATTCAGCCGGAAACTGCAAAATATTTTCTGCATTCTCCGGTTTTCTGCCCACTTCGTGAACCTCTGCCTTCTTTAGACTACTCTTCCGCTGCATTCGCAATATACATTACAGTCAGCATACAGAAAATAAATGCCTGCATGATTCCGGAAAACCAATCAAAATAAACTGACATAATTGCCGGAATACCAACATCCAGGAATGGGATCTTCGACAATACATCTCCCACAATACCCGGAATCAGTCCGAACAGTTTGGAACTTGCCAGCGCCAGCGCTGCATAGATCAAACCATTGATAACTACACCGGAAAGAATATTTCCAAAATGACGGCATGCCATACTGATCGGTGTGGCAATCTCAGAAAGAATATTAAATGGTGTCATAATAGGGATTGGAGTTGTAAATCCCTTCATATATCCACCGAAACCATTTGTCTTGATCTTCTGTGCCGTGATCATGGTAAATACAACAACTGCCCATGCAGCTTCTGTGGAAAGATCTGCTGTAGGGCTTCGCAGTCCTACAAGGCTGATCAGGTTGGATACCACACTGGTGGCAAAAAGCGCCGCCACAAAAGGAATCATATAGCTGAATTTCTCACCCATATTTCCGATGACGAACTTATTTGCTGTCTCCACCAGAAGCTCAGCCACAGCCTGTCTCCTGGATATTTTCTCCACCTTCAGATCATGTGTCAGCCAGATACAAAGTCCTGTGATCAACAGCATAACCAGCCAGCTTACAACCAGAGTCTCCGTGATCTGGAATTTCCCCAGGATGGGAATCTCGAACGGAAACGTATAGAATATCCTGCCACCGGTTATTTCAATATCCATGTACTCTCACCTCCTGTCATTATAAATTTGCAACTGTTCTGTACCACCTCTGTCACACACCTCGTGGAGTAGTACCTGCTGAATAGTTACATAAAATTATATATATCATTATGCGGCCTTCCTTCCCCCAATAATTCCCACTGTCTTGATCACAATGTTTGGAAAAAGCAATGGTAAGATTCCGGCTACAAACTGAAAACAGGGAACCGCAATCGCCAGAACGCCCCAGATAAGCTGAAGCATCATTCTCTGACTATAGCTGGCCTTCATCTTTGCTGCAGCCTGTTTATCGTCCTCCATGGAAACTATCTTCTGAACGGTCAGTCCCATAAGGAAAAAGTTCAGTACTGCCACCATCCCGCCAATAAATCCGGCGAGAAGCACTGTATAATCAAACGGAATCTGCTCCGGCACTGCCAGATGTCCGATTCCAAATACAGCCCACATCAGGACTACGCATACAAATGTACCAATCGCCACCTTCTTAGTCTCTTTCCTCACTGCCGGCTGCACATCTGCAAACATTTTGCTCATACAAATCTCCCTTCTGAAACGTGTTTGAAAAAGGCTTTCCGCAAAATGTACGTCACACTTTGCAGGAATGATTCCTCAAACATACTCTAATGATGTCTGTTAAATGAAACTTTATTCTTCTTTTTCTCTTTCTTCTGATGGCCGGTTACGGACAGGTAAAGCTTATAGGCTACTGTAAAGGATCCTCCCAGTCCGAAAAAAAAGCCAGGAATAAAAATCCATTCTCCTATTCCCAGGCTGGTACTCATCCACCAGCAGATCAGCAGGCACAGAAGCAGAGGAGTGATAAAGGATAAGCTAAATTGACTAAGCAAAGTCATATTCTTGATAATATCTCCCCATTTTTTCATAAAAGTCTCCTGTCTCAATTCTCATTTTATAGACAGATTTTAACACAATTCAGTGTGGATAGCAACTTTTTTTGTGCATATTATTTAAAAATTGACTTCCATTTTATTGCATATCGTCAATTTTTTCACACTTCAAAAAGTAATTACATGCTAACAAATTCTTGTTATTTTGTCGTTATACAATTGTTAAACATTGACTAAAATTCAGACACTGCAGGTAGTATTGTCTAGAATGTGTTTGAAACAGGCTCTAGAGCGTGTTTGAAAAAGGCTTTCTGCAAGATGTACATCACAATTTGTGGGAGATTTGTCCGATTGAGGGCGGCGTAGCGGGCTACGCCGACTGAAAGAGGGCAAAATATACCGCAAAGTGGGGCGTGCAGATTGCGGGAAT
>ENA-OOZX01000854-OOZX01000854.1-human-gut-metagenome-genome-assembly--contig:-NODE-854-length-23303-cov-7.757657_pt1 | contig 23303 bp, 17 predicted proteins | sample MGYA00241048_ERZ501412 | MGnify/ENA primary metagenome ERZ501412 (study PRJEB25962, sample SAMEA2042518) | human gut metagenome | biome: human gut; feature: human-associated habitat; material: faeces... | reverse complement strand
GCTTTTGCTGCATCTCTGTTATAGAATAATACGCCAGGACAGCCCTGCCATGAAACACCTTTTAATACGCCGTTAGAATCTGTAACAACATCTTTGGTGTACTGATACTGTTTGGAAAGATCTGAATCAGTAATTCCAAGATCAGATACTGCCATTGTGTAATCGGTATCTACATATTTCAATGCATAATCAGCTTCTACTAAGAAGATATCGATCTTGTCATCTGCTGATGCATCAGCCTGTTTTAATAATGTTGCATCCAGATTGTTCTGATATGCATTGTCATCGTTTGGTGTAATGTTCCATTTTACAGTTACATCACCGATCGTACCTGTGGTTGCATCCACCTCAGTATATCCCGGATAATGATCTGTAACACGGCTCTTAAACTCTTCGTTCCAGCAGTAGATGTTAAGTACTTTTCCTTCATCTGAAGCACTTGCATCTGAAGCTGCAGCTTCGGTCGCCGGTGCTGCCTCATCTGTGGCTGCGGCGTCACTGCTGCCCGTATCTGCCGAGCTGCTGTTTCCACTGTTTGTGCTGGTGTTTGCTGCGTTATTACCGCCGCATCCTGCCATCATGGTTACAAGCATTGCTGTACATAATAATGTGCTAACGATTTTCTTCTTCATAGAAAACCCTCCTCCTTAATATGTGGTCTTTTGACCATTGTTTTTGTTGTTTTGCTGCTTTGAAAGCAGATAGTCCGGAATCTTCTGCCGCTTCTCCGCATACATCTCTGCAAAAATGCTGTCCGCATGTAGCTGCAACTACATTTAAATGCGTCCAACAGATTTACCTGCAACTAAGATCCCTTCTATAACGACTCTCTCTACGAGAGTTGTTCTCGGTTTCTCAATGGAGCCAATCAGCCGCTTGGCTGCCTCACTCCCGATCAGCTCTGTGTCCTGTCTGATCGTCGTAAGCTGAGGATGTAACAACTGCGACATCCTCGTTCCGTCATATCCTGCAATCGAAATATCCCGCGGAATCCGAAGTCCCATCTCTATGATGACGTTCCTTCCTCCTATTAAAGAGGTGTCATCCGGATAAATGATACAGGTTGGCGGATCTTCTAAATTGAGCAGCTCTTTTGTCTGTTTTGCTGCCTCCCTGGTCTCTAAGTAATCTGCTGTCCGGATGTATTCATCCGGAATCTTCAGACCAAGTTCATCCACCGTCCGGTAGAAACTTGCCAGCCGGTCTTTCGTAACGTAAGAAGCCTGCTGCCCATGAATATATGCAATTTTCCGATGTCCCTGCCCGTATATATATTTTACAAGATCTTCCATACCCTGAATATTGTTGGAACTGACTGCCGTACAGTTATGATGTACATAATCAATCGTAACGACCGGCAGGTCACTATTCATCAGTTCTAAGACATCCGGGTCATTGAAATCGGCACAGACGATCGCAACTCCTTCAAAATTCCGGTATCTGCAATGTTCATAATAGGACATCTTGCGATTTTCAAAACAGGTATTGATAAATGTAATGTCATATCCCTGTTTCTCCGACTGAACTTTTAATCCATTCAGCACTCCGGAAAAATACTCATGTGTCAAACCGCTTCCCGCCTCTTCTTCAAAGAGAACTCCTATATTATAAGAACGGTTTGTCTTTAGTGCTCTCGCCGCCGCATTTGGAAAATAACCAAGTGCTTCTGCTGTCTTTCTGACACGGCTCTTTGTCTCTTCGCTGATATCTCTCTGGTCATTTAAAGCCTTGCTTACGGTGGCAGTAGATACTCCACATTTCTCTGCAATCGTTTTTAATGATACCATGGAAACCTCCAGCTTCTCTTCGAAAACGAAATCCTGTTTCTGAAATATTTCTTAATCGTTTTCGTACTTTTACTATATGTCATCCATAAGCAAATTGCAACTGGTTTTTGGCAATTCGTCGCTTTTTACACTTTTTTGCAGTAGTTTTTGTGCATTTTTACATTAAATATTAGACCAATTATCTGTAATCTCAGTACTTTGTATCTAATTCTTATACGTTTTCGTAAAATATTTTAATTATTCATCAGAAAATAGCTATTGTCGCTTTCATCCATAAAAGTATATTTTTTTTGTCTAATCTGCTATATTTGCCTGTTTTTCAATGTTTTGTATTGATTTTTATTCTTTCTGAATATATACTTTTTATTAAAGGATGAAAACTTAATCGTTTTCGAAATCGTTACTTATCAATATTTATGTATATGGAGGATTTTATTATGAAATTCGGTTATTTCGATGACACCAACAAAGAATATGTCATCACATCTCCAAAAACACCACTGCCATGGATCAACTACCTTGGTTCCGAGAACTTCTTTTCCCTGATCTCAAACACCTGCGGCGGTTACAGTTTCTACAAAGATGCAAAGTTACTCCGCCTGACCAGATACCGTTATAATAATGTACCGCTCGATTCCAATGGACATTACTACTATGTTAAAGATGGTGACACGATCTGGAATCCGGGCTGGATGCCTTCCAAAACAGAACTGGATGCTTACAGCTGCCGTCACGGTATGGGTTATTCCGTATTTAAAGGAACCAAAAATAAACTGACCGCAGAGCTTACCTCTTTTGTTCCGGTCGGTGAGACATGTGAAGTCGGCAAACTCTCCCTTACCAATGAGAGCAATGAAATCCGCAATTTTTCTGTTTTCTCATATGTAGAGTTCTGCCTGTGGAACGCAATGGACGATATGACCAACTTCCAGCGTAACTTCTCCACCGGTGAGGTTGAGATCCACGGTTCTGCTCTTTATCATAAGACCGAATACAGAGAGCGCAGAAATCATTACGCTGTTTACGCTGTCAACGCTCCGATCGCCGGTTTTGATACAGACCGTGACTCGTTCTTAGGCGCTTACGGTGAAAACTCTGCTCCGGAAGTTGTTGTAAACGGAACTTCAAAGAATTCTGTTGCAAGCGGCTGGGCACCGATCGGTTCCCACCACCTTGAAGTATCTCTTGCTCCGGGCGAGACAAAGACCTACGTTTTCGTACTTGGTTATGTTGAGAATCCGGTAGAGGAAAAATGGGTTGGACGTGCTGAGGATGGAGTCATCAACCGCAAACGTGCCGATGAACTTCTCTCCCGTTTTGATACCGCAGAAAAAGCAGACGCAGCACTCGTCAAATTAAAAGATTACTGGAACGAACTGCTGTCCCATTTTACCATTTCTTCCAGTGAGGAGAAATTAGACCGTATGGTAAACATCTGGCACCAGTATCAGTGTATGGTTACCTTTAACATGAGCCGTTCCGCATCTTACTTTGAGTCCGGTATCGGCCGTGGCATGGGATTCCGTGATTCCTGTCAGGATCTGCTCGGTTTCGTACATCTGATCCCTGACCGTGCGAGAGAGCGTATCTTAGATATCGCAGCTACCCAGTTCGAGGACGGAAGTGCTTATCATCAGTATCAGCCGCTCACCAAAAAAGGCAACTCTGACATCGGAAGCGGCTTTAACGATGATCCGTTATGGCTGATCGCCGGAACTGCAGCTTATATCAAAGAGACCGGCGATTACTCAATTCTCGACGAGATGACACCATATGACAGCGATGCTTCCAAAGCAACCACTTTCATGGAGCATTTGCGCCGTTCCTTCCATTATACAATGGAACATCTGGGACCGCACAATTTACCGCTGATCGGACGTGCCGACTGGAACGACTGTCTCAACTTAAACTGCTTCTCGACTGAGCCGGGTGAATCTTTCCAGACTTTTGGTCCTTCCGAAGGCCCGAATGCTGAATCCGTATTTATCGCAGGTATGTTTGTCCGCTACGGAAAAGATTATGCAGCAATCTGCCGCCATCAGGGCATGACGGAGGAAGCAGAACTTGCAGAGAAAGCAATCGCAGAGATGGAAAAAACCGTTATGGATGCCGGCTGGGATGGCGAATGGTATCTGCGTGCTTACGATCATTACAAAAATAAGATCGGTTCAAAAGAATGCGAAGATGGCAAGATCTTTATTGAGCCACAGGGCTTCTGTGTTATGGCTGAGATTGGTTTAGAGGAAGGCTGCTGCTTAAAGGCAATGGAATCCGTCGAAAAATATCTCGACACGAAATACGGTATCGTACTGTTACAGCCGCCTTACCACAGATATCATGTGGAACTTGGTGAGATTTCTTCTTATCCACCAGGATACAAAGAAAACGCAGGTATCTTCTGTCACAACAACCCATGGATCTCTATCGCGGAGACTGTAATTGGCAGAGGCAACCGTGCCTGGCAGGTATATACAAGAACCTGTCCTGCATACATTGAGGATATCAGCGAGATCCACCGCACAGAGCCTTATGTATACTCCCAGATGATTGCCGGAAAAGACGCCCCGAACTTCGGTGAGGCAAAGAACAGCTGGCTGACAGGAACCGCCGCATGGACCTTCCTTGATGTTTCCCAGTTTATCCTTGGTATCCGCCCGGATTATGACGGTCTGACTGTTGATCCTTGTATTCCATCCAAATTAGATGGATTTACCGCAAAACGTGATTTCCGCGGTGTCAGCTACCATATCACCGTAAAGAATCCAAATCATGTAGAAAAAGGTGTGGTTTCCATGATCGTGGATGGACAGCCGGTAGAGGGAAATACGATTCCATTCTCGGCTGAAAAGAAAGATGTAAATGTAGAAGTAACGATGGGCTAACCTCCCTGCCTGTCTTTACCTGCCAAAAGAAGCCTTCTTTTAATGAAGGCTTCTTTTGCATCCCAAACTAAAATGTTTCATTTTTTCTGTATTTGCGTGGTGATATACCTTTTATCTTTCGAAATGAATCCCCAAAATAGTTACTGTCATTAAATCCACATTCAAAAGCAATATCTGTAATAGATTTATTCGTTTCCAGCAGCAGCCTGCATGCATTCTGTATCCGGAGATTAATAATATATTCTTTAAACCCGAACCCCGTCGCTGTCTTAAATCTCTTAGACAAAAATGACTTACTCATGTCAAATTTATCCGCCACATCTTCCAGTAAAATATTTTCTGTATAATGTTCAAAAATATATGTTGCAACTTCCTGGATTTTTCGGTTATCAACATCAATCTCTTTTATAACATTGTCCTCATACTCCTTGCATCTTATGATAAACAGCAAAAGTTCAACAAGTCCTGCTTTTATAAATGCCGTTGATAATATGTCCGGCGTATCATTTTCAAACATTAACTTATCCAGCAGGGAATCCACATAGTTTCTGCGTTTTTCCGGTATATTGATTACCCCCGGAACCATACAGTTCTTAAAATATTCCGCTCCGATCTGTTCTTTGATCCAATCCGTAATCTCCTGCCGGAAACTGATAACAATCCTTTCATGAATTCCTTTCCCGGTATATACTGTCTTATGCAGACAGCCACCCGGAACGATTACAAGATCACCTTTTCCAAACTTATAGATATTGTGATCAATAAAGCTGGTGCACTCTCCACTGGAAAGATAAAAAATTTCATGAAATGGATGTACATGTGGCTCGCAATTACTTTCAGATATCGTATTACTTCTTCTGATCTTCTTAATATCAAAATCTTTTGACATATCCTGAAACATATAATTCTCCATTTTTCTGTACTTTTATGCGTTTTTATCATTTTTTTCAAGGAATATACTGTTTTTTTGTCATATTATGAACCATATGAATACAACCTGTCAACATATTTTATAAATCCACAAGGAGATCCTATGCCAAAACAAATATCTGAAAATAAACGAAATATGATTCTAAATGGAAACCTGTCCCAGACAATCCTTATGCTCGCCGTTCCGGTCATGATCAATAGTTTTATCCAGTCGATGTATAATCTTACGGACACATTCTGGCTTGGACGGATCGGAACAGAAAACCAGTCTGCCATAACGCTCGTATCACCATTTCAAAATATCCTTAACAGTTTTGGCAGCGGCATAACAACCGCAGGTGCAATTCTTATATCGCAATACCTTGGTGCCAGAAAAGATGAACAGGCAAACAAAATGGCAAATCATATCTGTATTACATCCCTTGGTTTCTCCCTCATCTGTGCATTACTGTGCTGGCTGATATCCCCGGCATTAGTCACTTGGCTCGGTGCCAGGGGAGTGGTCTATGAGTACGGTCTTACTTATTTAAGAATTGTGGTCCTTGATATGCCATTTCTGTTCATGATCAATTTATTCACAGCCGTGAAACAGGCGCAGGGGGACACTGTAAAACCCATGCTTCTCAATCTGCTTGGTATCATGATCAATCTGATATTAGATCCTCTTTTCCTCATTGTGTTCCACTTTGGAATCGGAGGCGCAGCATTTGCCACGCTTATAGCAAAAATCCCCTGCGCTCTCATTGGACTGATCCTTCTTACAAAATCAAATCAGCTCATACGGATTTCTTTTAAAAATTTTGTCTTTGACCAAAAAATGATACGCGCCATTATCAAAATTGGTCTGCCAACTGCGATTGGCGGCAGCACCATGCAGCTAGGTACGCTGATCATGACCAGAAATGTAAATGTTTATGGTTATATTGCAACCAGCGCCTATGGTATTGGCAACAAAATCAACAGTCTTATCACAATGCCAGCCAGTGGTGTCGGTTCCGCCGTTTCTACTATAGTTGGACAAAATATGGGAGCCGGAAACACAGAGCGGGCGAAGAAAACCTTCCATTATTCATTAAAAATGTGCACCTTATTTTTACTTATTCTGGGATTCATTTTTTCAAGACGCCCTGTTTCCCAGACTATGGTATCATTCTTTTCAACAGATGCCAAAGTCATCCCTCTGGCTGCAGACTATTTATCCATTATTGCATTCTGGTGCTTTACAAACGCTTTTTATAATGTATCACAGGGATTGTTCCAGGGATGTGGGCATACACTGATCACAATGCTCGTAGATGCTTCCCGGATATGGCTATTCCGTCTGTTGTCTCTTTGGATATGCGCAAATGTATTTCATATGGGAGTGGCATCCGTCTGGTATTCCGTTGTAATCAGTAATGGAACCTCTGCCATAATCCTGTATCTGCTATACTGGACCGGAATATGGAAAAAAGGATATGCAGACCCTCTCTAGAGCCTTTCATATCCTTTTCTCTTTCACTTTAATCTTCTATTTCCAGTTAACAAAATTTGTTGCAAATTAATTTGCTGTCACAAGTCCGTTCTCACAATCCAATTCTACATATGCACTGGATTTTAAGACATCAAGCGCATGTTTAGCACCTATCAGAACCGGAATATCAAGGCTTAATCCTGCGATTGCTGCGTGGCAGTTTTCACCGGATGCTTCCACGATGAGTCCGGATGCCTCACGCATCTGTGTCATCATGGCATTGCTGGTATCTTTTGCAACAATGATGTCCCCGACTTTAAAGTTTTTAAGATCTTCTTCATTGTGACAAACGCAGAGATTTGCAGAAATCTTCTGTGTTCCGATTCCTTGTCCCTCCACTAAGATATGTCCTGCCACCTGCACCTTGATCAGGTTGGTCGTACCGGATACACCAAGAGGAACTCCTGCGGTTAAGACAACAACATCTCCTTTGGAAATGATTCCTGCTGCTTCTGCTGCATCGACTGCATAGTCAAACAGTTCTTCTGCCTGTGTCTTTTCCTCGATCATAAGCGGGATCACACCCCAGGATAATGCAAGCTGACGGTAAATCTTTTCTGTCAGACATCCTCCGATAATCGGACAGTTTGGACGATATTTGGAAACCATGCGGGCGGTACGTCCTGATTTTGTTACCGTGATGATTGCTGCCGCATTCAAATCTCCCGCCATTGTACATGTCGCATGGGAGATTGCATTGGTCACATCCGGGTTGCTCATGGTTTTGCGCATTTTAAAACGCTGTAAGTAATTGATATCCTGTTCCGTACGGACTGCAATACGCACCATGGTCTTTAAAGCCTCGATCGGATACATACCTGCAGCTGTCTCTCCGGAGAGCATGATCGCACTGGTTCCGTCGTAGATTGCATTTGCAACGTCAGTTGCCTCTGCTCTGGTCGGACGCGGATGTTTCATCATGGAATCAAGCATCTGAGTCGCTGTGATAACCTTCTTGCCTGCATCGTATACTTTTTTAATGATCATCTTCTGGATCACCGGTACATCCTCTAACGGGATCTCAACACCCATATCACCACGCGCTACCATGATTCCATCGGAAACACGGATAATATCGTCAATATTCTGTACACCCTGCATATTTTCAATTTTTGCAATGATATTGATATCCTCGCCGCCTTTTTCTGCAAGGATCTTGCGGATTGCAAGCACATCATCTGCGGTACGGACAAAAGATGCAGCAATAAAATCATAATCATGCTCTACCGCAAATACGATATCACCATAATCTTTTTCGCTGATATATGGCATGGACAATTCTACATTCGGAACGTTCACGCCTTTTCTGTTGGAGATCACACCGCCATTTAACACCTGGCAGATGATATCTTTTGGCTTATTGCCATCTTTATCTGCCTTTGCACCAGATGTCACCTTGATTTCTTTTACTTCCATTCCGATCAGACCATCATCGATCAGAATGCGATCTCCCGGTTTTACATCCTCCGGCAGGTTTTTATAAGTAATGGAAACACGTTTTGCATCTCCCATAATCTCATCGGTTGTCAGGGTAAAAGTCTGTCCATCCTTAAGCTCGACTTTTCCGTCCGTAAAATCTCTCAGGCGGATCTCCGGTCCTTTTGTGTCAAGCAGTGCTGCGACTGGACGCTTTAATTCCTTACGAAGTTTCTGTAACATCTGAAGGCGTCCTAACTGCTCCTCATGGTCACCATGGGAAAAATTAAAACGGGCAACGTTCATTCCCTCTTCGATCAGGCGTTTTAATACACCTTCCTTATCTGTTGAAGGTCCTAAAGTACAAACAATTTTTGTTTTTCTAAACATCTTTTTTCCTCGTAAAAAAATTTATTTTCGGCAATCGATTCAGTCTTATTATTACCATAAAAATGGCAGTTTATTTCGTGATCATCGTACCCGGTCCACCGCTCACATAGGTGCCGTCTTTGTTCAGCTTTGTAATAAGTACGGAACGGATTGCGGAATCTCCAATAAAATCAATGGCCGCCTGAATCTTTGGCAGCATGTCATCCTCTCCGAACTGACCTTCTTCCATATACTGTTTTGCTTCTGCAACAGTCATGGTCGAAAGAGGTTTCTCATTCTCTGTGCCGTAATTCAGACATACATTGTCCACACTTGTTAAAATGACTAACATGTCAGCATCTAAAAGTTCTGCTAATTTTCCTGCTGCAAGGTCTTTTTCAATGACTGCACTCGCACCTTTTAAATTATTGTCCTGTGCAAGTACCGGAATACCGCCACCTCCGCAGGCAACAACAACCTGATCTGCATCCGATAATGCACGGATCGCATCGATTTCAACGATATCCATTGGCTTCGGTGCTGCAACGATACGGCGGAATCCTCCTTCTACTGCTGTGACATGATTTCCTTTTTTCTCCTCTGCCTCAGCTTCTTCTTCTGTCATCACACGTCCGATCACCTTACCTGGTTTGTAAAAAGCCTCATCATATGGATCGACAACAACCTGTGTCAGAACTGTGGAAACTGTCTTATAAATTCCCTTATTCAGCAGCTCGGCACGGATAGCATTCTGTAAATCGTAACCGATATATCCCTGACTCATTGCAGAACATACAGACATTGGCGTAGCGGTATACTCCGGATATAATCTGCAGAACTCATTCATTGCTGTATGGATCATACCAACCTGTGGCCCGTTACTATGTGTAATGACTACCTGATAATCATCACGGATAAAGTCAGCAACCGCTTTTGCAGTGCGTTTTGTTGCCTCTTTCTGCTCCGGTAATGTGGTACCAAGTGCTTCATGACCAAGTGCTATTACGATTTTTTTCTTTTTCATGGCTATCCTCCGATACTGACTCTTCGTCATAGTGATTATTTTAGCATGAACCTCATACAGGCGCAATCTGATAAGAGTTTGCTTCCTGTTAAGATTTTCTGCTTTTTGTAAATTTTTATAGTTTCAGCATACCATATTCTGACATATTTTTAAACAGGCTATTTTTCTTCCTGCGGCAGCACGAAAGAATCGATCAGCTCCCAGATCTCGTCACGCCCCTGCTTCGTCTCTGCAGAAAACGGAATGATCGTGGTTCCCGGCTGTACATTTAAGCCCTCGCGGATCGCTTTGACATTTTTCTGGATCTGGCTTCGTTTGATCTTATCGAGTTTGGTCGCAATAATGATCGGTGCAAATCCCTGATACACCATCCACTCATACATCATTCTGTCGTTTGCAGACGGATCGTGGCGGATATCGATCAAAAGAAAGACTGCCTTTAACTGCTTTGAAGTGTGAAGGTAATTCTCGATCATTTTTCCCCACTTTGCCTTCACTTCCTCGGATGCCTTTGCATAGCCGTATCCCGGAAGATCGACAAGGTACATGGCATCGTTGATATTGTAAAAGTTGATGGTCTGCGTTTTTCCAGGCTGTGCGGAAGTACGTGCCAGTGCTTTGCGGTTCATCAGCGCATTGATCAGAGATGATTTTCCAACGTTTGATTTTCCTGCAAAAGCCACCTCCGCATATGCGGTATCCGGCACCTTGCTGGTCACACCGCAGACAATTTCCAGGTTTACATTTTTTATTACCATGTTTTTCTCCTTTTTACAAATGCCACTTCCAGCACTTCCTGCATTTTTTCCACAAATACAAGTTCAAGACCTTTTTTGATTTCTGAGGAAATTTCCTCCACATCCTTCTCGTTTTTCTTCGGAATGCAGATCGTTTTGATTCCGGCATTCTTCGCTGCAAGGATCTTTTCTTTTAAGCCACCAATCGGGAGAACTCTGCCGCGCAGTGTGATCTCTCCTGTCATTGCGACATCCGCACGGACCGGAGTCTGTGTGATCGCAGAAAGCATTGCCGTCGCCATCGTGATACCTGCGGACGGTCCGTCTTTTGGCACTGCCCCCTCCGGGATATGGATATGAATGTCATTTTCCTGAAAAAACTTCTTTGGAATATGATATTCTTCCCCTACCGAACGGATATAACTTAAGCCTGCCTGTGCGGACTCTTTCATCACATCTCCGAGTTGTCCGGTAAGCTGTACTTCGCCTTTGCCCGGCATCACGTTGACCTCGATCTCCAACGTATCACCGCCGACGCTCGTCCATGCCAGACCGCGCACGATTCCGACCTCATCGTTCTCGTTTTTCTGATCAAACGTATATCTCTCTTTTCCAAGATATTTTTCTACATTCTGACCTGTAACTTTTACGCATTTGACTTCGGATTCGTATACTTCCCTTGCAGATTTTCTTGCAATTTCAGACAGCCTGCGCTCTAAATTACGCACACCTGCTTCCCTTGTATAACCGGAAATGATCTTTTGCAGCGCACGGTCACTGATCTTTAACTGTTCCGGCTTTAAACCGTTTTTCTCTTTTACTTTCGGCAGCAAATGCTCTTTTGCAATATGGAACTTCTCATTTTCCGTATAACTGCTCACCTCGATCAGTTCCATACGGTCGAGCAGCGGACGTGGAATATCCTGAACAGAGTTTGCTGTCGCAATAAACAGTACCTCTGACAGATCAATCGGAACCTCGATATAGTGGTCGCGGAACTTACAGTTCTGCTCTGCGTCGAGCACCTCAAGCATGGCAGATGCAGTGTCGCCCTTATAATCGCTGCTCATTTTATCGATCTCATCAAGCAGCATCAGTGGGTTTTTCACGCCGGCACTGCGCAGACCATTGACAATACGTCCCGGCATCGCACCGACATAAGTTTTCCGGTGTCCACGGATCTCCGCCTCGTCACGGACGCCGCCTAAACTGATTCGAACATACTTTTTATCAAGTGCACGCGCCACGGAACGGGCAATGCTCGTCTTTCCGGTACCAGGCGGTCCGACTAAACATACGATCGGGCTCTCGCCCTTTTTCGTCAGATTGCGCACAGCAAGGAACTCTAACATACGCTCTTTTACTTTTTCCAATCCGTAATGATCTTCATTTAAAATGCGCTCTGCATTTTTCAGATCCTTGTTATCTTTGGATGCCTTATTCCACGGCAGTTCTAACATGGTCTCGATATAACCGCGACTGACTGCACTCTCCGAAGAACTTCCACTGATATTTTTAAAGCGTAAGATCTCTTTTCTGATCTTTTCTTTGACTTCTTTGTCTGCCTTTAACTTTTTCAACTGTTCTAAATAGGCATCCGCATCTGACTCCGCATTATCCTCGCCGAGTTCTTCCCGGATCAGCTTCATCTGTTCACGCAGGATATATTCCTTCTGGTTCTTATCCACACGTTTCTTTACTTTTGCCTGGAATTCATTTTTGATCGCAGTGATCTCAATTTCTTTTAAAAGAAGCGCCATCAAAACTTCATAGCGCTCCGTCAGTGAAACTGCCTCTAATATTTCCTGCTTCTGTTCATAATAAAAAGGAAGATTGTTGGCGATCAGATCCATGATCTTCGGCAGATTCTTTTCTTCCCTGACCTGTCTGCGCATTTCACCTCCGACACGCGGGTTGACAGTTACATATTTTTCAAATGTGTCCTGTACACTGCGCACCATAGCCATTTTTGCCTCGTCCGACAATCCCTCATCAATTTCTTCACACCGCGTGAGTTCCACCTCTAAAAAGTCCGTTTGGGAAACAAAAGCGGACAATTGTGCCCGCTCTGTTCCTTCCACTAAAACTCTGACGATGTTGTTTTGTAATTTTATGACCTGCCTGACCTCTGCAATAATACCGATATGATATAAATCTTCGATGCCAGGCTCTTCCTGCTCCACATCACGCTGTGCAACAAGGAAGATCTTCTGTTCATCCATCATACTCTGTTCTACTGCATGGATCGACTTTTCACGGCTCACATCAAAATGTGCGATCATCCCCGGAAGGATGACCATTCCGCGAAGTGCCACCGCAGGCATTTTCATCGCTTTATTATCCAACCTGTTTTTCCTCTATCTTTTCAAGTTCACGTTCTTCGATCGCAAGCTGTTCATCCACCATCTCTTTTGTGATCTGGCACTGTGTAATAGATTCATCCGATGGAATGTGGTACATCAGATCTAATGTAACAGCCTCCATGATCGCACGAAGTCCACGCGCTCCTGTCTTGCGCTCTAACGCTTTATCTGCAATCGCCTCAAGTGCTTCTTTGTCAAAGTCAAGCGCTACACCGTCTAACTCAAACAGCTTCTGATACTGTTTGGTCAGCGCATTTTTCGGCTCCTGTAAAATGCGGATCAATGCGTCCCTGTCAAGCATATCCAAAGATACCGTTACCGGCACACGTCCGATAAACTCAGGGATCAACCCGAACTTTACAAAATCCTGTGGAAGTGCATGTTTTAACACATCACCGATATTGTAATCTCTCTTGTCACGGATATCTGCATTAAATCCGATCGTCTTCTGATCCATTCTGGTCTCAATGATCTTCTCAAGTCCGTCAAACGCACCGCCGCAGATAAATAAGATGTTGGTCGTGTCAATCTGGATCAGCTCCTGCTGCGGATGCTTTCTTCCCCCCTGTGGCGGAACAGACGCAACAGTTCCCTCTAAGATTTTTAATAATGCCTGCTGTACACCCTCACCGGATACATCTCTGGTGATGGATACATTTTCAGATTTTTTGGAGATCTTGTCGATCTCGTCGATATAGATAATTCCGCGCTGTGCACGTTCAATGTTATAATCAGCCGCCTGGATGATCTTTAAAAGGATATTTTCAACATCCTCTCCAACATATCCTGCCTCCGTCAGTGTGGTCGCATCTGCGATTGCAAATGGAACGTTTAAGACTCTCGCTAATGTCTGTGCCAACAGTGTTTTTCCGGAACCGGTCGGTCCTAACATCAGAATGTTGCTCTTCTGAAGCTCTACACCGAGGTCATCTCCGGCCATGATTCTTTTATAATGGTTATAGACAGCCACAGACAGCACTTTTTTTGCCTGATCCTGTCCAATGACATAATCATCCAAAAATGCCTTTAACTCTTCCGGCTTTAACAGATTAATCTGCTCTTCCGGCTCTGCCACTTCACCTGCTGCCTCATCATTTTCTAATTCTTCATCGATAATTTCAGCACAGATATCCACGCACTCGTCACAGATATATGCACCGTTTGGTCCTGCAATCAGCTTGCGAACCTGATCCTGCGTCTTCCCGCAAAAGGAACAACGGAATTTATCGTCATTTCTTCCTGCCATAATTGCTGTTTCTCCGTATTCTATCGATTTGTGATGACATCATCAATCAGACCATATGCCTTTGCTTCTTCCGCAGACATATAATAATCACGCTCTGTATCTGCTGCGATCACATCATATGGTTTTCCGGTATTTGCAGCAAGGATCTCATTCAAACGTTTTTTCGTCTTTAAGATATTCTCTGCTGCAATCTGGATCTCTGTCGCCTGACCTTTTGCTCCGCCGGACGGCTGATGGATCATGATCTCTGCGTTCGGAAGCGCAAGTCTCTTTCCTTTGGTACCGCCGGAAAGTAAAAATGCTCCCATACTTGCTGCAAGTCCGATACAGATCGTGGATACATCACATTTGATGTACTGCATTGTATCATAAATTGCAAGTCCTGCTGTTACCATTCCACCCGGGGAATTGATATATAACTGGATATCTTTTCCAGGATCTTCTGACTCTAAGAAAAGTAACTGTGCTACGGTAAGACTTGCTGTTGTCTCATTCACTTCTTCTCCGAGGAAAATGATTCTGTCTTTTAATAAACGGGAGTAAATATCATAATTACGCTCTCCCCTGCTGGTCTGCTCAATGACGTAAGGTACTAAACTCATTTTGTTTTCCTCCAATCCATTTTGTTTATAAAAATTTAATTATTGCTTATATGCTTAAACAGACCGGCCCGAATGAGCCAGTCTGTTGTATGTTGTCCGCTTTCGACGAAGCCTCTCTTATTCTTCTGCGTTTTCTTCTGCGTTTTCTTCAGCTTCCGCTTCTTTTTCTTTCTTAGTCTTAGCTTTTGCTCTTTCTTTTACGTTCTCCATAACAAGATCAACTGCTTTTGTTACGGAAATATCTCTCTTCATGGATTCTTTCTCAGCGTCGCCCATGTATTCTTTGAGCTTGTCTGCTTCCATGCCATAAGCTTTTGCCATCTTCTCGATCTCAGCGTCGATCTCTTCCTCGCTTACTTCGATGTTCTCGTCTTTTGCGATCTGCTCTAATACAAGACTGCTCTTAATACGTGTCTCAGCTTCCGGACGAACCTGCTCTTCTAATTTGTCTAATGTAAGACCGGAGAACTGCATATACTGCTCCATGGAAAGTCCGCTCTGAGCAAGTCTCTGAGCAAATTCATTTACCATGTTCTCGCACTGGGTTTTGATCATTGCTTCCGGAATCTCCATTGTAGATTTGTCAATGATCTTCTGGATTGCCTCATCCTCTTTTGTGCGTTTTGCTTCGTCCTCTTTCTGAACCTCTAAGTGTTTCTTTAAGTCCTCTTTGTACTCTTCTAAAGTATTGAACTCAGATACATCCTGTGCGAACTCATCGTTTAACTCCGGAAGTTCTTTTGCTTTTACTTCGTGGATCTTAACTTTGAATAATGCAGGTTTTCCTGCTAAATCTGTTGCCTGATATTTCTCCGGGAATGTAACGTTTACGTCTACTTCATCTCCGGCATTCTTTCCTACTAACTGATCTTCGAATGTATCGATGAAAGAGTGGGAACCGATCTCAAGCGGATGATTCTCTCCTTTGCCGCCCTCAAATGCAACACCATCAACGAATCCTTCGAAATCGATCACTGCTGTATCTCCCTCAGCGATCGGTCTGTCTGTTACAGTAACAGTTCTGGAGTTCTTCTGTCTCTCTTTTTCAAGCTCTGCTGCAACTTCCTCATCAGATACTGTTGTATCGATCTTTGTTACCTGTACGCCTTTGTATTTGCCAAGTTTTACTTCCGGTCTTACAGCAACTTCTGCTGTGAAGATGAAAGGTTTGCCAGCTTCGATCTGTACCACTTCGATAGTCGGTCTTGAAACGACGTCCACACCGCTCTCTTCTACTGCCTGTGCGTAGTTCTCCTGGATCAGGGTATTTGCAGCATCCTCATAGAATACGCCTGCTCCGTACATTTTCTCGATCATCTTTCTCGGCACTTTACCTTTACGGAAACCTGGAACGCTGATCTTTCCTTTCTCTTTCATATATGCAGCCTGGATTGCATCCTCTACCTTCTCAGCTGCAACTTCGATCGTAAGTTTTGCCATGTTCTTTTCTAAATTTTCCACCTGTACACTCATTATTACTCATTTCCTCCTTCAAACTTTATATGAATACTTGATGTACTTTTTTCCGTTCATTTCATTCTATGTTCCTGTCGAGCACCCCCGTTTTTCAAGGGTTTCGCCTGTCTTTCGGAAAAAAGGGCGTACTACGACTATCACAGTCATTTTAGGATTATAACATATTGTGTGGGAAAATACCAGTTATTTTTTCAAAAAACCGCCGACTTCCGTCTTCTGCGGCAACCTTTCCAAGTTCTGCCGGATCGAGGTCATAATAGTACTTTCCGGTTGTAAGATCCACCGACAGGCAGTCTAACGGAAATCCCTCCCTGCGGATTCCATCCGGGTGCGGGACCGACGTGATCAGAAATGGTTCGCTCGAGAACGTTTCATCCATCGACTCATAAATATGTTCCTCATCCATGATAAGACAGATGGCATTGCGGTAGTATGCATGCAGACCACCATACTCTGCAGCAAGTCCGCTGTAATATGCAAGCATTTCCGCGTCTGACAGATTTTTTCCATTCACCCTCCTGACATGAACGCCCGGCTGTTTATCTTCCGGGACATTTTCAAAATACAGACCTGTGTCACAGGAAAACACCGGAATCTGAAAAGCCTCGTAATAACACTTTGCCTTCTTCCTTGCATTTTCCAGCGGCGAATCGCCATCCTCGTCTGCCTGTGGTACTGCCACATCAATATCCGATAACCCAACGATCTCTATCTGCAGCTGTTCTAAATTTTTCCGCATCAGACTTAATTTTGCAGGATTTCCAGTGCCGTAAAGCAGACGTTTCCCGATGCCCTGTTTTTTCCGCTCAAACAGTGTCGGTGTGATCGCCGGATAAGTCAGTTTTTCCGGCAGTTCGTCAAAGGTGCGTACCTCTGCCATCTCACTTTCCGGCATGGCTGACAGCTTTTTTACCTTTGCAAGAAAGACACGTCCATTTCCTTCTTCTTTGGTCTGCACCTCTCCCGCCCAATAGTCGCACAACGGCTCTATCTTAAAATCCACTGCCCCGGACTCCTCGTAAAGTTCACGCTTTGCCGCCATAAGCGGTGTCTCTCCCAGTTCAATCTTTCCGCCCTGTGTCTCCCATGTGGTGCGTTTTTTGTGTCTGCTCAACAAAATTTTGCCCTGATATTCAGATAAAACTACTACATATTTATAAGCAGGCAGGGTGCCGACCGGGTAAGTTTTTGTTATCATTTTTCTCTCCTTTGTTACCGGCCTGTCACTCTGCTTTCTGTTCTTTCCCGGCAATGATAAGTTTTTTATCGACCAGCGTATCGCCTTCGTATACCAGCTTCAGCGAAAAATATTCCTCACACTCATCCAAAAGCCGCAGGAATATTTTGTCACCTTCCCACAGTTTCAGGTCTTTGATCTCCTTTTTCGGAACCCAGACAAGTTCTCCCTCGTCGCAGTCGGTTATCTCCCCGGTAAACTGGTCTGCCGTAAATAAATGCATATATTCGGTGCCCCACTCGTTAGAAATAAAGGTAATGACGCCCCGCGCGCGGTAGGATGTCAGGGTGAGACCTGTCTCTTCCTTTACCTCACGCATCATACATTCCTCCGGCATTTCCTCCGCCTCAAACTTGCCGCCGACGCCGATCCACTTGTCATGGTTCAGGTCGTTTTCCTTTTTTACCCGGTGCAGCATCAGGTAACAGTCATCTTTTTCGATATAACAAAGTGTGGTTAAAAACATCGCATCCTCCTGTAGAAATTTTCTGTTTCGTTTTTGCTGCCGTTCACACGTACTGTGTGAGCAGCAAATATTTTTTTACTCCTGCAGACCTGCAAACTGCGCCATATAAAGTTTATAATAAGCGCCCTTTTTCTCCATCAGCTCTGCCGGACTTCCTTGTTCTAAAATACCGCCCTTGTCGATCACAAAAATGCGGTCCGCATTCTGAATCGTGGAGAGTCTGTGTGCGATCACAAAACTGGTTCTGCCGGAAAGCAATGCCTCGATTCCCTGCTGCACTAAAAGTTCTGTATGTGTATCAATGCTGGATGTTGCCTCATCTAAAATGAGGATTTTCGGCACGGAAATCATCGTTCTCGCAAATGCGATGAGCTGTCTTTGTCCGATGGAAAGTCCTGCCCCATGTTCTTTTAATTCCGTGTCATAACCTTTTTCCATTTTCATAATGAAATCATGCGCATTGACTGCCTTTGCAGCCGCGATCATTTCTTCATCTGTCGCATCTAATTTCCCATATAAAATGTTGTCACGGACTGTTCCATGAAAGATAAAATTATCCTGCGTCATAACACCCATCTGACGCCTTAAGCTCTCAATGGAAACCTTTGTCAAGTCGTAACCATCCACTAAAATTTTGCCGTCTTCAATGTCATAAAAACGGCTGATCAGATTGACGATCGTTGTTTTTCCTGCTCCGGTCGGACCGACCAGTGCGATCGTCTCACCCGGTTGTACAGAAAAGCTGACATCGGAAAGCACCTTTGTCTCCGCCGGTGTTCCTTTGTCGTAAGTAAAATTCACATGGGAAAACTCGACGCTTCCCTTAATATCCGGCAGCTCTGTCACATCTTTTGCATCCACGATGTCTGCATCGGTGTCTAAGATATCAAAGATACGCTCTGCCGCGGTAAGATTCGTGACCAGGTTGTTATAAAAGTTGCTTAAATTCATGATCGGGTTCCAGAACATATTGATATAGGTTCCAAATGCCACTAACAATCCGACCGATACTTTTTCAAATCCGAGAAAACGGATGCCGACCAGATAAAGCATCATCGCACCGATTCCCCAACAGAAATCGATGACCGGGCCAAACATGTCGGCATAAGTCACCGCATCCACGAATGATTTCTGGTGTTCGTCGGTCAACGCTTCAAAGATCTCCTGTGTTTCATCCTCTGCTGCGAAACTCTGCACTACATTCATTCCGGCGATATCTTCATGGACGTAGGCATTTAAGTTGGATGCCTTTTTCCGGAAAATCTGCCAGCGTTTGTGGGATGCCGTCTGTACAAACCAGATTCCCGCGATCATCAGCGGGATCGTGGACAGAGACGCAAGCGCAAGCCGCCAGTCTTTTACCAGCATGATCACAACGACTCCGACTACCGTCACAAATTCCGGCACCAGTGTTGTGACCACATTGACCAGCACATCTTTTAAGGAATTGACATCCCCGATGATACGCGCAAGGATTTTTCCAGTCGGTCTGCTGTCAAAAAATGAAAACGACAGCGTCTGGATGTGCTCATAGAGATCCTGGCGGATCTGAAGCAAAATTTTGTTGGAGATCACCGCCATTGCATACATTCTGAGTTTTACCATCACAATAAAGATCAGGTTTAACACGAGTGCAAAAATTCCAAGCCCAATCAGCCCATGCAGATCGGACTGTGCAATATAGTGATCGATTGCTTCCTCGATCAAGAGCGGGTTTACCAGTGAGATCGCCACCGTAATTCCCATACATACTAACACGGCAATAATCGTGCCTTTATACGCAAGCAGATAGGAAAACAGCCGCCGCATGATTTTTTTCTTGTCGGTATTTTCCATAAATTCGTCTTCACGATACGAATTGACTGCCATTACATCGCCTCCCCTCCTAAGAACGTGCCATACTGCGCCATGTAAGTTTCATAATAAAGTCCGCGCTTTGCAAGCAGTTCCTGATGCGTTCCGCGCTCCGCAATCTCTCCGTCTTTCAGATAGATGATCTCATCTGCATGACAGACCGCAGAAATACGGTGCGCAATGATCATTTTCGTTGTATCTTTTAATTCATTTAATGTTTTCTGGATCTCATGTTCCGTCTCCATATCAAGCGCGGACGTGGAATCGTCTAAAATCAGAATCGGCGCCTTTTTTGCAATGGCACGCGCAATACTGATACGCTGCTTTTGTCCGCCGGAAAGTCCGACACCGCGCTCACCGATGACGGTCGCATACTGTTCATCCATTTTTTCAATGAAATCCTTTGCCTGTGCACAGTCTGCCGCTCTGCGGATCTCATCGAACGGCATTACCTTTCGCTGCCCCATCTTGATATTTTCCTCGATCGTGTCGGAAAACAGAAATACATCCTGCAATACAACAGAAATACTGCTGCGAAGCTGTTTTAAAGAAAGTTTCCGCACATCCGTTCCATCCACTTTTACAGCGCCGTCCGACACATCATAAAAACGCTGTAACAGATTGACGATTGAGGATTTTCCTGAACCGGTCGCACCCATGATTCCGATGGTTTTTCCTGCCGGAACCGTAAAGTTAATATCAGAAAGGATATTTTTTCCTTCAATGGAAAATGAAACATGTTCGAAAGAAATGTCCCCTTTTACCTGTTCTAACACGACAGGCTGTTCCTCATCTTTGATCATCGCCGTCTCCCCGTAAATCTTCTTGATCTTCTTATAAGAAGCAACGGCAGAGGACAAATCATTCGTCAGCCAGCCGAGCATCTCCATCGGCCAAGTGCAGTTTCTGCTGTATTCGACAAATGCGACCAGCGCTCCGAGTGTCATATTTCCATGCATCACGGAAACACCGCCCAGGATCGTCATTGCAACCGGCAGTGCTTTTCCCACAAACTGGAAATACGGATAGTATTTCACTAATACTTTAGACTGACTGATATTCAAGTCATAATAACGTTTATTGTGTGACAGGAACTTCTCAATTTCAAATTTTTCCCTGGCAAATGCTTTTACAGTGCGCACACCTGTAAGATTTTCCTCCGCAACCGTGGTCAGCACCGCATTTTCCTCACTGATATCCTCGTAAATTTTATCCAGTTTCCGCTCCATGATGATCGCGATCGCACCGCAGGAAATCATCGTCACAAGCGGTATCAGCGCCAGTTTCCAGTTCAGATGAAACATACAGTAGAGCACCATGCTCACATGGATGACGACCTCGATCGTCAGCATGCCGACATATCCCATCGCATTCCAGATCTTGTCAACATCATCCTTGACTCTCGCCATCAGTTCTCCGGTGTTCGTATTGTCAAAATAATTCATCGACAATGTCTGAATGTGCCGGAACAGATCCTTACGGATCTGTGCGCCGATCTTAGAACTTAAGACGTCAAACGAAAACTCTTTGCAGTATCCAAAGATGCAGCGTCCGATCCCAACCGCAACGATTCCCACCAGAAGCCCGGTGAGCAGTTCCATTTTCCCGCCGATGATGACCTCATCCACGATCCGCTGTGTGATCTGTGGATAAACCATATCCAGTCCGGTCGCTATAATCATGGAACATATTGCAAACAAATACCCATACCAGTAATGTCCGATATATGTATGTAACTTTTTCATAAATTCTTGTGATTCCTCCTTACTTTCCCCTCTTACATTCCCCGGTCTCTGACATATTTTTGTACCGTGACGCACCACTCTGACAGCCGCCTGCACGCTTCACAAGCAGCCCCCTTAGCACAAAAAATCCCGCGGTGTCATATCTCACCACGGGAAGTATGTCAAAAAACATTCTATTTACTTTTGCATGAATTTATGCCAGTGTAACAGAATTAACCGAGGTAATTGTATGATGATTATGCAGTTCGTTGATTGTAACATTTGTTAATCTAATCATTACTTTTACCTCTCTTTCTTCAAAATTTTAGATTACTTTGCAAGTATACGCTTGAGGGGGTGGTGTTGTCAAGGGGACTGGGGAAGAAAGGCTGCAGAATTGCCACAGTTTAATGCAAATATTCTATCAGATCAGGATATTTTTCTTGATTCTCTCTTATGTAATTTCTTTTAAATGCAGCAAATCTCGATTCTCTTCGCAATAATGATTTTATTTTTCGCAATGCAAATTTCTGCTGTTTTGGATCCTGCATTTCTTCCAATGAATCATACAGTTTATTCATTTCCCGGTTTAATTCCTGAAACCGGAAATCACTTTTGTACACTCTCATACCTGTATTTTTCAGATTAAATACTTCTGTGATTAATTTTGCCGTCAACGCCGTCTGCCTGTTTTCGTTGTTTACTGCATGTACATCAATCTCATTGCCCTGCAAACGAAAAATGATCGACTCTTCCGGGGCATCCTTACAACAATCAATGATTCCCTCATCATAAATACGCTGGTTTTTCACATTATTGCAATGCCCACACGACCAGAAAAGATTATTCCAGTCAAATTTTCGCTCTGGATATTTTCCGTCAAAATGTGGCAGTAAATGTTCCACCTGGGCATCCTGCAGTTCACTCAATTCACATATATAACATTTATTATGAAAATCTTCCTTCAACTGCTTTACGACATCCGGCATCGAATAACTTCCTTTTACTTTCTGTGCCTCTACTGCCAGTGATGCTGGAGCGGGAAAACTGCGTTCTACTTTTACCATTAGATATCCTCCCTGCTCCTTAGTCCCTCTTTTAATCTTTGGTACTCAGTCGTAAGATTAAGCGCCAGATAATCCGGGACTTCATTTAAATACATTTCCAGTTCTGCAATTTCATCAAAATCTTCTTCAAAATCGTTAAAGTCCAAATGACAATGGCTGTCGACTAACATAGCTCTCCTTATTAAATCACTTTAATCACATTGGTAATAATATTAATCAAAGCCTGCTTTTTATCAAGATTTAATCTCTCCGTCTCGTTAAAAACCTTAATGGCGTTGTCCCAGGCGCCCGCCAGTTCGTCGGGATGATCGCTTGCTCTGACGTTTTCGGCAATAAATTTCAAAACCAGTTCCTGAATCAGATAATAGCTGTCTTCATCGCTCACCGCCGCATCGCAAAAAGCCAGCAAATCGGCAATACTGAACTTGTTTTTGGCATAAACGATCTTGGACAAATCGTCATACTTGCCCAAAGCATTGTTATCGGCATATGCCAAAGCTTTGCCGATACTGCCCGAAGCAATGCCGACCAGACTTTGAACGGCCTTTTCCGCCAAAGCCGGGCGATACCGCCGCAGCAGACTGGCAACCTGATTGTCCGCCAACGGCGG
>ENA-OOZX01000843-OOZX01000843.1-human-gut-metagenome-genome-assembly--contig:-NODE-843-length-23523-cov-6.108616_pt1 | contig 23523 bp, 16 predicted proteins | sample MGYA00241048_ERZ501412 | MGnify/ENA primary metagenome ERZ501412 (study PRJEB25962, sample SAMEA2042518) | human gut metagenome | biome: human gut; feature: human-associated habitat; material: faeces... | reverse complement strand
AGTAACACATAAGAAAACAACCGTTTGGGTTTTGATTGCTTTTTCGCGGGATTTTCGTTATACTGTAAGACAGAGGCTGACACACAGAGGATTACTGGGGTATCAGTACCGGAAAACAAAGGAGCTGTGCATATGGGACGTTTTTTCAGTATGGACAATAAGTTTTTTACATTTATGAATAAGGTGGCAGATCTTTGTATCCTGAATATTATCTGTCTGGTCTGCTGTATTCCGATCGTTACTGCCGGAGCATCTATTACGGCTATGTATTATGTGACACTGAAGATGGTCCGGAATGAGGAAGCTTATATTGTTCGGAGCTTTTTTACCGGATATTTTTAAATCTTTTAAAGATAATTTCAAACAGGCGACAATTATTAATCTGATCATGATCGCCGTTGGTGCGGTTCTTTATCTGGATCTGAATGTTGCAAAAAATATGCCTGGAAGTGCCGGTCAGATTTTTCATGTAATCTTTATGGCATTTGTGATCATATATTATGTACTGCTTTTATATGTTTATCCGATTCTTGCCAGGTTTTACAATACGATCCGTAATACGATCAAAAATGCACTGTTCATGGCAATCCGCCATCTTCCGTATACAGTTGTCATGGTACTGATCGGACTTTGTCCGCTGCTGTTGTTATTTATAGGCTCTTATCAGATACAGTCCACGTTGTTTGTTCTGTTTCTGGTCATGGGATTCGGAGTGATCGCGTACTGTAATTCCTTCTTCCTTGTAAAAATATTTGATCTTTATATGCCGAAGGAAGAAAATGAAGAACAGAAAAGCGAAGGCACAGAAGTATGAATACAGATGCGGTGACACAGCAGAAGAACTGGAATGGAAAGCCGTATCATTCGCTGGATCATATGCTTAGGGAAAGGTTCGGAGAAAAAGTTTATAAGGTGACTCTGAACGGAGGAATGTCCTGTCCCAACCGGGATGGTAAGCTTGGCAGCAGAGGCTGTATTTTCTGCAGTGCCGGTGGAAGTGGGGATTTTGCAGCAGATGCGGAGCTGTCGGTAACAGAGCAGATCGACAGTCAGATCGCATTGCTTTCTGCAAAGCGGCCGATCCATAAATATATTGCTTATTTTCAGGCATATACCAATACCTATGCACCGATAGAATATTTAAGACGGATCTTTACGGAAGCCATTGAAGAACCGGATGTGGCAGCATTGTCCATTGCGACCCGCTGTGACTGTCTTCCACCGGATGTCTTAGATCTCCTCGACGAGTTAAACCGCAGAAAACCGGTCTGGATTGAACTTGGACTTCAGACTATCCATGACAAAACACTTCACGCGATCCGAAGCGGTTTTACCCTCTCCCAGTTTGAGCAGGCGGTATCTGATCTGCATAAAAGAAACATTCCGGTCATTACTCATCTGATCCTTGGACTTCCGGGTGAGACAAAAGAAGATATGCTCTCCTCCGTCCGTTATGTTGGCAGCCTTCCGGTCACCGGAATAAAACTCCAGCTCCTTCATATATTGAAAGGAACCGATCTTGGGACTGCCTATATGGCAGATCCGTTTCCACTTTTTACACTGGAGGAATACTGTGACCTGATTGCAGACTGCATCGCACTGCTGCCGCCGGAGATCGTCATCCACCGGCTCACAGGGGACGGGCCGAGGAATCTTTTACTTGCACCCTTATGGAGCACCGACAAAAAAAGAGTTTTAAATACGATCCAGAAATGCCTGCGTGAGCGTGACCTCTGGCAGGGAAAGAATATCTGATTATAAAAGAAAGAGGGCATCTATATTATGGCAGAACCAATCACAATCTATAAACTGACAATTTTAAACATGCTCGATAAAGTGGATTTTCCATTGACCAACACACAGATATCTAATTTCTTTTTAGAGCAGGATTACACGGATTATTTCCGCGTCCAGCAGGTATTAAGCGATCTTGAGGACGCAAGTCTCATCCACGCAGAATCCACACACAGCAATACACAGTATACCATTACTGCTGCCGGTAAGGAGACGCTTGGTTTTTTCAAAGATAAGATCACGCCTGCAATCGAACGCGACACCACCGCATTCTTAGAAAAAAATAAATTAGAACTGCGCAGCGTTAACTCCATCCTTGCTGATTATTACAAAACACCAAATCAGGATTATGCAGCGCGCTGTCAGTTCCGTGTACATGAAACCAACCTGATCGACCTGACACTTACCGTAAAAACCCGGGAACAGGCGCAGGCGATCTGTGATAACTGGAAAAAACAAAATGAAGACGTCTATGCATATCTCATGGATCTTCTGCTGAAATAAATGGAGGCTTTATGGCAAAACAATATTTCAAACCCGGCAACATGCTCTACCCGCTGCCTGCCGTCATGGTAAGCTGCCAGTATCCTGCCGGAAAAGAGGATGCGCTCTGCACCAATCCAGCCCTTGCCGGGAAACCGAATATCATCACCGTAGCGTGGGCAGGTACCGTGTGTACCAATCCACCGATGTTATCGATCTCTGTCCGCCCGGAACGCTACTCTTACCACATGATCGAAGAATCCGGCGAATTTGTTGTAAATCTGACAACAGAGCAGTTAGTCCGTGCGACCGATTTCTGCGGTGTCCGCTCCGGAAAAGATATTGACAAATTCAAAGAAATGCATCTGACACCGCTCCCCTCGAAGGAGATTTCTGCACCGGGTATTGCGGAAAGCCCGGTCAACATTGAATGTAAAGTGCGGGAGATCAAACCGCTCGGCAGTCACACCATGTTTCTTGCTGATGTGGTGAATGTTACCGTAGACGATAAATTTTTTGATGAAAAAAATACCTTTCATCTCAATGACACCGGACTTGTCACTTACTCCCACGGTGCCTATTTCCTGCTTGGCAAAAAGCTTGGCACCTTCGGATACAGTGTTGCAAAAAAGAAAGCAAAGAAACGGAAATAACCGCCGTTTCTTTGCTTTTTTCTTACATATATTTGCTGTTTAACAAATCATTTTTCGCAAGTTCAATCGCTTTTTCCACTGTGCCCTGTTCAAACGGATTCATCAGATGTGCATAGCGCAGTGTTTCTAAATAGCTCATGCTTCCACCGCATTTACAGAGATTTAAGTAATCTTTCCATGCATCCTCATGATTTTTTCTGTCCTTAGTCTTAAACTCCATCGCTCCCATCGTCGTCAGTGTATAGTTGATGTAATAGAACGGGTAGAGATAAATATGCAGCTTGTGATACCAGTAGCCGCCGCGGTCAAAGAAATCATCCGCCTCATATTTTCTCCACGGCATGTAGGTTTCCTCTAATTTCTTCCATGCAAGTGTGCGCTCCTTCGGTGTCATATCCGGATTGCTGTAGCAGATATGCTGGAATTCATCGACTGCAACACCAAACGGTACGAACGTCAGTGCATCCTGCAAATGTGCAAAACGATATTTATCTGCCTGCTCTCCAAAGAATTTTTCTGCATACGGATAAGCAAACTGTTCCATCGCCATGGAATGGATCTCTGCAATATCCGTGGATTCGCTGTAATATGCTGCGATCGGCTGGCTGCGCATTGCCATATATCCTGCAAACGCATGACCTAACTCGTGTGACAGTACCTGCATATCAAAGATCGTCTGATTGAAACAGGAAAATACAAACGGTGCTTTGTAGCGGTCAAGGGATGTCATATATCCGGTGGATGCCTTGCCCGGTTTATTTTTTAAGTCCATCAGCTCATGGTCGATCATAAAGTCAATGAATTCTCCTGTCTCAGGGCTTAATTCATGATACATTTTTCTCGCCTGATCCACCATGAAATCATCATCCCCTGCCGGAACTGCATTACCATCCGGGAATACACGTTTTTCATCATAAAACATCAATGTATCCACGCCGAGACGTTTTCTCTGTGCCTCATATAATTTTTCACACAGAGGTACTAACACGGTACGCACCTGCTCACGGAAAGCAGCCACTTCCTCCATGCCGTAATCGGTACGTCCCTGCTGCATATATCCAACCGGGATAAAGTTCTCATAACCAAGATTTTTTCCCATCTGTGTACGGATTTTGATCAGTTCATCCCAGATCTCTTCCAGGCGTTTTTCATTGCCATGGTAAAAATCAGAGTAAGCCTTCACAGCAGCTTTTCGTACTTCACGGTCCTCATGTTCAAAGTACTTCTGTACCCCATACAAGTTTAATGTTTTTCCATCAAATGGGATTGCTGCGGTTGCCATCATTTTTTCATATTCCCTGCACAGTCTTGACTCCTGCTGCATCAGTGGGATGTTTTCCTCACAGAATGTCTTTTTCTGCAGATCCATCTGTGCAAAATACTGTTTTCCATATTCGTTTTCAATATCGCCGCGGAATTTTGATTCCATCAGGGCATCATTCATAGCCAGAAGCTTCGGCATAACGGTCGGCACCATATCGTTGATATATGCATCTTCTTTTTCATAGAACTCATCTGTAGTGTCTAATGTATGGCGGATGGATGCGATCGTACAGTCCGTCGAAAAATTTTTCGACATTTCTTCCATCTGCTCCATATATCCTTTTAATTCTCCATAGGATGCTGCATTTTTGATCTTTTCCGTGATCTCCTCTGCAAATGCACCTGTTTTTTCAAAATCTGGTCTTTTATATTCCAGTGTGCTGAATTTAAAATCTTCCATGTTTCATTTTGTCCTTTCTTCCTGCATTTCTATATGTTATTGGTCTTTGACCATAACAGACTTTTATTCTGCGCTCTCATTTTTGTCTTTCGCAATGTTTTCTGTCATCTGCTCTTTCACTTCACTTTCAGTTTTCTTCTCATTCTTATGACGGATTTTTTCCCACCATCCAATGATTTTTTCTGCCGGCTGTTCCTGTTCTGATTTCTGCCGTGCTGCTTCCCGCTCCGCTTTGCGTGCTTCCCGTTTCTTACGCCTTTCTTCTTCCTTTTCTTTGCGCACTTTTTCTCTCTGTGCCTTCTTCGCGTTTTTCCGCTGTAATTTTTCAAGTGCTTTTTCTTTCAGACGTACTTCCTTTAACGCTGCCTTTTCCATCTCTTTTATGTAACTGTTTGCTTTTTTGCGGTTGCGCTTATCCACACGGTATGGGTCGTAAGCAAAATAAGATACCGCACCGAGTATCAGAACAACCACGCCAGCGATCACAAAGATCGGAACTAATATATCATATTCCTTAAATTTCAGTTCGTAACATACAAACACCGTCAGCATCACAGGGTAAAGTAACAGATATAAAACCTTGATCAGCACCTCAAAAAACGCTGCCTGTTTCCTGCCATTTGAAAGAAGTGTGCCCTCGATTGCCGTATAAAATGCCATAAAAATGCAAAGTTCCGAACCAAATCCATGCAGAACACCGCACACTGCCACTAAGATCAGCGACAAAAAAAACAGCGCAAACGCAGCCCCCTGATACCATGCATTGCGCCGCTCCTCCATGCCCTGAAGTTTATCCTCACTAATACCATGCATCCGGTAAACTTCCGTTCTGATATGGCGCTCAAACTCCTCATTTAGCTTCTGTTCTTCTTTTGTATTCTTCAGATTTGCTTCCACGGAGTCGATCATCTGATTGATATATTCCTGCTGCTGTCTGATCCGCTTGCTGCGAAGCTGCTCTAATTCATTCTGCCGCTTTGCTTCCTCTTCAAGCTTTAAAACTTTCCCGATGCGCGGATTTTTGACTTCCATCTGCATGTAATCCGGTTCTGTTTCCATCTTCACATCTTCGCTCTCTATGATAACCGGATCTTCTACCTGTTCCTGTTCCATAACATTCTCTACATTTACATTTTCCTTTTCTGTGGCACTCTGTTCTTTTGCTTTTTTCTTTTCCACGGCACTCTGTTCTTTTTCAGTTTCAGTTTTCACGGAACTTTGTTCCTGAAATTCCTCTTCTGCCATACTGCTCTTCTCCTCTGTTTTATTTGATTTCCCAGTATAATTTATTTCAATATTATACAAAAATAAAACCAAAGAAGCAATATACACACTTTCCCTATTGTCTAATAGGATCTGTCTTTCAGGATTGATTTCAGATCCATCGTGTAATCAAAATATCCTTCCTCCACATACTGGACTTTATCGACCTCTTCCCCGTTTTCCATATGCCGGATCGTCTGTTCGACCAAAGGGGCTGTCAGCGGATTGCACTCAAAATCAGCCATGATCTTCTCATCCTGCATCACCGTAAGCGCATCTTTTACTGCATCAAATGAGATCACGATCACATCACCATCTGTTCCCATTTTCTTTCCTGCCGCCTCAAGCGCATCGATCACGCCAAACGTCATATTGTCGTTTTCACTGATCACAACATCGATATCATCGTACTTCTCTAAAAAATCTTCCATGACTTCCTGACCTTTTGCCTGTGTAAAATCGCCCGACTGTTTTTCAAGCATCACCCAGTCTGAGTGTTTTTTTAATATTTTTTCAAAACCGTCCGACCGCCCGATCTGTGCGGAGGAACCTGACGTCCCCTGCAGTGTGACTAAATGGATCGTCTCATCTTCTCTTCCCTGTTCTTTTAAATAATTTTCAAGCCACTCCCCCGCCTTTATTCCCTCTTCACAAAAATTACTTCCTACCCAGCAGCTGTAAAGGCTTTCATCGCCGACTTCCACGGTACGGTCAGAGAGAATGACAGGGATTCCTGCCTCCTTTGCCTCCTCAAGCACCGCTTCCCATCCCGTTTCCACAACCGGATCTAAAATAATATAGTCCACATCCTGTAGGATAAAGTTGCGGATCGCCTTGACCTGATTTTCCTGTTTCTGCTGTCCATCCTCAAAAATCAGATAATAACCGTTTTCTTCCGTAAAAATATTTTTAAATGACTGCGTATTCGTTGTTCTCCAGTCTGACTCTGAACCGACCTGTGCATAGCCTACCACAATACACCCATCATGACCTGCCATCTCCTCCGTGTCCAGTCCATTCGTGCGCTGCCCTCTTTTTTCTCCACATCCTGCCAGCAAAAATATTGCCCCAAGTACCGTGATTCCTGCTGATACCCACCTTTTGTTTAACATATCTCCTCCGAACCCATAACCTCTGCTTTTCATTATATACCAAAAAGCCGCCGCACATAAATAGAGAATTTTCTCTGTGCGACAGCTTTTTCTTATTCACTTTATTATTTACTGCTCTCTTTCATCTTTGCAAAAATACTCTGTAACACAATAAAGAAACAAAGTAATGCTGCAACTGCGATGCTCGACCAGGAACTTAAGAGCTTACCATTGGTCTTTACCAGAGTTGAGATTGTACCGTTGATCAGTACACCGAAGAAGGAACCGATCACATTTCCAACTCCTCCGGTCAGGAGCGTTCCACCGATAACGGATGATGCAATGGCATCCATCTCTAATCCAAGTGCCTGCTGCACGTTGCCGGACATGGTATTCAAGCAATAGCAGATACCGCCGATCGAACAGAGGAAAGAAGATAACACATAAGCTTTTAATTTTGTCTTTTTCACATCAAGTCCCATCATGGTCGCTGACTGCTCACTGCCGCCAACTGCATAAAGACTTCTTCCGAATTTGGTGTAGCGGAGCATCAGAAATACCACGACTAACACTACCAGTGCCACAACCACGGAAATACGGATAAACGGTACCTGTACCACGCCTTTACCATTGACATAAGATCCAAACGGAAGTTTGATCTTGGCATTTGCAAGTTTTACAAAAAATTCATTGCTGCTGATCGATACCTGATCCGTACAGATCACAGCCGTCATACCTCTTGCGAAGAACATTCCCGCCATCGTCACAATAAATGGCTGGATATTTAAATATCCGACACAGAAACCCTGTACAATTCCAAATACAACGCCGATCAAAAGGACCAGAATACAAAGAACCACTGCGTTCATGTTCCATCTCTCCATTCCGACCGCAAGAAACATACAGTCCATAGCTACAAGAGAACCAACCGAGATGTCGATTCCGCCTGTCAGCATAACACATGTCATTCCACAGGTAATGCATAAGAGTCCCGCATTATTGATCAGTACATTTAAAAATGTCTGCAGGTGTGTAAATCCCTTATTTGCATAAATCGCACATCCGACTGCATACATGACGAAGAATAAAACGATTGTGATGATCAAAAGTACCGTGTTTCCATTCATTTTCTTTTTCTTCATTATGCGACACCTCCTTTTGCCAGCTGTCTTTTTGCAGACATCTTTTTCATATAATCCTTAAACGGAGGCGCCTGGATCGCAACGATGATGATAACAATGACCGCCTTGTATACCGGTGCCTGTTCGGTGGAAACACCCAGCGCATACAGTGTTGTCGTGATCGCCTGGATCGTATATGCACCGATAATAGAACCGGTAAGACGGAACTTTCCGCCGCCAAGACTGTTACCGCCAAGTGCAACTGCAAGAATTGCATCCAGCTCAAAGTTTAATCCGATATTGTTAGAATCTGCAGAACTGATACGGGAAGATGCCACAATTCCGGCAATTCCGGCGCAAAGTCCACAGACAATGTAGCATAGGAAAATAATTCTTTCTGATTTGATACCTGCAATACGGGAAGCCTTTTTGTTGATACCAACACTCTGTACATATAACCCCAGCGCCGTCTTTTTTAGTATCAGGGAAGTGATTATGATACATACGGCTGCCACAACAATCGGTGTCGGGATAAATCCAAGATATCCACCAAAAATTTTAAAGGAATCCTCTCTTACATACACAATCATATTGTTACATAATAACAGACCGATTGCTCTTGCTGCCGAGAATAAAATAAGCGTTGCGACCATCGGCTGTACATTCAGATACGATACTAAAAATCCGTTAAATGCACCGCAGACACATCCGATCAGGATACCGCCAAGCACTCCGATGATAAGCGGTCTCGCCAGTTCATTCGTGGAGGAAACTCCATAGCCTGCAAGCAGCATACAGCAGAACGACGCTGCCAGTGACATGACCGAACCAACGGAAATATCAGTACCTGCAGAACAGGATACAACCAGAGTCATTCCGATCGCAAGGATCGCGATCTCACTTCCACGGTTTAAGATATCGATCATACGTCCATACAATACTCCGTTTCGAATGGAGATCGTAAAGAAATTAAATGCAAAATTTCCCGATGCAACATCGTAAATGATATTTACCGCCATTACCAATAACATACAAAAGATAGGCAGAAACAGCGGTTTGCTGATCAGTTTCTTTATATTATTCATTTGTGCCACCTCCTGCGATCGCCTGCATTACATGTTCCTGTGTCAGATTATCCGTGATCTCACCGACTTTTTCCCCATCTCTTAATACGACAAGTTTCGAACAGGTTCGAAGCATCTCTTCGATCTCAGAAGAAATAAAGATCAGGCTCTTTCCCTCCTCCGCTAACTGGATCACAAGTTTCTGGATCTCTGTCTTTGTTCCGACATCGATACCACGCGTCGGTTCATCTAAAATTAAAAATTCCGGATCGGTCGCAAGCCAGCGTGCTAAGATCACCTTCTGCTGGTTACCACCGGAGAGCTGTTTAATCAGTGTCTCCCTGTTTGCGGTCTTGATCTGAAGAAGTTCTATGTATTTGTCCGCGATCTCGATCTGCTTACTCATCGGCAGCAGTTTGAATATTCCACGTTTTGCCTGCAGTGCAAGAATAATATTTTCCCTTACCGACAGGTCACCTATGATACCTTCTGCCTTTCTGTCATCCGGCAATAGTCCCATTCCAAGGTTCATGGCATCGATCGGAGCATTGATCTTTACTTCTTTTCCCGCCACTTTCAGTTCTCCGGTCTGATTTTTGTCCGCGCCGTAAATAACACGTGCTAACTCACTTCTACCGGAACCTAAAAGTCCGGTCAATCCGACTACCTCTCCCTTATGGATCTGTAAGTCAAACGGTTTGATTTTTCCTTTATGGCTCAATCCCTTTGCATCGATAAACAGCGGTTCCTTTGAAAAGTCTTTCGCCTGCTCTGTTTTTACGGCCGCAAGATCATCAAAATCTTTTCCCATCATTGCCGCAACCAGACGCACCCTCGGCAGTTCTTCGATTGGATATTCCCCGACTAATTTACCGTTTCTGAGTACTGTAATACGGTCACAGACCGCATAGACCTGCTCTAAAAAATGGGTTACAAACACGATTGCAACTCCCTTTTCTTTCAGCTGACGCATCAGGGTAAATAATTTTTCTACTTCATGGTCATCCAACGATGACGTCGGCTCATCTAAGATAAGTACTTTACATTCCATATCCACCGCTCTCGCGATTGCGATCATCTGCTGCAGGGCAAGTGAATATTCTTCCAGATTCTGCGTTACATCAATTTTTATATCCAGACTGTCCATGATCTTTTCCGATTTTGCGACCATGGTCTTCCAGTCGATCGTTCCAAGTTTTGTTTTCGGTTCCCTTCCAATAAATAAATTCTCTGCAACACTAAGATTCGGGCAAAGATTTACCTCCTGATACACAGTGGAAATGCCCTTTTTCTGTGCATCCAGCGTCGAATGATTGACAACCGGACCATCGATGCCCTCCACATGTATTTCTCCTGCCTCAAATGCATTGATTCCTGTCAGACATTTGATCAGCGTAGATTTTCCGGCACCATTTTCCCCCATCAGTGCCATGATCTCACCTTTGCGTAATGTAAGATCCACATGATCCAATGCTTTTACTCCCGGAAATGTCATGGTTATTCCGCGCATGGTCAATACAACATTACTCTCCATCTTCCTTCACCCTTTCTTTAAAATGGGAGAGACCAGATGGTCTCCCCCGCATTTTATGCCATCAGGTTTGATTAGTACTGTGCATCTACGATTTCTTTTTTGACAACGGTCAGATCCTGATCTTCTCCATTTACATTGATCGTAGAAAGGACATCCTCATTTACGAACCAGTGTTCTGTCATGTATACTTCTTTCTCCGGAGTCTCACCAGCCTGAAGCTGTTTGATAACTTCCTCTACGAACGGAGCTGCAAGCGGGTTACACTCAAAGTCTGCATTGATGTCACCGGACATTACATACTCAAGTCCTGCGGTACATGCATCAAAGGAAACAAGGATCACATCACCATCTACACCGTAGGAGATACCAGCTGCCTTCATTGCATCCATTGCACCGAATGCTTCGTTATCGTTCTGGCATACAACAACATTAAATTTACCTTCATAACTCTTGATGTAGGACTCCATGACTTCCTGTCCGCCTGCCTGTGTGAAATCACCTGTCTGGGAATCTAAGATATTCCATCCATTTGCATCTGCAATCTCTTTAAATCCGTCGGTACGTCCGATCGTTGCGGAAGCTCCGGTAGATCCCTCGATCACAAGTACATTGACATCACTGATGCCCTTTGCATCTGTATATGCTTTTAACCACTCTCCTGCTGCAAGACCTTCTGTCTTGAAGTTAGAACCTACCCATGAAACATATTTATCTGAGTCATCGATCGTACGGTCAATGACAATAACCGGAATTCCTGCTTCCTCGCACTCTGTCAGTACAGTGTCCCATCCGGTTGATACGATCGGATCGATGATGATATAATCAACATCCTGCTCGATAAATCCTCTGACTGCCTCTAACTGTACTGCAGAATCATTATCACAGTCTACAAACTGAAGATCGTATCCATTGTCTGCGGAAAAAACACTTAAACAGGAATCTGTGGAAGCGGTACGCCAGTCAGATTCGTGTCCAACCTGTGCAAAACCAATTGTAACCGTATCACCGCTTGCTGCGGAGCTCTCTGTTCCGGCTGCCTCTGCGCTGTCATCTGTCTGATCTGCAGCAGCTGCATCATCTGTTTTTGCTGCGGCATCATTGGATGCACCCGCATTACCTGTTGACGTGTTTGCGCTGTTTCCGCATCCTGCTAACATTGTTGCCCCTAATGCCATACACATTACCATACTCACCAATTTTCTTTTCATTTCAAAAACCTCCCATAGTTTTTTTAGATTTGGTTTCGTTGCTAACCATGGTCTAATTATAACTGTGAGAGGTTTTTATGAATACCGAATTAAATTTGAATTAAGTATAATTTTTTACTAAATTGTGAACAGCTTTCATATATTTCGGTAAAAAAGTGTATTTTTTTTGGAAAAATGTGTATTTTTTATGAACTGCTTTCTGTTCTTACCGGAATTCTTACCCAGACTTCCGTTTCTTCCCCGTAGGTACTCTGCACTTTCAGTCCATATTCCGTGCCATAATGCAACTGGATGCGTTGATTGACATTAAACAGTCCAAAGCCGTCATTTTCTTTTTTCGTATTGCCATCCTCTTTTAACATCGCGCATACTTCTGCAAGTCTCTGTTTATCCATCCCGATCCCGTTATCTTTTACCTTAAAGATCAAGACATCCGCACAACGCTCCGCCGAGACCGTGATATGTCCCTTTCCACGCTTGTTTTTTATGCCATGGTAAAGTGCATTTTCCACTAACGGCTGAAGTGTCAGTTTGATGACCTCATAACCGTAATATTCCTCCGGGATCGCAATCTCATAATCTAAAATGTCCCGGTAGCGGAACTGCTGGATCTCTAAATAGCTGCGGATATGCTCTGTCTCTTCTTTCACGGAGACAAACTCCCTTCCCTTACTCAAAGAAGTCCTGAAAAATGTGGACAGGGAGGACACCATCATTACGACCTCGTCTGTCTTTTTTGACTCGGCAAGCCAGATGATATTATCGAGCGTGTTATATAAGAAATGAGGATTGATCTGCTCCTGCAGCACCCGAAGCTCTGCTGCCCTTAAATTCAACTCCTCCGTATGGATATCTTCCACAAGGTTGCCGATTTTTTCCACCATCTGGTTAAAACTCTTATTTAGCACCTCAATCTCTTCCGGTCCGGTTTTCACCGCCCGGATTCTGAAATCGCCACCCCCGGCAGCCACTGCGGCATCGCACAGCTCCCCGATTGGTTCTGTGATGCCCGTCACGATTTTTCTGCTGACTGCAAATGCACCCACTAAGATCACCAGTAAAATACCGCTCGTGATCGCAATCGCCTGCTCCACATCATTACGGATCCCACCCCGCAGATCCTCCATGTTCATGCTCTCGTAATAAATATAATACTGGATCTGTTCCTGGATCAGCTCCGTCAGCACCCTGATATTTAAGTCCAAACTCTCCATATTTGTCTCATAAGATCCACTGACTAACGCATCTTCCTCAATCTCCTGCACCCTTTTTTCAAGGGTGTCAAGACTCTTTAAAATTCGCGAGAGACGCTGTTTCGCATATGCGGAATCGGCATCCTCTGCCAATTCCCCAAACACCTCTCTCGCCTCTTTGATCATCTTTTGCGGCTTTTGTGTATCGACTAACTCCTCCGCACGTTCCGAATTAACCACGATAATGTACATCACATAGTCGATATCTTCCTTGAATCCGATGTTATATGCATTTGCCTTTGTGATCTTCTCCACAATATGGTCATATTTTGACGATACATTGTTGATCATAAAAAGCAAATATGTGATCATAACCGTTAGTGGGATCACACAGATAAGAAGCAGCAGATACAACCTGTTTTTTAATGAAAATTTTTTTCTTACGTTCATAATTTTTCCTGTTCCTGCTCTGGTCTGTCACTCCTGTTTCTGTATTCCCGCGGCGTACACCCCTGTGTCTTTTTAAACAGGTTACTGAAATAATGTGCATCCCGGAAACCGACTTCAAATGCAATCTCCGTGGTCTTAGTCCCGGTCGTCCGCAATAACTGTTTTGCCTTATCCATGCGCACCTTTGTCAGATACTCAACAAACGTCACTCCCGTCTCCTGTCCGAATACAGTGCTGAAATGGCTCGAACTTAAATTTACCTCCGAAGCGACCATATTTAAGGAGATATCCTCATGATTATAGTTATCTTCTATGTAGGCTTTTGCATGTTGGATCAGATTGTCATATCTGCGTTCCATGCCCTGCTCCCGCAGTTCGATCACTGCCCCGAACAGATTTTTGATGTACTCCCTCGCCTGTCCTGCAGTGCCAAGAAAAATTTCCATCTTCTGCGCATCTTTGTACTGTTCCAACAGATTTTCACTGGTATATCCGCTTTTTTCCAACACGGAGACCGCGCTCACATACAGATCCATCAGCACATACTGACGCAGCAGAACCGACTGTAAGCTACCGTTTGAGATTTTCCGGAAATAATCATCCACAAACCCGGATACTTCCTCTTTTCTTCCTGTATACAAAAACTGTTCCACCTGTCTGCGGTCGATCCCGGACACATTGAGTTCCCCAAGATCTAATGTCTCTTTTGTTTCCATCTCATTTTCTATCTTCTTTACCTGTTCCGTGATCTTATTTTTCTCTAAGGAATACCGCTTTGCAAAAAGAAGATTCGCTTCCTCGTAACATTTTTTGATCTCGCTGAACCGTGTGACCGGTATCCCGTATACCGCGGCATAATCGATCTTATTTTCCCCGCAGAGATATATTTCAAGTTCCTGTTCAATGGCATTTTTCAGCTGTTCAAGCGTCACACCATTTTCCTCTTTCAGTACCAGATGATATTCCCCACAGCTTAGTTTTGCGCAGATCACACTCGAACCGTATGCAAAAAACTGTTCCATATGATCTTCAAATGCTTCATCTTTTTCATAAAACGTCTCCGTCCCGTCCTCGAAAAAGAGCTGTAACATAAGAACATTGTAGCGCTCCGCTGCCAGTTCGATCTCCTGTTCTCTGGCCTCTTTTAACACCTCCGAAAAGGAGTGCTCACCGGATACGATATGTCGGAACAGTCTTCTTTTTGTAAGCGTTCTCTGTTCTTTTTCGTTTTTTGTCTCTTCCTGTCTGCCTCTCCTGCCGTAAATTTTTTCTGCGATCCGCCTGATTGCTTCTAAAAGCTGTGCACTGGTCACCGGTTTCAGCAGATAGTCTTCCACACCGATCGAGATAGCTTCTTTTGCATAATCAAACTCACCATATCCGCTCAGAATCAGGATACTCGTATCCGGAAGTTCCTGTTTTACGATCCGGCTAAGTTCCAGTCCATCCATAAAAGGCATCCTGATGTCCGTGATCAGGATGTCCGGTTTTAGTTTCTGAATCATCGGATACGCGAGTTCTCCATCACTCGCCTCACCAACAAATTCAAATCCTTCCTCCTGCCATGCAATATTATTTCGTATCCCCTCCCGCATTACAATCTCATCTTCTGCCAGAAAAATTTTCAACATCGTTTCTGTTTCCCCCATCATATCTTCTTCCCGGACTCCCCATCCGCCGGAAAATCTATATGATGAAAATAGCACATTCCATAAAATGTTTCAATAAACAACTTTTGAAAAAGACCGGAGCCGCATGATTTCATATAGTGTCCCAAATCATGTCACTCCGGTCTTTTATTATATTATTTCCATCAACAATTTTTATTTTTCCCTATTGTACCGACAGGTAAGAATATCCCATCAGACTCTCATCCACCGCATGTGCGACCTCACGTCCCTCACGGATTGCCCACACGACAAGAGACTGTCCTCTGTGCACATCACCTGCTGCAAATACATTTTTCACACTGGTCGCATATGCCCCCTCTGCCGTCGACACGTTCGTCCTTGCATTCAGCTCGACGCCAAACGCATCTGCAACATATTTTTCTGTTCCAAGGAATCCTGCTGCGATTAGAACCAGATCTGCATCCAGTTTCGTCTCGGAACCCGGCACTTCTGACATTACCATGCGTCCGGTTTTTTCATCCTTTTTGCTCTCTAATTTTACGGTGATAATGCCGTTTAAGTTACCGTTTTTATCTTTTAAAAATTCTTTGACTGTTGTCTGGTAAATACGCGGATCATGCCCGAATACAGCAATTGCTTCCTCCTGACCGTAGTCTGTCTTGCAGACTTTCGGCCACTCCGGCCATGGATTGTTCTCTGCCCTCGTATCTGGTGCTTTCGGCATCATTTCAAGCTGAGTCACGCTCGCACAGCCATGGCGGATGGATGTTCCGACACAGTCGTTTCCGGTATCACCGCCACCGATGATGACCACTTTTTTGCCCTTTGCAGAAATATAATTGTTATCTTTCAGGTCGGAATCTAAAAGACTCTTTGTGGTTGCCTTTAAGAAATCCACTGCAAAGTAAATGCCCTTTGCATCACGTCCCGGTGCCTTAATGTCTCGCGGATTTTTTGCACCGCAGGCTAAGATGACGCGGTCATAATCCTTTAATAACTTCGCTGCCTTTACATCTTTTCCGACATTGACGCTGGTTACAAATTCCACGCCTTCTTCTTTCATGATATCCACTTTACGGTCGATCACCCATTTTTCCAGTTTCATGTTCGGGATACCATACATCAAAAGTCCGCCGACACGGTCGTCACGTTCAAACACCGTCACCTGATGCCCACGCTTATTTAACTGGTCTGCTGCGGCAAGTCCTGCAGGACCGGAACCGATGATTGCAACTTTCTTTCCGGTACGCACTCTCGGCGGTTTTGCTGCTGCATATCCTTTTGCGTAAGCATTTTCGATAATTCCGTGCTCATTTGCCTTGCAGGTAACAGGATCTTCCCAGTGACCACAGGTGCAGGCTGCTTCACAGAGAGCCGGGCAGACACGTGATGTAAATTCCGGGAAGTTATTGGTTTTCTTTAAACGGTTATATGCCTGCTCCCAGTTGCCCGTGTAGACAAGATCGTTCCATTCAGGCACCAGATTGTGCAGTGGACATCCACTTGTCATTCCCATGATTGTCATACCTGACTGGCAGAACGGCACACCGCAATTCATACATCTTGCACCCTGAATCTGCTGTTTTTCCATGGAAAGCGGTATATGAAATTCTTTAAAGTTTTTGATGCGCTCTTTTGGCTCGATCGCTTTGGCATCTTCTCTCTCATAATCTATAAATCCAGTTGGTTTTCCCATTATTGATATCCTCCATCATGATGCCATGCGGCATGCCGCCGCACGAACATCTTTCTCATTTAACCTCTTGTGTTTGCATAGAATGCTTCGATCTGCGCCTGTTCTGAGGATAAACCTTTCTCCTCCATCTGAACGATTGCCATCAGCATCCGGTTATAATCGTATGGAATGACCTTTTTGAATTTCGGCAGGTATTCGCTGAAATTATCAAGGATCTCTTTTCCTTTTTCGGAATTGGTCAATGCCACATGCTCTTTGATCATGTCTTTTAATTCCATAACGTCATATTTATTGGATATTTCTTCGGAAAATACCATTTCTTTGTTCATTCTTGTATACAGATCGTTGTCTTCGTCGAGTACATATGCGATACCGCCGCTCATACCTGCTGCAAAGTTCTTTCCAGTCTTACCAAGGACTACAACACGTCCGCCGGTCATATACTCACATCCATGATCGCCGACTCCCTCAACAACTGCGGATGCACCGGAGTTACGGACACAGAAACGCTCGCCTGCAACACCACTGATAAATGCTTTTCCACTGGTTGCCCCGTAAAGAGCCACGTTACCAATGATGATATTCTCATCTTTTTTGTATTGTACGCCTGCCGGTGCATAAACAACCAGTTTTCCGCCGGAAAGACCCTTTCCAAAGTAGTCGTTGCAGTCACCGGTAAGCTTCAGAGTAAGACCCTTCGGGATAAAGGCACCAAAGCTCTGTCCTCCGGCTCCTGTACAATCAATCTCTACCGTGTCTTCCGGCAGTCCGTTTTTATTATTTCTGGTAATCTCCGCACCAAGGATTGTTCCAAATGCACGGTCTGTGTTCTTTACTTCTACCGAGAATCTGGTCTTCTCACCGCCATGAATTGCGCGACTGCATTTCTTCACAAGAACTTTCTCATCCAGCGTCTTTTCCAGCTGGAAATTATACTCTGCTTTCGGATCAAAGGTTACCTCACTGCCATCTTTTGCATATGGATTGTTCAGGATTGCACTAAGGTCTACTTTACCTTTGTGTGGCTCATCAACTGCATCTGTAGCAACCAGAAGATCTGTGCGTCCTACCATCTCTTTCAGGCTTCTCACACCCAGTTTTGCCATATATTCACGAAGCTCCTGAGCAATAAATTTCATAAAGTTCTCAACATATTCCGGTTTACCTTTGAATCTCTTTCTCAGCTCCGGATTCTGGGTAGCTACACCAACCGGACAGGTATCCAGATTGCAGACTCTCATCATCACACAGCCCATAGTTACAAGAGGTGCTGTAGCAAAACCGAATTCCTCTGCACCAAGAAGTGCTGCAATTGCAACATCACGGCCGCTCATCAGTTTACCGTCTGTCTCAATGCGGACACGGTTACGAAGTCCGTTCATAAGCAGTGTCTGATGGGTTTCAGCAAGTCCAAGCTCCCATGGAAGTCCTGCATTGTGAATGGAGCTTCTGGGTGCTGCACCAGTACCTCCATCATATCCGGAAATCAGGATTACCTGTGCACCAGCCTTTGCAACTCCGGCTGCAACCGTACCAACGCCAGCCTCAGAAACCAGCTTTACAGAAATATCTGCATATTTATTTGCATTTTTCAGGTCATAGATCAGCTCTGCCAGGTCCTCGATGGAATAGATATCGTGATGCGGCGGCGGGGAGATCAGGGAAACACCAGGTGTGGAGTGACGAGTTTTCGCAACCCATGGATAAACCTTCTTCGCCGGAAGATGTCCACCTTCACCAGGTTTTGCGCCCTGTGCCATTTTAATCTGGATTTCTCTTGCAGATACCAGATAACGGCTGGTAACACCGAAACGACCACTGGCTACCTGTTTGATCGCAGAACACCTGTCATCTTTTGTTCCTGCTGAATCCAGTCTTTCATTGCTTTCACCGCCCTCACCGGTATTTGATTTTCCATGAAGATGGTTCATTGCAATAGCAAGTGTCTCATGTGCTTCCTGAGAAATGGAACCATAGGACATGGCACCAGTCTTAAAATGCTTTACGATTTCATCAACACTCTCCACCTCTTCAAGCGGGATAGGTTTTTCTGCATACTTAAAGTCCATAAGCGCACGAAGATTGCCGTGATTTTCCTTATCCACAAGATCTGTATACTGTTTGAACATCTCATAGCTGCCTGTTCTTGTAGACTGCTGAAGGAGATGAATGGTTGCCGGATTGTAACGGTGCTCTTCTCCCTGGCTTCTCATTTTGTGGGCACCCACACTATCCAGAGTAAGGTCTGTGGTAAGTCCTAACGGGTCAAATGCTTCTGAATGAAGCTTTTCTACATTCTCCTCAATATCTTCCAGTGTAATGCCTCCAACACGGCTTACAGTACCTGTGAAATATTTATCGATTACATCCTGAGATACACCAATTGCCTCGAAAATCTGAGATCCCTGATAAGACTGAATTGTAGAAATACCCATCTTAGAAGCGATCTTAACAATACCGCTGATAACTGCATGATTATAATCGTCTACAGCTGCATAATAGTCCTTGTCCAGCATATGGGTATCAATCAGCTCATGGATTGTCTCCAATGCCAGATATGGGTTGACTGCACTTGCGCCATAGCCCAGAAGAGTAGCAAAATGATGAACCTCTCTCGGCTCGCCGGATTCCAGGATAATAGCAAGAGAAGTACTCTTTTTCGTCTTTACAAGATGCTGATGTACTGCAGAAACAGCCAGCAGAGACGGAATCGGCATATGGTTTTCATCCACACCTCTGTCGGAAAGTACCAGAATATTGGCACCGTCCCTGTATGCTTTATCAACTTCTACAAACAGACGGTCAATAGCACGCTCCAGCTTTGTGCTCTTATAATAAAGAGTGGAGACAACAGCCACCTTGAAGCCTTCGTGATGCATTTCCTTAATTTTCAGCATATCTGTATTGGTAAGGATCGGATTGTTAATCTTTAATACCTTGCAGTTCTCCGGAATCTGCTCCAGAAGGTTCCCGTCTTTTCCAACATAAACGCTTGTGCTGGTGACAATCTCCTCACGGATCGCATCGATCGGCGGATTGGTTACCTGCGCAAAAAGCTGTTTGAAGTAGTCAAAAAGCGGTCTGTTCTGTTTGGAAAATACTGCCAACGGTGTATCCACACCCATTGCGCCAATGCTCTCAGCACCGTTTAATGCCATGTTTCGGATAGAAGTACGATACTGCTCGTAAGTGTATCCGAAAGCCTTCTGAAGGCGGGAACGCTGTTCCTCTGTATATTCTTCCATTCTTTCGTTTGGAATCTTAATATCTTTTAAATGTACCAGATTGCTGTCCAGCCATTCGCCGTATGGCTGTTTCTTTGCATACATCTCTTTTAATTCGTTATCATCGATGATCTTGCCCTGGACCGTATCTACCAGAAGCATTTTTCCAGGATGAAGACGCTCTTTTAATATGATCTTCTCTTCCGGTACCGGCAATACTCCAACCTCAGAAGAAAGGATCATGCATCCATCGGATGTTACATAATATCTGGACGGACGAAGACCGTTACGGTCAAGCACTGCACCCATCACATCTCCATCTGAGAAAAGAATAGATGCAGGTCCATCCCATGGCTCCATCATAGTGGCATAATACTGATAGAAGTCACGTTTTTCCTGGGAAATGGTATCGTTATTTGCCCATGGCTCCGGAATGGTGATCATCACTGCAAGAGGAAGATCCATGCCGCTCATGGTAAGGAATTCCAGCGTATTATCGAGCATTGCAGAATCGGAACCATTTCGGTTGACTACCGGAAGGATTTTCTGCATTTCCCCTTCTAAGTATGGGGACTCCATATTTTCCTCTCTTGCCAGCATCTTATCTGCGTTTCCCCGGATGGTGTTGATCTCACCATTGTGCACGATCAGACGGTTTGGATGTGCTCTCTCCCAGCTTGGATTTGTGTTGGTACTGAAACGGGAATGTACCAGGGCAATCGCAGATTCATAATCCAGGCTCTGAAGGTCAGAGAAAAATGTACGAAGCTGTCCAACCAGGAACATACCTTTATAAACAATCGTACGGCTGCTCATAGAACATACGTAAGTGTTGTCATTACTCTGTTCAAACTCACGGCGGGCAATATACAGTTTACGGTCAAATGCGATGCCTTTTTCCAGATCATCCGGCTTTTTGATAAATGCCTGCATAATGCATGGCATGCACTCTCTTGCCTTATGTCCAAGAACCTCCGGAACTACCGGAACTTCTCTCCAGCCAAGGAACTCCAATCCCTCTTTTTCCACAATGATCTCAAACATTTTTTTTGCCTGGGCACGTTTGATCTCATGCTGTGGGAAAAAGAACTGGCCAATACCATATTCTCTTTCCTGGCCGATTTCGATTCCCTCTTTTTTACATGCTTTCTTAAAAAATTTATGGGAAATCTGAAGGAGGATACCAACGCCATCACCTGTTTTGCCTTCTGCATCTTTTCCGGCACGATGATCCAGATTCTCTACAATCCGCAATGCGTTGGCAACTGTATCATGGGATTTTTTGCCTTTGATATTGACAACTGCACCGATACCGCAGTTATCATGTTCAAATTCCTGACGGTAAAGTCCCTGCCTTTCCTTTATCACTTCTTTCATTTTCCTCATCCTTTCTATTGTTGATTAAGAGTTTCCTCTTTGCTTACTTTATCTACAGCTGCCTGGATAAATCCACGGAACAGCGGGTGAGCATGGTTCGGTCTTGATTTGAACTCCGGATGTCCCTGGGTTCCTACAAAGAATGGGTTTGCCGGAATCTCGATCATTTCCACAATGTGACCATCAGGAGAAGTTCCTGCTATGGTCATGCCTTTTTCTGCCAGTTCTTTGCGATATGCATTGTTAACTTCATAACGATGTCTGTGACGTTCCTGAATTTCTTTCTGTCCGAAAAGTTCCAGGGATAAAGAACCATCTGCAAGCACACATGGATAACTTCCAAGGCGCAGGGTTCCTCCAAGATCTTCCACATCTTCCTGGTCTGGCATAAGGGCGATTACCGGATTGGTGGTTTCTGGTGCAAGTTCAATGCTGTTTGCATCTTCATAACCAAGTACATGACGGGCAAATTCTACGATTGCCATCTGCATTCCAAGACAGATTCCAAGGTATGGGATCTTATGCACGCGGGCATACTGGGCAGCCAGGATCATTCCTTCTGTTCCTCTTCCGCCGAAACCACCTGGAACCAGGATTCCATCTACCTGGTAAAGCCTCTGATCCAGGTTCTTCTCGTTTAACTCTTCGGAATCAATCCAGGTAATCTCTACTTTCGCCTTGCATGCGATTCCGCCATGTTTCAGAGCTTCCACCACACTGAGATATGCATCATGAAGCTGGGTATATTTTCCTACCATGGCAATGTTTACAGTTTTATCCGGATGGCGGAGATTTTCTACCATAGCCTCCCAGTCCGTAAGATCTGGTTTTCTTTTTTCAAGTCCCAATGACTGCATGACCACATCTGCCAGTTTTTCACGTTCCATCGCAAGTGGGGCTTCATACAGATACTCTACATCCAGATTCTGAAGTACATGGCTTACCGGCACGTTACAGAACAGGGCAATTTTGGCTCTCAGATCGTCGGTCAGCGGATATTCACTTCTGCATACCAGAACATCCGGCTGGATTCCCATTGCCTGAAGCTCCTTGACACTGGCCTGGGTTGGTTTTGTTTTCATTTCTCCTGAAGCTTTCAGGTATGGAATCAAGGTTACATGGATAAGGATTGCATTTTCATGTCCCACATCATGCTGAAACTGTCTGATGGATTCCAGAAATGGCTGGCTTTCAATATCTCCTACCGTTCCGCCGACTTCGATAATGGCAATCCTGTTTTCATCCGGGGATTTTGCGCGATAGAAGCGGCTTTTGATTTCATTTGTAATATGAGGGATTACCTGTACGGTTCCTCCTCCAAAGTCTCCATGACGTTCTTTTTGTAAAACGGACCAATAAATTTTTCCGGTAGTGACATTGGAATTTTTATCCAGGCTTTCATCAATGAATCGTTCATAATGACCAAGATCAAGGTCGGTCTCGGTTCCATCGTCTGTTACGAAGACTTCTCCATGCTGAATAGGATTCATGGTTCCGGGATCAATGTTGATGTAAGGGTCAAATTTCTGCATTGTGACCTGAAAACCTCTTGCCTTTAAAAGTCGCCCAAGTGAAGCTGCTGTGATTCCCTTTCCCAGTCCTGACACAACACCGCCAGTGACAAAAACGTATTTTACTGCCATCTTTCGATTTCCTCCTCCAATTGCTTTTAATGTGTTCTAATATGTAAAAAAGGCGTCAAAGAGGAGGATTAGGGGGCACTTAACCTATCCATTTCTCTTTGACGCCTTTGTCAAAACAAATTCTTATTCAAAAATATGCTATATAATATATCATTTTTTTGGCTTTGTCAATCCACTTTTTTGCTATTTAGTTGATTAAAAGTTCTTCAATGCGGACGCATTTGGGCAATGTGTATTACTCACTCGCCGGCGCAACGCTCCAGCAAACTAATCGCTAACTGCGACTAATGCGTTCGGGAGAGCCCTCACGCATAAGTCTACGTAAGCGCTGGATTTCGCTTACGCTAAGAGCGCGCCTGAAATGGCTCGCTGGAG
>ENA-OOZX01000823-OOZX01000823.1-human-gut-metagenome-genome-assembly--contig:-NODE-823-length-23904-cov-4.684431_pt1 | contig 23904 bp, 20 predicted proteins | sample MGYA00241048_ERZ501412 | MGnify/ENA primary metagenome ERZ501412 (study PRJEB25962, sample SAMEA2042518) | human gut metagenome | biome: human gut; feature: human-associated habitat; material: faeces... | reverse complement strand
CCCCGCCACTTGGGTGCCGATCTCCACAGGGCCGTCACAGGTGTGGAAAATCACGCCCTTTGTTTCATGGACATCCGTGACCTGGACTGCGCCCAGAGTGCCGTGGTCCGCCGGCTGTCCGCCCCCCTCCGGGTAGAAGGCGGTGCGGTCCAGCACTACGGCCCAGCCAGATTTGGATTTTTCACAGGAGAGCACCCGGGCGGTGAAGGCGGTGAGGTAGGGATCTTGGTAATAGAGTTTTTCCGTTTCCATGTGGAAAACTTCCTTTCGTCAGGGGATGGGACCGGGAGGTATGTTACAGCAGCCCCAGATTCTGCTTCCAGGTCAGCACCCGGCGGCAGGCGGTGTCGATGGTCTCCTCGGACAGGGCGCCGCTTTCCAGCGCCTCCAGGACCTTGGGGATCTGGGTGCGGTAGTCGGTGGTGATGACGAGATCGTTTCCCGCCTCCAGGGCCATCACCGCCACGGCCCCGTCGGCGCTGTACGCTGCAACTGCCTCCATGGCCAGATCATCGGTCATCACCACGCCGTCAAAGCCCAGGTCCGGCCGCAGCAGGCCGTGGGTGTCGGAGAGAATGGCAAGTTTCATGAGGATATCTCCTGTCATGGGTTGATTCTGCGAATCTGTTCCAGATCACCGCTGCATAAGATTTCCAGATTGCGGAAGATTTTCTCCGGCTCCCAGTCCCACCACCGGAGTTCCAGTAAGTAGGCCGTCAGTTCCTGGTTGAAACGGGGACGGATCACACGGCAGGGATTTCCCGCTGCGATGGTGTAAGGCGGAATATTGCTGGATACCACGGAGTTGGCCCCGATAATCGCACCGTCGCCAATGTGGACACCGGGCAGGACGGTGACATTTTGCCCCATCCACACATCGTTGCCCACGACAGTATCGCCCTTAAAGGGCAGCTCGTCCAAAGTGGGTGTGCATTTCTCCCAGCCATGGGCAAAGATATTGAAGGGGTAGGTGGTAACCGAGACCATGCGGTGGTTTGCGCCGTTCATGACAAACTCAACGCCCTTGCCGATGGCGCAGAACTTCCCAATGATCAGCTTGTCCCCGATAAACTCATAGTGGTGAGTTACATGGGATTCAAAGTCCTCGCCCCCGGTGGCCGCATCGTCGTAGTAGGTATAATCGCCCACCTGAATGTTGGGACGGGTAATGACATTCTTAATGTAGCAGACGCTGGGAATGTTCTCGTTTGGGTGGACAGCGTTGGGGTTGGGTCCAAACATTGTGAAGCCTCCTTATCCCTGTGGATTCTGTGCTTGGATTTTCCGGTAAAATTTGCGGGCGTTTTCCAGGTCCTGCGTATCCGGATGTCCCTTGGCAATGCCGCCAATTAGCTTGAAGGGACCGAAGGTATCGTAGCCCTTGCAGGAAAACTCGCCCAGCACCGGGCAGTTTTTCTCTCTGGCGATCTCAGCCACGGATTTCGCACCGCTGCCCTTGGCTCCACCGTAGGTATAGACGAAGAACACCGATTTGCCCTGGGGCAGATACTGCCGGGCAAACTCCACGACGGCCTTTTGAACGTCAAAGCCGTAGATGCCGGAGGCAAAGCCGATGCAGTCATACTCTTCCAGCCGGACCGTCTGTCGGGTTGTCACATCAATGAGGTCGAGATTTCCTTCATCAGCCATGGCATCCAAGACCTTTCGGGTATTCCCATGGTGGCGGGAGTAGTAACAGACAGCGGTTTTCATCGGTTTTCCTCCAAGGTCCAGCCAAAGTCGTTATGGTAGATCATCTGGCGGGTCATGCCGCCATCAATGCAGATGTTCTCTCCGGTAATAAAGCCCGCTTTGTCTGAGCAGAGATAGAGAACCATGTTAGCAATATCCAACGGATTGCCTACACGTCCGGCGGGCTGCTGGGTGGCGTCCGGACCTTCATAGACCGTATAGTCCGTATCGATCCAGCCGGGAGAGACAGAGTTTACCCGCACCTTTCCGCTGAGACTCACCGCCAGCGCGTGGGTCAGGGCGGAGATGCCGCCCTTGGCGGCTGTGTAGCTCTCGGTCTGGGGCTGGCTCATCCGGTCCCGGGAGGAGGAAATATTTACAATAGCCCCGCCGGGAGCAAAGTGGGGAGTAAACAGCTTGGCAAGGTAAAAGGGAGCGGTAACCCCTACCCGCAGCGCGTAGTTGAATTCCTCATAGGTACACGCATCGATGCCCTTCATCAGGGGCAGAGCGTTGTTGATGAGATAGTCCACATGGCCGTGGTCGGCAATGACCTTGCGGGCGAAGTCCTCCAAGACGGCCTGGTCGGCCAGGTCGCCCACAAAATAATCGTTGGGCAGCAGGTCGATGACACACACCTGGGCCCCTTCCTTCCGAAATTGTTCCGTAATGGCCCTGCCGATGCCTTTGGCGCCGCCGGTGACGACGGCAACTTTGTTTTCAAACATAGCGATTCCTCCTTACTCGGCATCCTCATCCAGAGCTTCTACCAAAAAGCTCACCGGACGAAAGCCGTCGTTGCAGGAGAGCATGGCAGACTTAGGATTTTTCATCCAGCCGTCATAGAAGTTCTCACCGCCGTGGCTCAGGGCCAGTACAAAGGGAGAGAGGGTATCCCAGGCACTTTGGCAAAAGCCATCCGGCTTCTCCCAGCCATTGGCGATAAAAATCTGTCCCACTTTCATGTCGCAGGCGTGGGAGATAGGATTTTCGTACTGGGCCATCAGGTCCTCATATTGCGTGATACGCATGACGGTGATCTTACATTTTTTCATATGATGATACCCTCGCAGTGGTCAATTTCGTGCTGGATGATCTGAGCGGTCCAACCGGTAAAGGTTTTGAGCCGCTCCTGGAATTTTTCATTCTGCCAGCGCACCTTGATGGACTTCCACCGCTTGGCCGGGCGGGTACCGGTGAGGGAGAGACAGCCCTCCTCTGCCTCATAGGGACCGGATTGTTTGATGATTTCCGGGTTAAACATGACCATGTAGGTGCCCTCGTTGTCAAAGGCGATGATGCGCTTGTTCACGCCGATCATATTGGCCGCCATGCCCACGCAGCCATTGCGATGCGCGTCAAGCGTGTCCTTCAAGTCCTGTGCCACGGCTAAATCCGCTTCGGTGTTTTCGGCCTCGACGGACGGCTGGCTCAGAAATGGGATAGACGTCATGATTTCACGCTGCATGTGATGTTTTCTCTCGCTGGTTCCTTTGCTGGTCTGCCAACATTGTATGGCGTTATTGTGCGACGCCGTACGGCGATGGAACGGATGACCGGTTCGCGCCTATCCATTTACGGAATGTCTCGTGGCGATTTTGGAATGTGGGACCGCAATCGACGCAATATGCTTGGAACTATGGATGACATGCCTCAATATCGGGAATACATGACGCAGGCGCTGGAACTGGCCCATAGGGGAGCCGGTTGGGTGAATCCGAATCCGTTGGTCGGCACGGTGGTGGTCCGCGACAGCGAGATTCTCGCAGCCGGATACCACGACCGCTACCGCGGACCGCATGCGGAACGCATGGCTTTCGACTACGCCGACGAGCATGGTATCGACATGCATGGAGCCACGGTCATCGACACTCTCGAGCCTTGCTGCCATGTCGGATCGCAGCCGGCATGCACCGATTTAATTCTTTCGCACGGCATAACGCGCGTCGTGGTCGGTTCGATCGATCCGAATCCCATCGTGGCCGGCAAAGGACTTCGCATTCTTGAGGAAACCGGTGTAGAAGTGGTATATGACGTGATGCGGGCGGAATGCGACGCCATCAATCGCCATTTCTTCCACTACATCACCACGGGAAAGCCGTACATTGTGGACGGCAGAAGGCGTGCGGGTGAATCGGACTCTGAGTATGCGGTCCGTCGGCGCGAACTATATGCCACATATGCGGCGGTGCTTGCCGGAACTGAATCGGACGTTCCTGACGAGTCTTTCGCGCATTTCAACGGACCGGTCCAAGCCGTCGGCGCAGACGAAGTGGTGATTGGCGGCCACAGGCCGTTACTCCTGGAGGCCGGCGCGCTCGCCTGCACGGATCCAGACGAATGGCTGAGTGAGCTGGGCAAGCGCAAAATCGACAGCCTCATCGTGGAAAGCGACGAAGCATTCGAGCGGTTGTCCATGGCTTGCCAAAAAGACTGAAGCGCCATTCGTGCGTTGTTGGCCGTGTATCTCGCTTATAGATGGCGGATTCGTCTGCTTGTCCAGTGCTATCTCGCTTATAGGTGGCGGATGAATTTTGCGAAGAGGTCTTAGAGGGTGTAAATCATACCCTCTAAGACCTTAATGACGTAGAGGCGCCGCCATCTATAAGCGAAATAGCATCGGGCGGCTTTCCGATTCCGCCATCTATAAGCGAGATACGTGAGACTGATATGTCCAGCACCCAGCAAGCATAGTGGCGAGCACATGGTCGGGCATGGCGCGCATGGCCTCAGGGGACTCAAGCTCACTCGGATCGCAATCCAGCAGCACTAGGTCTGCCGCATCTCCAGCTTGCAACGTCGTACGCCCCAGGGCGGTGGACGAAGCGAGAGCGGTTTCGAAATCCAGACATTGCTCAGACTGGAAAGGCTCTCGATCGGAACTCTCCGTGCCGAACACCGCTGCGGAAATGGCCAGCCACGGATCCAACGGCGCGACCGGCGCGTCCGATCCCATAAGCAGTTTGATTCCAGCCCGATGCAGACTGTTGAACGCGTAGGGAATTCCGGCGGGATTGCCCCAGAATCGTGTGATGACGTCACGGTCGTCCATGGCGTGCTGTGGCTGGATGCTCGCGGCAAGTCCCAATTGCGCAAGACGTGGAATGTCGCGTTCCTTGAGCATTTGGGCATGCTCGATGGAGCCGTGCGCGTGGGTACGTTCCGCGCAGTCGAGCACGATGGTGTTCGCTTCGTCGCCGATGGCATGGCAGGCGATGTCGAAGCCATGTTCGGTGGCGAGCCGCATATACGATTCGATTTGCTCGGGGGTGTAGCTCAGCGTGCCGTAGGTTTCCGGAGTAATGCCCGAATACGGTGTGGAGCAGTAGGCGGATCGGGTGTTGAGCGAGCCGTCGGAAATCATCTTCATCGCACCGACATGGCCCAAGCCATGGCTTCCGGGAAGTTCGTCGCCGGTATGCCAGCCGTCGTCGATGGCTTGCTGAAGTCGTTCGGGGTAAACGCCGGCTTCGATGCGCAATCCGTCAAGCCCCTGCTTGAAGCGGTCAATCCACGTGTCGATGTTCTCGGCCATCTCATAGTCGCGCACGCCGACCACGCCTTTGCCGGCGGCGTCCTGTTCCGCGTTGCGCAGCAATCGCATCAGCTCGTCAGCCGCACCGGGGCCTTTGTCCAGCTTGCAGTAAGCGTCGAACCATTCAAGCTCGCCGACGAGTCCCGACTCGCCTACATGCACGCCGAGCTTACGAGCCGCGGCTGAATTCACCCAGCCGCAATGCATGTCTGCGCTTGACAGCGCCACGGGCTGGTCGCCCGACACCGCGTCGATCGCAGCCAATGTCGGTTGGGCATCATCGGCCCACAGGGAGTGTCTGAACCGCATGCCGACCACGTACTGGTCCGGGTCGAGCGTGCCGGATTCGCGGCGTTCCTCCAAGTGCTCGCGTAGTAGGCTCATTGCCTCATCGGCGCTGCGGGCATCAATCAGATCAAGCCGCCCCAGCGTGTACGACCACTGCGTGAAGTGCGTGTGACAATCCCACAAGCCGGGAATGATCCACGTTTTTGAAGCCTTGGCTACCGACTTTTCCGAAGACCGTACATCCGCGATCCGCCCTTGCTCAATTGTGATGTCGACAGACTCATCGGACCCCACGAAACACACATTCTCAATCACATACGGTTCGCCCATACATCCTCGATTCAACAAAATGACCTCATTGCCAGCCATAGTATCCTTGCAATGCTTGCGATTGCCGCGCTCGTCTCAATCGGCTATGCGCACTTTGACTTCCTCCGCTGGGATACGGTTATCCGCATCAGAAAAGGAAGGGCGCAGTTATCCACTTATCCACTGTTTGCCAGAAGCCGGTAGGCAGCGCGGCGACGTTTCCTCTACTTTGGCGCTATGGACAATGGAGCACAATATTCGGAAAGCCTCGCACGGCTGAGGACAAGAACCATCGAACAATGTCTCGAAGCGCAGAGGCGCACCGGAAGGCGGCTGGTGTTCGCGCTTGATACCGCACTGAGTTTACAAGGCATCGAACTGCCTCGCTACCGGCGCGGAGGGCTTTTGGCTGATACGCTGCACGCGGTGATTGAAAGTAACGGCGTGCGAACGATACTGCAGGGGATTTGTTTTGTGCTTTGGTCTGGACCTCAGACGCATATGCCGATTCATCATGGTCGATTGCGATGCACGGATTCCGTGACCGCATGGGCCATGCATGCCAATCGGCTTGAAGATGAAGAATTGGTGGTTTTGGGTGATTCGATGATGCGGCGTGATGGACATATGAAAAAGGCCACACTGGAGGAGTTTCGGATATATGTCGATAGCTTGTCCGATTTGTCCAACTATTCAGGCTCCGACAGATTACGTGCGGTGAGAGGAGTGTCGAAAATGCGTAGGGCTCTCAGGCTGATGCGGGAGAATACAGATTCTTCCCAGGAAACGAGAAGTCGAATTGTTCTGTTGCGTTATGGTTTGCCTTGTCCGGAAGTGAACTATGCCATTCGGCTCAAAGGCTATTCTCATGTATTTTTCGTGGACATGGCTTATCCGGATTTGAAAATCATCATTGAATACGACGGCAGGCATCATGCCTCGCGATGGTTGGCTGACAGTAAACGTCGGGAAGCGTTGGAGGATGAAGGATGGCTGTATATCCAGGTGACGGCGGAAAATCTCAGGGATGAGGATTCTCAAAGGGAATTGGCGGAACGTGTGGCGCAGAGGATGTCATTGCGTTTGGGGGAGCCTGTGCGGCTATGTGGGCGAATGACGATTGCTCAGATAGCCGATGGTCGGAGGAAGGGCAACCGTCTGTGAGGCTTGGGCAAGCCCATATCTCGCTTATGAATGGCGGAATCGGGCTGCGGCATGATGCTATTTCGCTTATAGATGGCGGATGAAATCCACAAAAAGGCCTTAAGAGGTATGAATATTACCCCCTAGGGCCTTAGCGATTCAAGAAGACTGCCATCTATAAGCGAGATAGCATCGGTCGGGTGAAGAAATCCGCCATCCATAAGCGAGATGGCGGATTTCTGCGGCTCACTGCACGGCGGCGAGGGCTTGGTCGAGGTCGGCGATGATGTCGGCCGTGTTTTCGATGCCGCAGCTCAGGCGCACCAGGTCGATGCCGACGCCGGCTTCCTCAAGCTGCTCCTCGGTGAGCTGGCGATGCGTGGTGCCGGCCGGATACAGCGTGCAGCTGCGCGCATCGGCCACATGCGTGGCGATGGACACCATCTTCAGATGGTCGAGGAACGCGGAGACCTTCTCGCGGCCGCCCGGCACGCCGAAGGAGATCACACCGCAGGTGCCGTTCGGCATGTACTTCTCCGCCAGCGCATGGTACTTGTCCGTTTCGAGGCCCGGGAAGCTCACCCAGCTGACGCGCGGATCGGCGTCGAGCCACTTGGCCACGGCCAGTGCGTTCGCGCAGTGGCGCTCCATGCGCACGCCGAGGGATTCCAGATGCATGCCCATGATCCACGAATTGATTGGCGCCGGAGTGGAGCCGAAGTCGCGCATGAGCTGCGCGGTGGCCTTGGTGATGTATGCGGCCTTGCCGAATTCCTTCGCGTAGGTGACGCCATGGTAGGAGTCGTCCGGAGTGGTGAGGCCCGGGAATTTCTCCGCATGGGCCATCCAGTCGAAATTGCCGGAGTCGACAATCGCGCCGCCCACGCAGGATCCGTGGCCGTCCATGTACTTGGTGGTGGCGTGCGTGACGATGTCCACGCCGTACTGGAACGGACGGCAGTTGATCGGCGTCGGGAAGGTGTTGTCGACGATCAGTGGCACACCGTGACGATGCGCTGCGTTCGCGAACTTCTCGAAGTCGAGCACGATAAGCGCCGGATTGGAGATGGACTCGCCGAACACGGCCTTGGTGTTCGGCTGGAACGCGGCCTCAAGTTCCTCTTCGGTGCAGTCCGGGCTGACGAATGTGCATTCGACGCCCATCTTGCGCATGGTCACGTTGATGAGGTTGAACGTGCCGCCGTAGATGGCGGAGGAGGCGACGATGTGGTCGCCGTTGTTGCAGATGTTGAACAGCGCGAAGAAGTTCGCCGCCTGGCCGGATGAGGTGAGCATCGCTGCGGCGCCGCCTTCCAGCTCGCAGATCTTCGCGGCTACGGTGTCGTTGGTCGGATTCTGCAGGCGGGTGTAGAAGTAGCCGGATTCGGACAGGTCGAACAGTCGGCTCATCTGTTCGCTCGACTGGTATTTGAAGGTCGTGGCCTGGATGATTGGGGGAGTGCGGGATTCTCCATTGCCCGGCTGATAGCCTCCCTGCACGCAGATGGTGTCGACGTTTTCGCTCATATGTTCCTTCTTTCGATTCCGCGCTTCCGTGCGCCGCGCAGGTGTTGCGCCGCGATGCGAACAAACAAACACACTGTATCACTGCATTGATAAATGGCTTGATTCCAATGGAAACGCCGTATAGTTTAACGAATTGACAAACTTAGGTAATTCAATTTATTATGTAGACCAAGACGGGCGGAAAGCCCGCTGCGAAATAAAGCTTTACGTAAGTAAACCAAGCAAAGGAGCATTCCATGGGTCTGTGGGATATCGATAAGATTCCGTACGTCGGTCGCGAAAAGGGGCCGCAGGAGGGTCTTGCTTTCCATTACTACGACGCCGACAAGGTCGTTGCCGGCAAGAAGATGAAGGACTGGCTGCGCTTCGGCGTCGCATGGTGGCACACCTTCGACCAGGAGCTGGTCGACCCGTTCGGCACCGGCACCGCCCAGCGCCCGTGGTACGGCAAGTATTCCGATCCGGAGGACGAGGCTCTGGCCAAGGTCGACTACGCCTTCGAGTTCTTCCAGAAGCTCGGCGTCGAGTACTTCTGCTTCCATGATCGCGACATCGCTCCGGAAGGCGACACCCTGCGCGAGACCGACAAGAACCTGGACAAGGTCGTCGACAAGATCGAAGAGAACATGAAGTCCACCGGCATCAAGCTGCTGTGGAACACCTCCTCCCTGTTCACCAACCCGCGCTTCGTCTCCGGCGCCTCCACCTCCCCGTTCGCCGACATCTACGCGTACGCCGGCGGCCAGCTGAAGCACTCCCTGGAGATCGCCAAGCGCCTTGGTGCCGAGAACTACGTGTTCTGGGGCGGCCGTGAAGGCTACGAGAACCTGTGGAACACCCAGATGAAGCGCGAGCAGGAGCACATGGCCAAGTTCTTCCACATGTGCCATGACTACGCGAAGGAAATCGGCCTGGACGCCCAGTTCCTGATCGAGCCGAAGGCCAAGGAACCGACGATGTTCCAGTACGACTTCGATGCCGCCACCGCCATCAACTTCCTGCGCACCTATGATCTGATGGACGTCTTCAAGCTGAACCTGGAAGGCAACCACGCCAACCTGGCCGGCCACACCTACCAGCACGAGATCCGCACCGCCCGCGAGGCCGGCGTGCTCGGCTCCCTGGACGCCAACCAGGGCGACAAGCTCATCGGCTGGGATATGGATGAGTTCCCGACCGACCTGTACGAGACCTCCACCGTCATGTGGGAAGTCCTCGCCGAAGGCCAGATCGGCCCTCACGGTGGTCTGAACTTCGACGCCAAGCCGCGTCGTACCTCCTTCACCGCCGAGGATCTGTTCCGCTCCCACATCGCCGGCATGGATTCCTTCGCAGCAGGCCTCCTGGTCGCCGCCAAGATGCACGAGGACAAGGTCATCGAGAACCTGCAGGCCGAGCGTTACAGCTCCTTCGATTCCGGTATCGGCGCGACCGTCGAGAACGGCACCGCCTCCCTGGCCTCCCTCGAGGAGTATGCTCTGGATATCCCGCAGTCCAAGCTCATCGAAGCCACCAAGTCCGATCACCTCGAGTCCGTCAAGGCCACGATCAACAACTATATGATCGACGCCCTGGCCGAGGCGTGAGCCGAAAACCCACTAGGGTTTTAGGTAGCCTCGGGCGAAGTCCGAGACGGTAGTCGAGGGCGAGCAATGACTGGGCGCGCGTAGCGTTCCGGAATTGCAGGACCGAGGCATGGGCGCAGTAAGGAGTTTCCGTTAGGACTCCTGATTCATCGCTGGATCAAACAGTGGGGCTCGACTGTGACAGAGCCGGATGTGGTGTGCCGAAGCGTCGGTGTTCCGGCACACCACTCGCTTTTCTTTCCTTCCTCCTTCCTCAAATTTCCTTCGCACGCAAGTCGTTTGCCGGCTAGATCGCCGGTGAGCGGCTTGTTTGCGTTGCTAGACCAAGCGAAAATTTCGATTATTCGCAATGATGTGATGTATCCAAACGTTCCCGAATGAGGCGTACTTATGACCACAACGATTACCATCGCCAATCCCATTCTTCACGGAATGCATCCTGATCCGAGTTGGATTTGGGATGATGATCTTCGGCAAATCGTGCTTGTGACCTCCACCTTCGAACTGGTTCCAGGCTTGCCTATTTACGTTTCCAGGGATATGGCCCACTGGAAACACGTGTCGGATGCCATAGATGAGGAGTTGGCAAGACGTTTGCTCATTCCTTTCGTGGATGACTCGGGTGGCGTCTATGCGCCGACGCTGCGTAGGATTCGTGGCAAATACGTGATTGCCTGCACCATCGCTCGCATCAATGGACGCAAAGCCATCGCGGAAGGATGCTCCCAGGCCGAATTGGATGCGGCCCAGGCGGCGGAAGGCAACTTCGTTCTTGAGTCGGACTCGATCGACGGACCTTGGCGTGGGCCGTTCTGGATCGAGGGCGCCGAAGGCATCGATCCAGACATATTCGAGGACGGGGACGGCAATGTGTACTGGACCCAGACCCGTCCTGCGGTCAATCCGCAATGGGAAGGCCAGACCGAGGTCTGGACCCAACGCATTAATCCGGAGACTTGGACTTTTGTCGATGACGGTCTTCCTGCGGGATCGGGCAAGACGGTAATATGGCGCGGATACGGTATGGAATCGGTGTGGGCTGAGGCGCCGCATCTCTATCGCGTGGGTGATTATGTGTATCTGATGACCGCTGAGGGGGGCACCAGTTTCGAACATAGCGAAATGGCCATGCGCATCTATGCGCCGCATGGACTGCTTCGGGCGTTCGAAGCTTACGAACGGGAAGCATCCGAATCGGGTGAGTGCATTCCGCAGGTTCGTGACGGGGAACGCTGCTATCTTGGCACTGCAATCCGTGCCTTCCACGCGGATAAGAAGAATCCGATTCTCACCCACCGACATCTGGGTTTGTCGGAACCGCTGCAATGCGTGGGACATGCGGACCTGTTGCTTCATCCGGAACTGGGATGGTGGCTGGTGTGTCTCGGCGTGAGAGAGACACGGGGAAAGCATGACGGCGAATTATTGAGCTACTTGGGAAGGGAGAGCTTTGTCGCTCCGGTATCCTGGGAACATAATCCGGCCGATTGGAAGCTGGACGGCAACGGTGCATCATATACGCATGAGGGTGACCCCGGATGGCCAGTGACTTGCGCTGGTCTTGGCCGCTTGGCCGACGAGATCACGGTTACTACTGAAGACGATGGCATCACCATCGAGCCTAGGGTGAAATCCTCGCTCGCCGGTGACGTGGAACCTGCGCTGGTGGATGTGGCTGATGGCTCGACGAACGATGTGGTGGTGCGCGACGAGCGTGATGTCAGCTACCGCAGAATAGCGAAACTGCCGACGCTCATGCCGATTCCCATGTCCGGTTCTTTAGTGATCCGGCAGAATTCCACGCATTACGCGGTGTTTTCGATGCATGGCACGGATGTGCGCTACGAGACGGTGAATGGAGATGATTCGCAAGCCGGTTCCGTTGCCGCCCTGCGGGCTGATGGCACACGTCCGGCGGTGCTTTTCGATGACAACCGCTTGTCGGTCATCGTGACTGGCATGCATGGTTTGGTTGATTCTGCGACGTTCGTGCGTCAGGGGCAGGTCCTGCTGAGTGTCGATGCTCGTTTCCTCAGCACCGAATGGGCCGGTGGATTCGTCGGTTGCATGGCTGGTTTCATGGCATAGAATCTGAGGAGTTTGAAAGGATGGTTCGTTACTGGTACTTCGGAGGACCATCCTTGGGACGGGTCGGAACCGGAAGGCTAGGGGCGTGTGGCGTTTCTTCCTCCGGTTGCACATGCGCGGTTTGTCTTGCTGGTCACCCTTCAAGTTGCTGTGTGCTGTTGCGTACCACTAGCGATGTCGGCATGATGATGTGCGGTTGGATCACGTCGTCGGTGGACAGCGCCTCGATCAGCATGCGTACGGCGGCCCTTGCCATGTCTTGGAGCGGCTGCCGTACGGTGGTCAGCGCCGGGCCAAGGAATGCGGCAGTCTGCACATCGTCGAATCCGACCACGGATAAATCCTCGGGAATACGTAATCCCAGCTGTCTTGCCGCCTCGTAGACGCCCATGGCCTGCAGATCGCTGCCGGCGAAGATTGCGGTCGGACGATTTGGTCGTTTCAACAGGGAGATGGACTGTGCGTAACCGCCGGAAGTGGTGAAATCGCCTTCGGTGATAAGTTCGGGATCGGTTTCGATTCCATGTTCTGCAAGCGCTGATGTATATCCGTCCAGACGTGCTTTGGAACACATCATTTCCTCCGGTCCGGTGATGATGCCTATGCGGGTATGTCCGAGTGCGAGCAGATGCCTGGTGGCGATTACGCCTCCGGTCCAGTTGTCCGCTTGCACCGACAGCGTGTCTGGATCTGGATTACCGAATGGATCGAACAAGACGAAGGGAATACCTCTGGAATGCAGCTTGTTCCGTTCGATACGTGTCAGACTGGAGAAGACAAGAATGGCGCCATCTGTCTGCCGACGCAGCATGTTGTCAATCCAGGATGAGTCCGGGTGCTGGCGATTGCCGCCTTCGGTGGTGATGACGTTCAAATCATGCAACTTGGCTTCGCGAATGGCGCCACGGAGTACTTCAAGGGCCCAAACATTATCGAAATCTTGGAACACGATTTCGATAATTCGTTGGCTTTTCGTGCTTGTCGCTTTACGGGAATACCCATACCGTTTCAACACCGCGTTGATGGTTTGCCGCGTCTCTTCGGAAACGTCGGCTCTGCCGTTGAGCGCCTTGGATACGGTGGAAAGGGAATAACCGGTCTCTTTAGCTATGTCAGAGAGTCGTACCGTAGCTTTTTTGGCCGTATTGCGCATGAGTCACTCCTTCTTCATTTTCATCATATCCGAAAATGCGAACGAAAGTTTCGGTTTACGTTTTTCGAAACTTTCGATATGTTGGCAATGCTTAAAAACGTTGTAAAATCAACGAAAAATAGTTAGTTTTCTGATTTTACAAAAAACTTGACTTTGTGTGATTTGTTTCGGTAGTCTGTAGGTACAACGAAAACGGAATGGAAATTTTCGAAGGGAGTCAAAGGCTGATTCTCTGTCTGCCAGGGAGCTGCGGCAGCATTCGTTGCGGTCATGCTTCCCGTTCGGCCCATTCGAGAGAAATCGTTCCTGTCGTTGCCATCATTTTGTCGATGATGATTTGGTCAATAAGGAGAAGACAATGAAGTTCAAAACCATTGCAGCTGCCACTCTTGCGGTGGCGACCATGTTGGGCATGGGTGCCTGCGGCCCCAGCGCTGGTGCCAAAGACGATAAGACCATTACGTTCTGGCATAACGCAACAGCTGGTGACGGCAAGCAGTATTGGGAGGATATGGCCAAAGCGTTCGAGAAGAAGACCGGTGTCAAGGTCCAGATCCAAGCCATCCAAAACGAGGATTTCGAAGGCAAGCTGACCACCGCTATGCAGGATCCCGCCTCCGGCCCGGATGTGTACATGACCCTTGGTGGAGCCAAGACCAAGGACATGATTGACGCCGGACAGGCCATGGACCTCACTGATAAGATCAGTGACACCGTCAAGAAGCAGATGTCTTCTGCGCTGGAGTCCATGTCCTATGACGGCAAGGTCTATGGTGTTCCAGTCACTGTGCAGCCTGGTGGCATCTGGTATTCCAAGGATCTGTTCAAGCAGGCTGGCATCGATGCCGCGCCGACCACCTTCAGCGAGCTGAAGACCGATGTACAGAAGCTTCGCAGCGCTGGCATCGATCCGATCGCACTCGGCGGCAAGGATGCTTGGCCGGTCGGTCACTGGTACTACTGGTTGTCCATGCGCGAATGCTCTCCGAAGGCCTACGCCAAGGGCGTCAATGACAAGGACTTCTCCGACTCCTGCTGGACCAAGGCCGGAGATGATCTGAAGGATTTGTTGGATGCGAATGCTTTTAACGAAGGATTCCTCACCACGACGGCCCAGCAGGGCGCCAGCTCATCCGCAGGTCTGCTGGCCAATCATAAGGCTGCGATGGAGCTCATGGGCACATGGGAGCCTGGAGTTCTCAAGGACCTGACTCCGGACAAGAAGCCAATGGCTGACCTTGGCTTCTTCGCCTTCCCGACCGTGGACGGAGGAAAAGGCGAGGAAGGTGCTTTGATGGGCGCTGTGACCGGTTTCGCTGTCAATCCCGAGGCTCCGGACGCTGCTGTTGATTTCGTCAATTTCATGGCTGAGAAATCAAATCAGGAGAAATACGCCACTGCGTTCAGCACCATTCCGGCTTCCGCCGAAGCTTACGATGCGGTTACCGATGAAAATCTTAAGAGCATCATCGAAGCTATGAAAAAGTCCGATGGCATGCAGCTGTGGATGGATACCGCTCTCGGCGGAAATATTGGCAACGCTCTTAATTCCGGAGTGGTGAATCTGCTTTCCGGACAGGGGACTTCGGCTGACATCGTCAAGGCGATGAAGGACGCAGCGTCCAAGGGCTGATAGTGAACATGGCTGGTTGACGGCCAAAGGAGGGTGGATAGACAGATATTCATCCACCCTCCTTCCTATTCGAGAAACGTATCTGGTAGTGGAGAAAACCATGTCAAGTACAAGCAAAGACGCGGTGACGCTGCGCGCTAAGCGGTCCAAGAAACCGTCCGATGGCAAAATGCGTCGTAATGTTGAGATTTTCGTACTGTCCGCACCTGCGATTCTTCTGTTCGTCTGCTTTGTGATTCTGCCTATCGTCTTGGGTGCTTATTACGGCTTCTATCAGTGGAAGGGCTACGGAGTTCCCTCCAAGACAGGTAAATTCGTTGGTCTCCAGAACTACATCACAGCGCTTAAGGATCCCGCGTTCCAGGCGGCAATTCTGCATACCTTCGAGGTCGTGATCGGCTCGTTGGTCATCCAGGCTCCGCTCGCCATCCTGTTCGCATTGCTGCTGAACCAGAAGTTCAAGGGGCGTGGTCTCATCCGCACCCTCATCTTCGTGCCGTATGTCGTTTCCGAGGTCATCGTCGGCACAGGATGGAGCCTGTTGCTACAGAAGAAGGGCGCCATCAATGAGATTCTGGCCAACTTCGGCATCAATGGTCCCGATTGGCTGGCCGACCCGAAAATCGCTATTTGGACGCTGCTGTTGCTGATCAGCTGGAAATACGTCGGTTTCGCCGTAATTCTGATGCTCGCCGGCATGCAATCCATTCCCGAGGAACTGTATGAAGCGGCCAAGGTGGATGGGGCGAGTTTCTGGCAGATGCAGAAAAGCATCACGTTGCCGTTGCTTGCTCCGACGTTGCGGATCTGGGTGTTCCTTTCCATGATTGGCTCTCTGCAGCTTTTCGATCTGGTCTATATCGTGTGGGGCAAGTATGTGTCGACCACCGCTGGTGTGTCCACCATGGCCACCTACATGGTGCGTGAAGGTCGTGGAGCCGGCAACTATGGCTATGGTTCCGCCGTTGCTCTGATCATCTTCGTGATCTCTTTGATCATCGCACTCGTCTATCAGAAGTTCGTGCTGAACCGTGACTTGGACGGTGCTGTTACTGAACAGAAAGAAGCCGAGAAGCGTGCCAGGAAGCGCGCAAAAGAAGTGCAGCATCGTGAGGTTGCTGCCCTGGCAAGTGAGGTGAAGTGATGACTGCCGCAACAATCGCAGGACATTCCAACAAAAGCGAGTACAGCAAGAAGAATGGTTACCGTAAGTCGTCCAAGACGCCATGGGGCAACCCAATCGTCTACTTCTTCTCCCTGGTGCTTGTGGCCATCTGCATCACTCCGGTGCTGTACATTATCTTCGGCGGTTTCCGTACCAATTCGCAGATCACCAACCATCCGTCCGGGATGCCGAACCCATGGGTCCCCGACAACTACAAGACGGTCTTCGAAAGTGATATTTTCTGGACGGAACTGAAGAATTCTACCATCGTGGGTATCGCCACCATGGTAGGCGTCGTGGTGCTTAGCATCATGGTGAGCTTTGTCATCGCCCGATACAAATTCCGCTATGCGCCGCTTATGTACGCGTTGTTCTCTGCTGGTCTCATGTTCCCGATGACCGTTGGCATTACACCTTTGTATCTGCTGATTCGCAATCTGGGTCTGGCCAACTCCCTGTGGGGTCTGATCCTTCCGCAAATTGCCTTCGGACTTCCTCAGACCATCATCATCTTGGTGCCGTTCCTACAGTCGATTCCTAATGAGCTTGAGGAGGCCTGTCTTCTCGATGGATGCTCCCGCCTTGGCTTCTTCTGGCGCATGGTCATTCCGCTGTCCATGCCTGGCGTGGCCACCACTGGAATCCTCACCTTCGTGGGAAGCTGGAATGCCTACATGCTGCCGCTGTTCGTGCTCAGTGATGCCAACAAGTACACATTGCCACTTGGCGTACAGATGTTCAGCTCTGAACACTCCGTTGACACCGCACAGGTGTTGGCCTTCACCTCTCTGGCTATGATTCCGGCCCTGATCTGTTTCACCATCTTCCAGAAGAAGATCGTCGGCGGCCTGACAGGTGCGGTCAAGGGCTGACGGAATGTGACAACCCACGCCCGGAAGATGTTCCTTTCCGTCTTCCGGGCTTCATCTCTTATGCAAGAGGTACATTATGAAGATTTCCAACCCGGTGCTCACCGGTTTTCATGCCGATCCTTCAATGATTCGCGTCGGTGACACTTATTACATTGCCAATTCCACTTTCGAATGGTTCCCAGGCGTTCGCCTGCATGAGTCCAAGGACCTGGTGCATTGGAACATTCTTCCAAGCCCGTTGAGCCGGTCCAGCCAGCTTGATATGAGAGGAAACCCCTCTTCGGGAGGCATCTGGGCTCCTGACCTAAGCTATGCGGATGGCAGGTTCTGGCTGATCTACACTGATGTCAAGGTGGTCAATGGTGCATTCAAGGATTGCACTAATTATTTGGTCACCGCCGAGGACATCCACGGGCCATGGAGCGAGCCGGTTCGCATCAACGGGGTCGGTTTTGACGCCAGCCTGTTCCATGACGACGACGGCCGCAAATACTTGGTGCAGCAGACATGGGATTTCCGTGAATACCACCACCAGTTCGACGGTATCACATTGACGGAATTCGACGTCGACACCATGAAGCTCAAGCCAGAAACGGCCCGCACCATCTGGGATGGCACCTCGGTGAAGATTACCGAAGGTCCCCACCTATACAAGAAGGATGGTTGGTACTACCTGTTTGCCGCAGAAGGCGGCACGGTGTATGAGCATCAGGAATCTGTGGCGCGTTCCCGTACCCTTGACGAATGCTCCTTCGAAGTTATGCCGAATGGCCCGTTCATCGGTAACTTCGACACTCCTGACACCTATTTGCAGAAGCAGGGCCATGGAGCGTTGGTGGACACCCCGTCCGGCGAGTGGTATTACGCCTCCCTATGCGGTCGTCCGTGGCGTCATGATACCGAACCGGCCCATGGCACCCGCGGATGGTGCACACTCGGACGCGAGACCTCCATCCAGAAAGTCGAATGGGATGAGGACGGTTGGCCGCGCGTGGTCGGAGGCCATGGCGGACAGCGTTACGTCGACGCTCCGAAAGACGCCATCGAGACCGTTGCCCCAGCGACGCGCGACGAGCGCGACGAGTTCGAATCCGACGAACTCGGACCGAATTGGAACACCCTGCGCGTCCCGTTCACCGACGCCATGGGCACGGTGGGCGACGGCAAACTGGCATTGCGTGGTCAGGGCTCGCTGTGCAACCTGTTTGACCTGTCCCTTGTGGCTCGTCGCTGGCAGGCATTCGATTTCGACGCTGAGACCAAGGTGCGTTTCGATCCGAAGAACTACATGCAGATGGCAGGCCTGACCAACTATTACGATGACCTATGCTGGTCATGGGCGTTTGTCACTTGGGATGAGAAACGACATGCAAGGGTCATCGAAGTGGCTCAGAACGATTTCAACCAATATACGTCGTTCCTCAAGGATGACGCCATCGTAGTGCCCGAAGACGCCGAAGCGGTATGGCTGCGCACCAAGGTCCGCACGGAATACTATTCCTACGAATATTCCTTTGACGGAGAACATTTCACCGAGATTCCGGTCAAGCTCGATGCGAAGATCCTGTCCGACGATTACGTGAACCAACGTTACGGCGGCTTCTTCACCGGCGCGTTCGTGGGTCTCGCCTGTGTTGATCTGTCTGGCTATGACGCGAAAGCCGAATTCGACTATTTCGATTATCGGGAGCTTCCCGACAACCGGTAGTCGATGCCGACGGGCGGCGATTCGCCGCATTCCTGCCGCCCGTCGGTTATTTGGTGAAATGAACGCAGGCTCAATGGGGAGAATGCTGAGATGACTTTGCGATTGCCGAAACTACTTGACGACGGCTGCGTGCTGCAAGCCGGTGTGGACATGCATATTTGGGGCACCGGCGATCCCGGACGCATCGTATTGACACGGCTTGCTGACGAGCGGCATATGGTGCAGGTGAAAGACGACGGAACTTGGAACGCGCCGTATGGTCCGATCGAAGCTGGAGGGCCGTACGAGCTGACCATATGCTACGAGGACGGAGCGGAGCGTATCTCACGGCAGTGCTATGCGGGAGAGGTGTTCCTGTGCTCCGGGCAGTCGAATATGGAACTGCCTATGGCTTGGGTGCGCGCCGACTATCCACAGGAGTGGGACCGTGATCCCGATCCATTGCTGCGGCAGTACAAAGTGATTCCCGATTACGATTTCAAAGGTCCTCGCGACGATCACGACCGTGCGTTCTGGCAGGGCTGTGATGCGGATACGCTTGATGATTTCTCAGCGCTCGCATATTTTTTCGGTCGCAGGATCCGCCAGTGGCTCGGTGTGCCCGTTGGTCTGTTGAACATTTCATTGGGCGGCTCTCCGATCGAATCCTGGATGGACATTGACACATTACGAGCGTTCCCCGAAGCGCTCGCCAGTCTTGAACCGTACCTTGGCGATGGTGTGGCGTCGAAAAGAAGCCTCGATTCCGTTGCCGAGCGGGACCGGTGGTACCAGGCGCTTGGATACGAGGCCGTGGCCGATGCGCACCATGAGTGGCTGCCATTGATCGCGTGGGACTGTCCGGAATCCAAGAACATCGAGCCGCGCGACGTGGCATGGCATGACATACGCCTGCCTGGATGGTACAAGGATCGCGGACTTGCCGGTTTCCGCGGCGAGATTACCATGAGAAAAACCGTGTTCCTGCCTCCGTCGGATGCGGGGAAGCCCGCCCTACTGCGTCTGGGCACCATGAATGACGCCGATCATACGTGGGTCAACGGTGTGTTGGTCGGTGGGCGAAGCAATGTGTATGAGCCGCGGGACTATCCGGTCGCAGCTGGCGTGCTGCGCGCCGGCGCGAACGAAATCCGCATGCGTCTGGTCGTTGAACGGCCCGGCGGCCGTGTGACGCCCGGCAAACGGATGACACTGACCATCGGAGACGATATCTTCGACCTGTCCGGCATTTGGCAGTATGCCGTGACCGCCGAAGCCGACCGCGATTGCCCATTCGAGGATTTCGTCAGATGGAAGCCGACCGGCCTGTACAACGCCATGCTCGCCCCGTGTTTTCCATATGCGGTGCGGGCCGTGCTGTGGTATCAGGGCGAATCGAATACCGGCGACTACGCCATGCGTTATGGCGATGAGCTGAAAGCCATGATTGAATTGTGGCGTGGCAAGTGGCATCAGCCGGATATGCCATTCCTGATCGTCCAGCTTCCGAAATTCGGCATCGACGCCATCGAGGATGGTGGTTGGCCGCTTATTCGAGAACAGGAATGGAGAGTGGCGGACGAACTTGAACACGTGGCTGCGGTGGTGACGCTTGATGCCGGTGAAAGCAATGATTTGCATCCTCATGATAAGAAAACCATCGCGGATCGTGCATTCAATGTCGCGATGGATTTTGTGTATGGCCAGCAGGCTCAGCCTCAGCCGGTTGTTGAAACCGCAGAGGCGGACGATGGATTGTTGAGGATGCACTGCGTGTGGCGGAATTCCATGGGCGAACAGATGCAATCGCAGAATCGCCATCTGATGACGTTGGATGGTGACGTTCCGCGAGAAATTGATTTCCTGTGGCACGACTGCGCCACTTCGGTGCGGGCTGAGGCATGGCTGGATGGTTGCGATATTGTGGCGCGCATACCGTCGCGCATGCCGGACGAGGTGCGGTATGCGTGGAGCAACAGCCCGGAATCCGGTCTCATCTGCGACGGGGACGGTGTTCTGCTTCCGCCGTTTCATCTGCCGTTGCCCATGGTTGATTAGGAGCAGTCATGCGCAGACAAGTCATGATTCGTCAAGGATGTGTCGACGGATTCTCCGATGCGGATCCTGTGATCACCGTGTTTCGGGGCATTCCATATGCCAAGCCGCCTGTTGATGAGTTACGCTGGCGTGAGCCACAACCTGCTGAAGCGTGGGATGGCGTGCTCGAAGCCGGTGATTTCGCGCCGATGCCGATGCAGCCGCTGCCCGGCTCGGATGAGTTCTACGGCAGGGAATGGCAGATTGACGCTGACACTCCGATGGCTGAGGATTGTCTGTATCTGAATATCTGGACGCCGGCCTTGCGTGGATGCGGCAGTGGTTCCGAGATTCGTACGGATTCCCGTTGCGATGGGCATGGGCTGCCTGTGATGGTATGGCTTTACGGTGGAGCGTTTCAGACTGGATCTACCTGTGAGAAGGAGTTCAATGGAGAGCAGCTGGCCCGTCAGGGCGTGGTGGTGGTCTCCATTGCTTATCGGTTGAATGTGTTTGGTTTTTTCGCGCATGCCATGTTGGAAAAGGAAGCGGTTGATGGACGGTCTTGTGCGAATTTCGGATTTCTTGACCAGCGGATGGGCATTCAGTGGGTAAAGGACAATATTGCCTTGTTTGGTGGCGATCCTGCGAACATTACCGTGTTCGGCCAGTCCGCAGGGGCCGCAAGCGCGTTGGCGCAAAGTGTCTCGCCGATGAACGATGGTCTGTTCCAACGCGTCATCATGCAGTCTGGAGGTGGAACTGGTCTGTTCAATCGCCATCTGTGGTCTCTTGAGGATGCGCAGCGAAATGGAGCGCGTTTTTTGAAGTATCTGGAAGTTGAATCGATTGCCGAGGCGCGTTCTGTTCCTGCGACTGATCTGCTGGAGGCGGCGGTGACTTTTCCTGCTTGCGATTGGTCTGGGCAGGGTGATGATGTCGTATGGGCTCCGATGACTAATTGGATTCCCTGCGTCGATGGGACATTCCTTGTCGAGCAATACCGTGATGCGCTTATTGCGGGACATCGCGTTCCGTGTGATTTGTTGGTGGGGAACACGACCGGCGAGTTCATGGTTCCGGGCCCTGATGGCACTCCGTATCCGGAGGGTGAATGCGGCAATCTGGATATGATCGATGCATGGGTGTCAGGCGGCGGCTCGGAACCATACAGATATCGATTCGATGTGGATATGCCGGGGGATGATGCCGGTGCGTTTCATTCGTCCGATTTATGGTTTTCGTTCGGGACGCTCCCTGCGAGCTGGCGGCCGTTTCGAGGCTGGCATTACGATTTGTCCCATGCGATGAATCGATATTGGGTGAATTTCGCGGCGACAGGTGATCCGAACGGTTCCGGATTGCCTGAGTGGACGGCATGCGGACCTGATGGTCAACGATATATGCTGTTCGGTGGATGCCACGATACGCCGGGTAACGTTTCATGCGTCATGGTCAAGTAAGTGAATATAGTATGGTGTGAGCGTTCACTATAGTGCGGTGGAATGTGATGAAGGAGACGGATATGACGCAGGAGACGGAAGCGCTGATCGCGTCCGACGAGGATCTGACCAAACTGTTCGCCGGCAAGCCGACGCAATATCGCAAATCGAAGTCGCTGCCGAAATTCACGGGCGAGGCCATGCGCGCCTGCGCGAAGATCAACCGCATCTTCTTCGATGATCCGGACGAGGCGTACCGTTTGTTTCACGAGCTGGTCCCGGACGCGGGGGAGGGCGTGCAGTTCACGCCGCCGTTCAATGTCGACTACGGCATCGGATTGACCATTGGCCGCGGCACGTTCCTCAACAAGGATTTCATGGTGTGCGGCGGCGGATATGTGACGCTCGGTGAGGATTGTCTGATCGGTCCGCGCTGCACCATCGCCACACCCAACCATGCCAAGGACGCTGCCACCCGCCTGGCGGGCTGGGAGCATGCCAGTGCCGTGACCATCGGTGATAACGTGTGGTTCGGCGCCAATGTGACGGTCACGCCGGGGGTGACCATCGGGTCGAATTCCATCATCGGCGCCGGGTCCGTGGTGACACGTGACATTCCGGAGAACGTCATAGCCGTGGGCAATCCAGCGCATGTGATTCGTGAGATTCCCGAACATGACCCTGCCTTCGCCGATGTGGAAGGTTTGCTGTAGTTTTGCAAACGTTTCATAGGGTGTGTTGACGGCAAATCGATTTCTCCAGCCATGCGATGCAGGTGAGCGCGTAAAGCCTTATACGGAAGCTGTCGTTCATATTGTCGTTTCTATGAGTATGGTTCATGAATCAGCATAGGGCCGGGAAGCCCCATTGTTGGGAAGCTTCCCGGCCCTATGCCTGAATTCCTGCGGTGATGGATCAGCCGCGGGCCTTGGCGTAGGCTTCGTATACGGCTTCGGTCGGTTCGCCGGTCTCCACGCCGTCGATGGTGAGTTGCCATGCCGGAGGCTCGGTTTCGCCGGACAGCACCCAGGCGGCCTGGCGGGCCGCGCCGATGGCCACGTATTCGTCGGTGGCGGGTCGGGTCACGTCCATGCCCAGAATGCTTGGTGCCAGCGTGCGGATAGCTTCGGACTTCGCGCCGCCGCCGATGAGCAGAATGCGCGTGATGCTTGCGCCCAGGGATCGGATGAGCTCCAGGCAGTCGCGCTGGGAGCACAGCAGTCCTTCGACGAAGGCGCGGGCCAGGTTCTCGCGTGTGGTGTTGGCCAGAGTCATGCCGGAGAAGGTGGCGGTGGCATTCGGGCGGTTCGGCGTGCGTTCGCCGTCGAAGTACGGCACCAGGGTGATGCCGTTGGCGCCGGGCTTGGAGGCGAAGGCCAGCTTGGCCAGTTCGTCGTAATCCACGCCGAGGGCGGCGCGGCCGGCGTCGAGGATGCGCGAACCGTTGATGGTGCAGGCCAGCGGCAGGTAGTGCCCGGTGCAGTCGGCGAAGCCGGATACGGCGCCGGTCAGGTCGTAGGTTGGGTTCTCGGAGATGGCTGCGGCCACGCCGGAGGTGCCCAGGGAAATGGACACGTCGCCGACGGCCATGCCCAGTCCCAGCGGCAAACCATGCCCAAGAGAGCCGGAAGCGTTTTCCACACCGGGCACATAGGGAAAGCCGGGGTGTTCCTGAAGACCGCCCGGCCGGTTGAACTTCTCAAGCAGATGCTCAAACGTACAGAAGCCCCGCTGCGACAGCGCACAC
>ENA-OOZX01000821-OOZX01000821.1-human-gut-metagenome-genome-assembly--contig:-NODE-821-length-23989-cov-4.794936_pt1 | contig 23989 bp, 22 predicted proteins | sample MGYA00241048_ERZ501412 | MGnify/ENA primary metagenome ERZ501412 (study PRJEB25962, sample SAMEA2042518) | human gut metagenome | biome: human gut; feature: human-associated habitat; material: faeces... | reverse complement strand
AGGGTGTCCTTGACAACATTATTGAGAATTTTGATATTGCAGATAATGAGAATGTGCCGATCTGCCAGGATACAGGAATGGCATGTGTATTCCTTGAAATCGGACAGGATGTACATTTTGTCGGGGGAAATCTGAACGATGCCATCAATGAAGGTGTACGTCGTGGATATGATAAGGGATATTTAAGAAAATCTGTAGTAAAGGATCCGGTTCGCCGTGGAAACACAGGCGACAATACACCGGCTATGATCTACACAGAAATCGTTCCCGGAGATCAGGTAAAGATCACAGTAGGCCCCAAAGGCTTCGGAAGTGAGAACATGAGCCAGATCCGTATGTTCAAACCATCTGCAGGATTACAGGGAATCAAGGATTTTATCCTTGAAGTAGTAGAGACCGCAGGTCCCAACCCATGTCCGCCAATGGTAGTCGGAGTTGGTATCGGAGGAACCTTTGATAAATGTGCACTTCTTGCAAAGAAAGCACTGATGAGACCTCTGGATACTCAGAACCCGGATCCGTTCTATGCTGATCTTGAGAAAGAAATGCTGGAAAAAGTAAACAAGCTTGGAATCGGACCTCAGGGATTTGGCGGAAAGACAACAGCCATCGGCCTGAATATCGAAACAATGCCGACTCATATTGCAGGTATGCCATGTGCAGTTAATATCAACTGCCATGTAACCCGCCATAAATCGGAGGTGATCTGAGATGGAAAGAAAGAAAATTACACTTCCACTTACTAGAGAGCTGGCAAGAACTCTCCATGCAGGTGATCAGGTATTATTAACAGGTACTATTTATACATCACGTGATGCAGGACACAAGAGAATGTGTGAGGCCCTTGCAAAAGGGGAAAAAATTCCATTTGATCCTACAGATGCAACCATCTACTATGTAGGACCAACTCCTGCAAAACCAGGCGCAGTCATCGGCTCCGCAGGCCCTACAACCAGCGGACGTATGGATGCCTATGCACCCACAATGATGTCTGTGGGAGCAAGAGGAATGATCGGAAAAGGTGCCCGCCTTCCGGAAGTAGTAGACGCCATGAAGAAATATGATGGTGTATACTTCGGAGCTATCGGCGGTGCAGGTGCGCTTCTTGCAAAATGCATCAAAAAGGCCGAACTGATCGCCTATGAAGATCTGGGAGCAGAAGCACTTCGTAAATTGTATGTAGAGGATATGCCTCTTGTAGTCATCATTGACTCAGAAGGTAATAATCTGTACGAGATGGGAAAAGCAGAATATCTCAAAGAACACGGAGATAAGTAATTCTGCAGATACATAAAAAAATAACTTCCATATGCTGTAGACATACAGTATATGGAAGTTGCTTTATATAGCCAAAATTATATATATATATTGTATCCAATATATAAAAATCATATATACAATAATATGAATTATATCTTTTACATTTGACCTATAAACGTATAACATGATAATCAGGGTCAAAAAGGGACCCGCCAAACATGAGAAAGCAGCGATTTACGCAGTAAAGCAGCGGATTTCGAATGTTTGAAAATAAACGGTAAAAGAATAAAGGCAGTTATCCGTACAGGAGATAACTGCAAATAAACTTGAACGGGGAAAATCATGAAAGATCATAATCAACACGAAATACAAATGTCGGAAGCCTTTTTAAACAGTGCATTCCTGGCACTGTCAGGAGGTTTTCAGGATGCTTACACCTATAATGCAAGAAACGAAGTATTCTGTAATGCACAGACAGGAAACGTCGTTCTTATGAGCCAGCACTTTATGGCAGGAGAACTGACAGCAGGACTGGGATACTTCTTTCCTATTATTTTCTTTGCACTGGGCGTATGGGTTGCGGAGAAAATACAGGCAAATTATAAATATGCGCAGAAGCTCCACTGGAGGCAGGGTGTTCTGCTGGCAGAAATCCTGATCTTATTTACAGTAGGTTTCCTGCCAACCGAATACAATATGCTGGCAAATGCCATGGCATCTTTCGCCTGTGCAATGCAGGTACAGTCCTTCCGCAAGGTAAACGGATATTCCTATGCAAGTACTATGTGTATCGGTAATTTGCGCAGTGGTACAGCTGCGTTGTCAGTTTATTTTCGTGAAAAAAAATCAAAACAGCTAAAACAGGCGATGTATTATTTTGGAATCATCCTTATGTTTGCCTTGGGTGCCGGCATTGGTGGAAATCTGTCCATACGCTATGGAATCAGAATGATCTGGGTTTCCTGTGGATTCCTTATGATCAGCTTTCTGTTGATGTTTATAGAAAAATATAAGCATTTCCATGAGGAACATGAAATTAAATAAATATGACCATTTTTAACCATTATATATTGAATTTAAAGGATTAACATTCACGTATCATGTTATATCTTCACGTAACTTAACACAAAAATGGTGTACAAATGGTGTCAAAACTGAACAGTACAATGAGACAATTTTCCTAAAATAACTACCAGAGAAGGTAGGTAAATAATGTCAACACTCCGATGATATATTGTACCTTTAATAATTTTATGATATGATTATTTAAAATTATGTCAGGAGGTACTTCAAATGAGAGGTAAAAGACGAGTAGTAGAATTGACAACTGAGGAAGTTAAAGCGAAGATTACATCAACAGAAGAACAAATTACTAAGCTTACTGACGAACTTAAGACTCTTAAATTGCAGAAGAAAAATCTTATGAAAGACTTAGCAGTATCAGAAAAGAAAGAAGCAGCCGCAAAAGAAGAACAGTCTATGAAAAATCTTGCCAGATTACTTCGAGAAAAAGGACTTTCTGTAGAAGACGTTCGGAATATGCTTGATAAATAAAATATAACAGAATAACATATATGTATGATAACTTTTTGGTTGTCGTACATACACATTTTTTTAGTTTTCAGCAAAAAAAATAGACAGAAGAATGCTCAACTGTCTATTTTTTTTATTGACATTACCACACATTGTGTGGTAACCTTTTCCTGAAAGAGGTGAATAACTTGACTATTACAGAAATGAGAAATTACATAGGAGTCTCCAGAGCGGAGTTCTCCAGGCGCTATAACATTCCGCTCCGGACGCTTGAATCGTGGGAATCCGAAGTTCGAACTCCACCGGAATATATTCTGCAATTATTGGAAGAATCTGTTAGAAGAACAGACATTGTAGAAGTAACATTTGTATACGATACGCTTTTACAAAATGGTAAAATTTATCCATGGTCCAAAGCTAACGACAAATATGGCGCTGATCAAGCGGCATATAAAACTGTGCTGAATATAGTTGATAGATTCCGAGAAAGATATCCTAATTGCGAATGGGAAGATGAAGATATAGATTACATCGATGCAATAGAAGGCTTTGCTACAAATCTCTTAATGGCAACATTGGGAAAAGGAGAAGCGAATGAGTAGAGGAAGCGGTACTGGCTATATCCCAGATAAAAGCAATTTAATGTCAAGCACTTTGACGATGTTAGAATTTTTCAAAGACGGGGAAAAAGCTTTCTCCAACTTTTCAGCTTTTTTAGAATCGAATTATGATATAAGGTCTTCAAACACTGTCAGAATGACTTTCGCCACGTTATGTAAGTGGAAGTTATTGTATGAGGTAGATTTCAAAACTTATGCACTCACAGATGCAGGTGCTGACCTGTTAAAGACACATTCTGAAATTTCATTGGGCAGACAAATACAAAACAGTACACTTTATTTTGGAGAAATTTTGCAAGAATTAGAAACAGAGGTGCTAACTGGATCAGCACTAAAACAGGCGGCAAACCAGAAATACAATATGTTGTTCAAGTCGAGCAGCGACTTATCATGTCGCACTCAGTATTTGCTTGGATTGAGCTTTATTGAGAGAAGCTCAAAGAGGTATAGAATAACTTCACAAGGAAGAGATTTCTTGCAGTTATTAAAAGAAGAAGGTTTACTATCAGAGTGTATTAATAAAAAGCCATATAAAGAACCAGAATTAAACAATCACATTAACCTTGAGTTGCCAAATAGCTTTTTGAAGAAGTGCCAAAAACAAAAGTTATTACCAGAGTTTGTATTACATAAACTTATGACATATTACGCAAACAATAAACTAAGTCTTGGCATTCAATCCAATGAAAAAAGGAGATAGAGATAGATCATCCGATCATATCTCCTTTTTTCATCTCGCATGTGCCATTCCATGTTTGGATTTTTCACATCAGCTACAGTTTCGAATACTTCACAATCCTGATCACATTCATCTTTCATGCAGGCACAAGCCATTTTTACCTTTTTAAAGTGCCCAGGTATCCCTTCATACTCTACACGCCACAATCCATTGTAGTGGAGCAGTTTGCAGAAGCCTGGTTTATATTCGTATCTTTTCATTTGTATTTACCTCTCTGAGAGAGTATAATAACACATATATAAACCTTGAACAATAGGAGACATATATGAAACAGATAGACAAAATCAAAAAAGATATAGCTGAAATTATAGAACCGTTTGAACTGGCAGGATATCTTGATGGCATAGCTACGGCTGCTGCAATATACTGTAAGAAAGAATATCCAGATGAAGTGATTTTTAAGGATGGAAAATTGAAAGAAGTTACTGTTTATGGAATGAGCTGTTATTTAGAAAGTGAAGTTTAATAACTTACTTTTATTCTTATAGACAGATTTAATCCAATATGTTATAATAAATTCAAAATTTTAAATTAAGTGTAACGCGTGGCGTAAGTTTTTTATTCTAAATATAGAAAGGAGAAAAGCTTATGTACAACGATATTCAAGCTTTAAAAGAAAATGTACTTAAACGAATTGGTGAACCAGATTTTAAAATAACATGTGATGAAGAATGGTGGTTTTGTTGTGGATTGTTGCTTAAATATATTCACAATAGACTCCAGGATTCTAAGAAAAAAGAGCAAAGTAAGGATTTGTTTATTAAAATAAATAAAAAAGAAGATATGTACAAAATGCTTCTTGACGTAATACGTACAAAATATTTTAGAATGGATAAACCATTGGTTAATGTGGATCGAGTAATTGCTGCTTTTATAAATTTTAATATCCAAAAAAATAAAAATAAATTATTTATCAACGAAATAGATCCGTTTGTATTTGGATATAACTCAGAAGTTAATTGGTACGGTACACAACTATCATTTTCTTAAAAGGAGAATTCATATGAAGATTGTTACAGATAATTTAACTGTGTTTTATGTTGAAAATGGTTCATGGGTAAAAGCAATAACGGATTATTTTCGAGAACGTCATATAAAACTTATTCATAATGTGTCTTGTAACAGAGTCACATGTTTTAATTTGAATCCTGAAGCATTAATAGTGTTAAAAGATTTCTGTGATAAAAACGGTATTGAATTGATTTCTGTTCCCATGGGAGCTGTTCATTACAGAGGAAAACGTTTTGACCAATTAAAGAAAATTATGTGGTGCTGATATGCCAAGAATAAGAAAGTGCACTATATGTGGTTGTGAATTTTTAAGCTATCATGGGATAGAAGTCTGCAGTGATCAATGTCGTATTGAACGCAAACACAGACAGGATGAAAAGGGTAATATCAGAAGAAAGAAACATATGTCAAACTCTCCATATAAAAAAATATGTCCTATATGTGGAGCTTATTTCGAATCTTTAAATAATAAATATTGTTCACAAGAATGTTCAAATACCGCCAGAATAAATAATACTAAAATAAACTCAAGAATATATTATTTATCACATACAGAATTTGTAAAAAATAAAGTTTTAAAAAGTAAAAAAATGGGTAGCCAAGTATAATGCTTGACTACCCATAAAATTTTATGCGGTCATTTCATAATATTTTTCTTTAATATCTTCATTAATAAAATTTAGATTATCTGATGATATATCAGATGCAAATTTCCAATAATATCCACGTTTGGTTAATCTATCTTTGTTTGAACTGTTTGTAATTGTTGATCGGCTTTCTGATGTTTCATTAGTTGCCATATTCATGTTATTAAATATATTTATAATTTGCTTATTATTGTTAAGTTGAATAATAGGTTTCCCACGTTGTAATAGTGGTGGTAATTTATCATAATATGTATCGCACCATCTATATCCATGTGAAGAATTTTTCCGAATATCAGCATAACAATTAGACACATCCAAATATGAACGATTAATTGGTATATTTAATTTTCTAACTGCATCAGAAATACTTTCATACTGATTAATAAATTGACCATCTAATGTATATACATAAATTGTTTTCTTATTAGTGCTATTATGAATATCTTTTATAATTCTGTCGTCGTTTTTATACTTCCATTGGAACCCAACAGCGGTAGGAGCCAGCTGCCTGCATGCATTTGATATACAATAAGTTTTATAATAATCAGATGCTTCTTTCAGGCTATCCCACTCTTTGATAAAGTTACCATATAAATCATATTGTAAGATAGGAGTACGACAATCATAAGGTATATATGGTTCTATTTTTGGTATAGGATCTTCTTCATATTCTCTCCACATAAATCCCTTCCATGTACGGCCTTCTTGAGATAGTGCCCAACGTATTCCACCACTCTCTTTATTTTGATTTATTTCTAATGCAGCATTTCCTATGCTGGGATATGATTTAATAAAATTTCCATCTAAGTCATATTGAGCAATTTTTACACAATGTCCACCAACAAACATTCCACCAGAAGCAATATTATACCCATATTCTGGTTGATTAGATTTTAAATATAAAATAATTTCTTTTTCTAATTCTTCAGCTTCGGTTTGACTTAAGTCTGAGGCAATAATTTTATGTTCAATATTATTCCAACCATACTTTTCAATTGCTCTATAAAACATTTGTGTCTTATATCCAAGTCCGTTCATCCATCGTATTTTAGGATGTCTTGAAGTAATTCCTACATAATACTTATCATGTCCATATGAATTTATTTCTTTTGGGACAATATGTATATATAAGTAAAATTTCAGTGAATCAGTAATCGTATTTTTACAATAATCATAAATTTTTTGATTTATTTCAGGTGATAAAAATTTATTTTCCATACAGCCTTTCCCATAAAAAATAATCCCTACATATAAATGTAAGGATTATTTTTTAAAACCATTGTCCATTAAATCTTGATAGTTTTTTAATACGAATTCCATGGAAGCAGTAACACGACCATTAGTCATCCCATTCTGTTCAAGAATTTTTTCATATTTATCATACAAATCAATAATATGTTCGTATTGTTCTTTGTTATAATCTCTGCCGTTCATGACAGCATTAGAGAAATCTAAAATAGTTGTTCTTATATCATCAATTTCTTTATTGATGAGAAGCGTCTTCAGTTCATTAATGCCATCCTGTAAGACTTTCTGATTATCTTCGAGATCATCTCTGATATTAATGGACTGGTCATGATAATTATGTTGAGACTGCTCAAAATCAGCAATTTTCTGTTCCATATCAGACAACTTCTTCTCTAAAGCTTTCTTCTGTAGAGATGCTTTTGTTTCGAGACCAAGAACATCAAGAAGTTTCTCCCAACCAGCTTTTAAAGCTATAACAAGCATTGCACAAAGAAGTAAAGATATGATCACATTGATCTCACCAAACTCATGGATTTTCTGTATCTGTTCAATACCCATGACGTACCTCCTTATGCCTTAGTAATATATTTGGCTGATACATAGCCAACATATTCATTTTTAGTAATTGATACTTTGTACCATCTGTCACCTTTAGTATCTTTTGTAACTCCGAGGACATTAACAAGATTGTCTTTATTTAACATCGGATACTCTGGAAGTAATGGATGTTCAGTACCGGGTTTTTTGCGAACATTCAATTTACTTGCAGTTACTTTTCCTACAAATGGATATTTTTTTGTAGTTGTTGCAACAGGAGTATTAGGATTTTTAATGTTAGATTTTTCTACATATCCTATATATTTTGCAGCAATACGAACCTGATATCTTGTACCAGATTCACCGATGATATCCACAAGATTACCTACATTAAGTTTAGGATATGTACTTAACTTAGAAGCTCCTGTAGCGCCTGAGAATACATCTGTTCCATTAGCTGTACAAGAACCTACCCATGCAGTATAAGATGGCTGTACAGGTGCAGGAGATGATGTAGAAGAGGTGTTAGAAGTTAAGATGGATGTGACAATAGAATAGTCTGGGCGACAAAACTTTGTTCCAGGGAGATTTGAATTATAATAACTCTTAGCATAAACTCCACCACCATTTGGAACAATAGAAGAGCCTCCTGCAGTGTTACCTTCAATAGTATAGAATTTATCTCCTTCGACTTTTGTCACTAATCCAGTATGAGCGAATGTGCCATTACGATAGAAGATTACAATGTCTCCTCGCTGTGGATTTGCATACTTTGTGAAGAGATTTCCAAGAGCAGGACAGTATACATAAGGCCAATGTTTAAGAAGCTTTTTAGCTGTCTCTAAGCCGAATGTTTTCATCATACACCAGCTCACAAATGCAGCACACCAAGCCTGTGCCTGATACTGAGGATATACGTCTCTCCAGTATTTAGTGTAGTTATTGTAACCTGCATTTGCAGTTTTATCATCAAGCTGAGAATTAGATTTCTTCTCTAAATATCCAACCTCATTTTCAGCGCAAGCAATAAGAGCATCAATAGCCTTTTCTTTGTTCATAGTATCACTTCCTTGTGTAGTTGTTGGTTTGGGAGAGTTTGTAGAAGTAGTAGAAGATTTAGAATAGTCTTTATAGAATACACTTCGATCGGTTTTTGTTGGAATACCAGGAATGGTTGCCTTACTAGAGTATTGCCATCCAATAACACCAGTAGAAGCAGGAACTCTTAATCTTTCCTGTAATTCACCGGTATCATTATTAGGATATCGAGCGACCCAGCAATCGTACTTTTTAGCACTTTCTGGTAACTGGTTCTGATACCAAGAATAACCACAGTAAATACCAAATTTATATCCAGCTTTGACAATAATAGCTCTAAATGCTTCAATCATTTTCATCATTAAACTGTCAGATAAATTCTCCTGACATTTATCCTCTATATCAAGAAACACTGGATAATCCAGTTTTCTTTTATTCAATGTTTTAATAACTACATTCGCTTCATCTTCAATCTGAGCAATAGTAGTAGCATAGCTGTATTTATAGACTCCAACAGGAATCTTATTCTCAATACAGCCTTTATAATTAGGTTCGAATGTGCTATCAACAATATTTCCTTTTTCAGTGATTCTTAGAATAGCGAAGCCCATTCCATAACTAGCAACAGTTTTCCAGTCGATTTTTCCATTCCATCTGGAAACATCGATTCCTTTAATTTCTGCCATAATATCAAGCCTCCTTTTGAATTGAATTAAAGATAATGACATAAGTCCTTAAAAGAAATGTTAAAACATGACATAAAAAAGAGAGGGTAATTAGCCCTCTCGATTAATTAGTTGAAAGTCTTATTTCGATTCTATAGTGATCATCTGTGAGATTTTCAGATACAGTAATAAGTTTTAAATGTTCTTTCTCAATTGTTTTTGCAGCAGAATTAATTTCTACATGTTCAAGATTTTCTCTTGTGAGCATTTTAATGAGATTTTCTGTAGTAAGAGTTGGCTCATCTAAAACAAAAGTAATACTTCTACGCTCATCTTCACTTAAATTAGTGTTATAGTTAATATTTGTATTGGAAATTTCAATTTCCTGTTTGTCTTTTAAAATAAGCTTCATTTAAGCATCCTCCTTTGATAGTTCTTTTAGCATATCCAGTTCAGACTGGCTTATGATTTCCAAAGCCCATTCATCAGGAATATGCATTTTCATTCTTGTGGACATATTATGTTTTCTGTAATATTTATTCCAGAAGTAGATATTACCGAGAGCACGAGCTTTATGCATAACACAAATGAATGTTGCTCTTGCATCTGGGGTTCCAAATACTTGATAGTTATAAGCTGTACACCAACTACATCCTTCAGCGATATGACAGTTAAAACATTCATCTGTACTTTGAGTTCTACGATCAACTTTCTTCAGTGCGACTACACGACATTTCTCACAATCATGAGCACAGATTCCATCATCTACATTACCAATAGAGTATGGTTCCTGCTCGCCATTAAGAGAAGATTCCATATATCTGATGCAAGGATAAAAAACTCCATCAGGATCGACAGATAACATGACTCCATTTCCACCACACCAATTTTGTAGATCAGTAGACTCCTTCGGATGGAAGAAATTATTTTCGTACAGAGAACATCTAAAGCTACCATCTAAGAAATTCAAGTTAGTGTCTAAGAAATAATCAGCAACTCGTTTCATTTCTGCATACAAAACTACTGCATGAGTTGTAGTCCATCCTTTTTCATATACACAGTTTGCATTTATATCGTCATACCCAAGTTCAACCATATGAGTGAGAGCTTCATATAAATGCATAACATTACCTGGGGCAATAGTAATCTTACTTCCCATAACTCCACCTTTATCCATCCAGTCTTTAGCAGCAGCCACGGCAAGATCATAACTTGGTCTCCCGTCAGGAAACACTCTACATGCATCATGCAATTCTTTATTGCCATCAACAGTTACTGAAAAACTGAGGTTGTATTTATACTTATTTAAAAATTCCTGTACTTTGGGATCAAAATATAAAACTCCATTAGAACAAATAGAGATTCTATGTAAAGTTGCCCACGGATGATTAAGCTCTATTGCACGATCAAGAAAATATTCATAGATTTGCTGAATCAATTCAACTTCAAGGAATGGTTCGCCACCGATAAACTCAATAATCACTCCTGGAGAAGAAATAGGGTTGATGTATTCAGACATTCCCTTATCTCCAGTAAGTAACATATCTACAGCTTTTTTTGCTGTTTCAAATGACATTCGACGTTTCCCTTTGCAAGTCTGATAACAATAAGTACATGCAAGATTACAATCGTCAGTTACTTGGAACGTCAAACTCTGTGTTAAAGGTCTTTTATACCCAGCATCTTTTGCTCTTTCGGTTAACTCAGGATATAAGTGAGCAATAGTGTCGGTAAACTGCATTCCTTTTCTATAATTACGTGATACCATATATAGTACTCCTTAATTTAATTCTGGAATGTCACAATCACATAAGATGTCAACATTAAGCTGACAAGTTGCATAATCCAGATTCCAGTTAAGCTGATGGTCCTGTAAATATTTAGGAATATAGTCAGCTTCTAACACATGTTTTGCTTCATCGAAAGCAGTGGACATAGTTACATATTCCTCATGATATTTTTTAAAAAGAGCAGAGTCAATAAAACTTGCATCGTCTTTATGCGTTTCCATTAATCTATTTAACAGTAACATTCTAGCTTCTGTTTCAGAATGAATCCTTTGAATTTTACTTACAGTATCTTCAGCAATATCAATTTTTAAATTTCTCATATAAATTTCCTCCGTTTATTCATTTAATCTAAAAAGCAGCCAAATCATGAAGACTTAGCTACTCCAAAACAAGTTCCTGAGCATGTGGCGCCGCAAGTAGAAGAACAGTTTGATGAGCACGAAGCGTCACAAGATCCACAGCCAGAACATCCAGCAGAACAGGAACCAGAACAGCCTTGGCAGGCAGATGCGCATCCTGATTGACAACCGTCGCAAGAATCAGTACAACCAGAACAGCCAGAGTTGCATCCAGTTAGACATCCGGTGCATCCTCCACAAGAATCAGTACAGCCAGATGAACAGCCGCTACAACCATCACAATTTCCAGAACATCCACCAGAACAAGAACTACAAGAACTACAACTTCCCATACAACCACCTGAACATCCAGAACATTGTCCACATGAAGCAGTGCATCCAGAGGAACAGTTATTTTTACAAGAACCACCAGTAGAACTCGCACCACATTGTCCTGTACAACCACTACCACAGCCAGTACATGAAGAACCACCACAAGATCCACTGCAATTAGAAGTACAATTGGAACATCCTAAACATCCAGAACATCCATTCTCGCATCCAGAAGAGCAAGTACTTTCACATCCAGTACTACATCCTCCTTCGCAACCACCGGTGCAGCCACTACACCAAGTGCAAGAAGTATTACAACCACCAGTGCATCCTTGACATCCATCTCCACATGATGTATAACAATTACCACTACAAGAACTACATCCTGTGCATCCAGAATAACAAGCACCATAGCATAATCCAGCACATGATCCACGACATCCAGAATCAGAACTTGTCTGACCTTTAGTTGTAAGATTATCTACAAATTTTTCTACAGTAGTCAAATCTGGTATAGTAGTGGGTTTGTCACCAATTAAAGTATTATCTTGCATAAAATCATTTATCTGTAGCATAGGATCAATTAATTTATGTAATTGGTCATTAGTTATTTCTCGACCTGGTACAGCAGTAAAGTCCCAGGCGGAACCTTGATACTGATTTACATTTATTCCATGATAGGTATAAGTTCTTCTATTCTTTAATTCATTATTCAGCTTTGTTTTTATTTCGTTTAATTTTTCAGCAGTTACTATTGTATCAGCCATATATCCACACCTCCTTACGCAATTGATGTAACTCCAACCATTGTAGGAGCAATAGCTAAGTAATCTACGCAAACTGTCTGATTTGATAAAGCACTATAAACGTTTAAAGTTATTTTAAGTGTTCCAGAAGTATTTTCCACAGCAGTTCCGAGAGTGGTATAGCTGTCTTCAGCTTTAAACATATTTGGTTTAATATATTTAGTTGTCGTTGTTGAACCATCGATAATCGTTAATTTGAAAACGTTAGAACTAGAAGAGATTGTAGAAACTTTCATTCGGATCATAACACTATATAATCCTTTTGGGAGAGTTACAGATTTTGTAAAGATATCTCCTGTTGAACCAGTAGATCTTGAAATTACTTTATATTGAGCAGCAGAATCTGTTACAGTAGCAGATGACGAGAGAGTAGTTCCACCATACATCACAGCACAAGCAGCTATGTCACTTTTAGTAGGTATACCAATTTCATTTAATGACCAACTAAGATTTGTAGTTCCATCAAATGATTTTGTTGAGTTTCCAATAGTGATATTTCTTGATGTATTTAACTTAATAGCAGAATCTGCAGCACCGCCAGCAGAAGAGGATCCTGCGTAATTATGAGTATGACCAATACCAGATTTACTATTTAATCCATCTGTAATAGCTTTTTGAGTCATAGTACCGTCTGTAGCAGATCCTGTCCCAGTATATAATTTGGCTAAACCAGGTGTAGAAGATGTACCTGTAGAATAAGTAGTATTGGTATCTTGTCCTGGTATACCTAATGCTGTAATATCCGATTTAGTAACAGCTGTAGTAGCACTTACATGTCCTGTACCATCTACTGTTATTTTATATAAACCAGATGACTTAGCAGTATATCCAGGATGAGTATATTTGGTATCAGTAAGAATATCCTGAGACCAATTTCCCCAAGTTCCATTTCTACATATTCTTCTATAAGATTTATCATCAACGTATACAATCTGAGTATAATAATTTCCAGATGCACTGTGTACAACTATCATACCGAAATTATCTACACCGCTAGGTTTATTTGTTACCGAATTTCCACCACCTGCATTGTAAAATCCAGGTGTAGTAATTTTATCTAAATTTCCATTAGTTAAAGTAGTTATAGTAGCTTTGTTTTCATTTAGCCATTTACCTTGTGCTGCAGACAATGATTGATCCGTAGCTGTAGAGATAAGATTATTTTGAATCCCCCTCCATGTATCTTTTGCTGGAGGTGTATAACCAAGAGCGCCTGTTACATCGCCTTTTGTAAGTTCAGCTTTTGCATAAGATAGTTCAGACCATTTATGTGTTCCATCACCTACTTTATGTTTTCCAGACTTATCACTTGAAATAGCTACTTCTCCGCTTAAAAGAACCGGATTATTTTTATTCCAGTTAGCTTCTGTATCATATCTATGTTTAATTCGTATTTTTAAATTGTTTTCTCCCATTGCACACCTCCATTTTTATTTTCTATTTAAATAGACATAATCTATAATTTTCATATTTAATAAAGCAGTCTCCATCATAGAGACTGCTTTGCTTTTTATACAGATGCGCCACAATTTAAAACTAAAGTATTAGAACCGTTGGTTAAATAATCGGTATTCAAACTTTTAACACTAAGAGCAACATTTCCTCCACCATTGAATGCTACAGCATCAGCAACGGCACCTCCAGTAAGAGAGAAATTTCTTGATGCAGCGAGCTTTGTTGCAGAAGCAGCATTTCCTGTACAAGTAGCCGCAGAAGATGCAGAAGTTGCATGACCCTGTAAAGAACCTGCAAATGTAGTGGCAACGAGTTTGCCTGCTGTTGTATCAAGATATACACCTGTATCAAATACTTGTTCTCCGATAGAAGTTGTAGCAGAAGTAGTACCTGTTACATACGCTTTAGTGGTAGCATTGAGTGTATTTTTTACTTTTTGATCAGTTGTTTTATAACCTTTTTTTTCAACAAATGCTGCAACTGCTTGTGATGTTGGAAGTTTAGTAGAAGTAGAAGCGGCTTCGATAGAAGAATCTACCTGTTTTGTAGCAGCTTCACCTACTGTAATTGCTCCAGACTGAGCACTTGTTGTAAGATTCTGTGTTGTAGTGGAATACTTAACAGTAGTAACGGTTTCATTACCAGATGGTACAACAATCCATTTTGGATCTTTTGACATAGCGACTACTAAGTCACCGACTTTAGCTGTTACAGCATCTCCTGTATAAGAATTATCAGCAGCTACAGAAACCTGAGTAATTACTTTATATGTATCACCGACTACAACAGAAGATGTAGGAAGAGCAGTAGCGGTACCATTAGTTCCAAGTGTTCCTTTGAACACCATTGCATCAGAAGCAGCAATAGAACTTGAAATTTTGGCATCTACATACTGTTTTGTTGTTGGCTGTAAAGCATCAGTTGGATCGGCTGCAAGCGTTACTGTACCTGTGAATGTACCACCGGCTTTTGGCATAGCCGCGTCTGCTTTTGCACCCTGAGCGGATGTAGCATAGGCACCTGAAGCTGTGTAAGCAGCAGAACCTAGCCCTTTAACAGCAATATTGTCAGTAGCATTGCCGTTAACAGTTAATTTAATTGTGCCGTTATTAGTTCCAGAAGTAATAGATACAGACTGAACTGATTTATCTGCTTTAGCACCTTGTGCAGCTGTTGCAAATGTCTCGGCACCTTTAAATGCGGCAGAACCAAGAGCACCAGAGGCATGCGGAACTAACTGTCCGGAAGTATTTGTTACTACAGGAACATTGGCTGTCGTTCCAAGAGCGGCTCCATTTACAGGAACTTGTCCCTGTGAAGCTCCAGCTCCTTTATATGCAGCAGATCCCAATCCTTTTACTGCTATATCTGTTGCTGCTCCAGTTCCTGTTGTTACAGAGATTGTACCGTTCGCAGTGCCAGAAACTACTTTACGGACTGCGTTTGTAGCAAGAGTACCCTGTGCGGCAGTTGCATAAGCAGAAGTATTTGTATATGCAGCACTTCCTAATCCTTTTACCGCAATATTATCTGTAGTTGTTCCATCTACAGTCAGTTTTAATGTACCGTTGTTAGTACCGGAAGCAAGAGTTACGTTCTGTACTGAACCATCACCAATCAGTGCAGAGATTTCTTCTGGTGTCATAGTCGCATATGGCAATTCAGCAAATGTTTTAACCCCATCACCAATTTTAATTTTGTAAGCGCCAGATTCTGTAATTTCAATCGCTTGTTCACCTTTTAATAGAACAAGCGTAGATTTCGCCCAATTAGCGGTTGTGTCCGATTTAAGGGCGATACGAGTATTCAATGTCTGTGTAGCCATTCACATCATCCTTTCGAGCTACCGCATTGCATGATGAATTCCTTTTCAGGATCAAATGCCAATGCATAATATTTGATATTATTATCATCCCATCTATAGATTGCATTTGTGGTTGTGTCCACATAAATTGCATTTGTTTTACCAATTGTTGGAAACAATGTATAAGATGCATAAGGGATGACTTCTTGCTGATCAGTTATATATTTTTTAATATAATCAACAAGCTCAGTAAGACCTTGTAAATTAAGAAATTGTTCTTTCATTATCTGCACATCCCTTCGCTTTAATGAAAGCAAGGGGAGTAACCCCTTACTTTACGCACTAAATAAACCTTTGATAGACGCACTTGGAATTGCTTCGTATCCATCTCCAACAAGCCCCTTAAGAGCGGTGATATCAGATGTGTTCTTAGCAATCTTCGGTTTTTCAGCGGCAAGATCTTTTTCAAGAGCAGTAATCTTACCTTCGGCAGTATCCATTCTGCCTTTAACAGCAGTAATATCTCCAGCATTCTTTTTATCAGCAGCTTCTAATGTAGGTAATTTCTTTTCAATAGCATCAATTCTTCCTACAGCGGCTGTCAGATCTTCAGCTTTCGCATACTGAGAAAGGTCAGAATCTGCAAGAGTCTTAGAAACATATTCAGCAATATAACTTACGATATCTTTAGATGTTGCTGTGTTTGGGAGAGTACCGATAAGTGTTTTCAGCTTAGAGATATCCTCTTTATTGGTAGTAATCTGACTATTCATTCCTGCTGCATCAGATGCATGAGAAGAAATCCAATCAGAGATTTCCTTCAGTGTGTCATATGCTTCTGGGGCGCCGTTAACAATCTGAGCAACTGCATCAGAAACAGCTTTCTTTACGGATCCAGCCCCGGTTCCATTAAGAGTACTGATTGCTGCGGTATTAGCTGCAACACTTGATTTCAGAGCAGAATCATCATATGTGCCTGTCTTTACAGCTTCTTTAATATAAGAAACTACATCTTTAGCTTTAGCACCAGTAGGAATAGTACCAACATAAGACATTACTTCTGTTTTTGCTGTGTTAGCAGCTCCGGCTGCATCGAAATCTGTAGCCGCCTTTCCAGAATCTACAAGATTACCATTAGCATCAAGACCTGCAAGATGTCCGGAGATAGCTCCTTTTACCTTATCTGCTTTTCCTGTCGGCTGAGGAATAGTAATAGTGAATGCTGCTTCATCAATAGTTACTGGAGCAGTTTTTGTGTAGAAATAAAGTGTGTATCCGTCTTCTGACTGAGATACTGTTTTAATTGAGCTTTTAACAGCTTCACTGATTTTTGTGTCAATCTGTACGTTATGCAGATTTAAGAACTCCTGAAGATTAGAAAGTGTAGCGAACTGTAATTTTGCCATAATTAATTTCCTCCTTGAAATATATTTGTTAAATCTTCGGAATCAATACCTCCAAGTTTTCTTTCTAAAGCAGCGTCAATATGATCATCTAAAACATTTAAAACGGTTTCCTCAATGATATTTGAAACATATTCTTTTACAGAATCAGCACTTGCAAAATTCTGTTCGTTAATCCACTCCTCGGTTACATAACGATCAGTCGTATATTCACCATCTTGTTGAATGAAATAAAGAGTAATAGATTTTCCTTGCATTTTTGTGATTGTTGTGCTGGAAGTATCAGCATCATGAGATACAAGATACAGAACATCGTCTGCAGAAGATTGAACAGTAGTATTGTTTCCACCAATGATACATTGGCCTTTTACTTTATAAATACCATCATCGAGTGATGATATCTTCACAGGAACAGTAAGTGTACCTATAAGATTTACAATAGGTACATCAGATAATTTGTTATAAGATAGGCTGTTGATATAGTCTACAACAGTGGACTTATCTTCAAGATTACCGATTATATTATCTAAAAGAGTAGAAAGCTCAGAAGACTTGACATAATTATCCAATCCGATTGTTTTTTTGACCTCTTCAATAATATGATCTTTATCTTCATCAGTCATAGATATGTCATAAGAGAAAAGCAGTTTATCTCCAGAGAAAAACATAAGATTTGATCCGATGCATTTTACATCTGTAATCTGTTTATCTCCTTTGACATATTCTAATGTGTTGTCGATGGTCACCCACGCTATACTCTTACTGTCTTGGATGTAACAAAGTCCTGGGTATTTTAGCACCCCTCTTTGTAAAGCCTTTTCTGCAATTTGCTTAGTTGATGCAGAATACCAGGTTGGAATTAACGCCATGCTGTGATCACCTCTTCAATTTGTCATATTCATATTTTGAAATTTCTTTTATTGCATAAATGTCATTATCAGGCGGAAAATTATAGAGACCTTCAATGTGCCATCCATATTTTCCGTCTGAACTTAAAATAGCCTGTGCTTCTGTGATATCACATAGAAGCAACAGACTATGTTTTTCCTGATATTTGATATACAGGATATGATTAAGGACATCTACGACTTCATCATTTTTGATTACTTTATAATACATGTGATATCCTCCTTATAAGATGGGAATGGTTACCCCTCACTTGAAATTGAGAACATAAGTAAGATTCCAGAATTCTGCCCTGGATAAGAGAATCCATATGTTGCACCAGATTCATTAACCGTATACAGCCAGTTTGCAACTGTAGCATTTGGAGATCTGGTCCAATAAGATTCATACTCTGCAGGAGTAGAAGGTTTTGCTTTCTTTCTGGTATCATCATCTGTGAAATAAGCAATAGGAGCATTTGTTTCAGAAATATATGGTTCAGAAGTAGCAGTAGGATCAACTTCGTACAGAGATGGAACATAGAATCTGCAATTAGATACAGAAGTGTCATTAGACTTGTTACCGACAGAAGAGTATACTTTTACAGGTTTGATCAACGCTTTCCATAAAGGAGAGATTGCCTTAACCATACGAGTATTCAACCATGTATTTAATGTAGAATCAGCCCATCCACCTGCATTTGTGCTCTTATTATTATAAGGTTTTTCTGTACCAAGTAGATTAGAAGCAACAAATGTAATGTTAGCTCTCTTTGAAGCAACGTCAGATAGATAATATCCTTTAAACTTAGCTACTTCCATTGGAATAATTTCATGAATCCAAGAAGCAATATCCATACATTGTTCTTCACCAAGATCTGCGTACCAGACTTTAGCCCAATGTACAGTGCCTTTTGCAAAGTTTTCATATGCTCCGTCGTCAGCTTTAGAACATCCAAATACGAGAGTGGAACTATTCTCTGGAATCCTGATCGCATTCAGAGTAGTAGAAGATACTTCTTTCCCAGTCATGTTTGAATTGTATACATAAAGCTTCTGACTTCCAGCTTCATGACGGAATACAATAATCTCTCGGTTTGTTCCAGCAGATGGAGTTATACTATCAGTATTCCATGAGAAACGAGGTTCCTGAGAATACCAGAGTCTAAATCCATTAGAACCGTCACCTTGGAAGCACTGTGCAAGAGTAGAATTTACACTATTGTCTGTATCGAATTCAAAGTCAATAGCAATCGTAAAGTCTCTGTCTTTTTCCATGATCTTTAATCCGGTGTCAATATAGTTTGTTCCATCAAATTTAGTCGCAGCTGAAATAACTTCATGCTCTTCAATATCACCATAGCTATAATCAACACCAAGTTTGAAATCTAATGTATCTTTTAATGATAATGATTTTGCTTCAAGTCCCATTTTCATAAGAGTATAAAGCTCAACCTGTGTCATATTGGCCAGATCCTTACCATCAAAGTATCCATCTACGTATTCGCAGGTTTCATATACTGCATTGATCGTTTTATTTCCATCGACAAATCCTGACTTATCCCATCCTTTAAACAGATTGTACTTATAAGCAGATTCTTCAGCAGTATATACAGGAGTGTCACCTGTATATTTTACATAAGAACCATACTGGGCAGTAGATTCTTGAAGAGATAATCCTTTAGAAACATATTTTACAGTATATTCACGGATTTTACTGTCATATACAGCAGTAATAGTTCTGTCAGCAAAGATTCCTGTCATTGAATCTTTCCATCCTTTGAAGGTATAATCAAGCTTAATTGTACTTTTCTTTGTAGGAACAGGAATCGGATTAACTTCTCTTGTAGTAGGATCAACAGCGTTTCCACCTTTATCTACGTACTGGATATCAAGGATAGTATTACTTTCATCATCATTTATAAATGTAACTTTGAACTGAGTAATGATTGAATCGTAAGTAAGAACAAGGTCTGTCCAGATTCCAGGTTCATCTTCAGAACCAACAAATTCTTTATATTCCTGCTGTCTGACTACAGGTACATGTACGGTTCCAGTAAGAACAGACTGCTCTGTAGTAGCTCCATTATCATCAATACCAGTAAGTTTTGCTAATTTCAGAAGAAGCGTAGTATCATCGAGATTCCATGAGATACCAGTAATTGTTACGGTACGAAGAGTATTAATAGCAGCATTTAAGATAGCAAGAGCATCTACGATAGAGTTCTGACATACAAATGTCTGTAAATTATCGTATCCTGCAATCTTAAGATCAGTTAAGTCTTTGAGGTTCTTGAGTGTAAGAGTGTTGATAGAAGATGGGAGAGAAGCATGAGCAATCTTACCATGATTAGCAAATAATACAGATGTTACAATTGTTCCATCAGCATAAAGATTAATAAGATTTTCACATGCAGACAGGTTAACAGATCCTGTAAGATTTGGACAATTACGAATATCCAAAGTCTCAAGAAGAGTATTATTACCCATATTAAGAGATGTCATAAAAGTATTCTGATATCCAGCTGTATTATTACCAATGATAAGAGTTTTCAGCTTAGAAGCCTTGGAAAAATCATTATCATGAATATAACAAGCAGAGAGGTCATTTAGTGCCTCAATTCTTGATGCAGCATAAATAAGAATAGCTGTATCATCCATGTTTGTTAGATTAGTAGTAATTTCATATTCTTGTCCGGCTTTTGCACGTACCTGAGTGGTTTCTGGAGAGTTACCATAAAGTACAGAAATATACATGTCAGAATAAGGAATAATTCTCAGTGTGTAATCTGGTTTGACTACAACTTTCTTAGGTGTATTACATCTGAACATGATCTGATCAGACTTTACATCTGTATGTAAGAATTTCGTTCCCATATAAATATGCTGGTCACGTTCCCATTGTCTGAGATGATATTTTCCACGTCCATTCATCATCTCATTAAGGAATCTTACTGTTCCAGCACGATATGTTCTTACATACAATCTTTCATAGTGGATTCTCCACAGTTCTTCTGGGAACTGATTCTGCCATGCTTCATACTCATTAATTAAGTGGGAGTCTGACCAACAGTTAGAGTCTACAGACTGATACATGTTTCTTAATTCTTGTGTAAATACATCACGTATTCTACACCACAATACAGATTCAGCAGCATTGAAAACATAACCAGATGAAGGATTTCCTTCTTCTTTATAGTCAGTATCTTCCTTACCATATGGGAATGACAGCTCACCTGAATTATTAATACCAAGCTGAGTGTCCATATCATATGCCCATAGATCAAATCTATAACCATTATGCAGAGCAGCCGCATCATCATCTATAGTATAATATTTAGCTTTATCACCCATAGTTGTAGCTTCTTCCTGAGTGATATAATGTTTTGCCCAATGTGGGAAAACATTCTTGGCTCTATTGTCAATCATACTATATCTGAGTGTAACTAAATAGAAATAGAGCATTGCATCCTGAATACACCAATCTTTCAAGCCATCTTTAAATTCTTTATCATTAGACGTAATTACAAACTCATAGAAGTCTCTCCAAATCTGTTTGTTATCTGTACGTATTTTCTTTTTTGCTTCATCAGAAGTAAGAGCAGAACCATCCTTAGAATCGCCGCAACAATCATATCTGAATTCAAATGATCCATCCCAGTTATTATACAGAGCATCATATGCTGTATTACCAGTTTTCCATTCAGCTTTACTGATAGGATATTTCATAGTTCCATCTTGGTTTGTTATACCGGTCTGGAATGCAGAGTTTGGAAGAGTATTGTCACTGATTTCAATACAGAATTCTTTCATATCCTCTGGATCATAAGCTCTTGTAATATCAGTCTTCTTTGAATCTCCCATATTACCGAGAGAGTAGAAGTGCCAGTCTGTATCCTGAAATTCTCTATGAGTAGTAATATCAGGATCAGATTCTTTAATAAAGATTACACAGTTGACAAATTCCATAGAGTTTTTAACTTTAGGATCTCTACGTACCGCAGGACTTTCATATGGTAAAAAGTCGTTGAATCTCTTCTGTCCTAATGCATTAGTTGCCATATTTGAAGATGCTACATTTACTTTAAAGTTCCACCAATTGTTTGGAATAGAGTTTCTTGTAAGACTAATTTTACCTGTACCGTCATCATATCTTGTACCATCGCCAAGAACCAACTCTGTCTTATAGTTAGGATCAAGAGGAATCTTACTATTGATCTGATGCACACCATCCGCACAACAAATAACATCAATATTTCTGGCAGCAAAACCATATTCATTACTTGTAGTTCCCTGTCCGGCGTGGAAACAGTTAATAAATTTCCAGTTATCTAATTTAGGATCCCCATTCTTATAAATACATTCCATAGAAGTATTTTTAACAAAATCCTTCTTATCATTTGTAAAGTGAGGGGCTTCAATTTTTATAATTCTTAAATTCGGGCAAGCATTAGCTACAGAATCTGGAGTAAGAGCATTATTGTCATTGTAGATCTGGTTTCTATTATATCTTGCAATCATTTCATCTGAATCTCTAGCATCTGCAATAAAGTTAGCAAGAATGTCAGAATCTGTGAGAGAAGCAGAATAAGCTTTTATCCTATAGATTAAAACATCACAATCCGGAGAACCGATAGTAATCGGAACAGGAGAGTACTGGTGCAATCTATGAGAATTATCATAAATAAGAGGTCTTCCTCCAACTCCGTCTTCATAAGTCATAATGATAGAAGTTGCAGATGTATCTTTTGTATCAATTGTATTGATATTATATTCAAATTCAATAATATCCTCTTCGCTATATGGGAAATATAAGCTGTCAGTAGAAGTGTTCACGTATGCTTCGTGAACATCCATTTTAATACCTACGTCAGAGCCTTCAGTACCATCAATACATGATAAGAAAGTAGCAGAAGCATTACGAACATTCTGAGTCTTAAATACAAATTTGAATTCAGAACCAGTCTGTTTCGGGTCTTTTCCGAAGAGATTATAATTAATCTGAGCAGTTGTTCCAGCTTTTACACAGAAATACTGGTTTCCAGAAGCATCAATCTGGTATCCACCATTATCCCAGTCAAAGTTATCTGATACTGAAAGAGTAATAGCAGAGTTATTTTTATCGGTCCAGAGTCTGTCGGTATCTCCATTGGATTTTCCAACAGGGTTAAAATCAAATGCTAAGTTGGCTGTGATTGGTTCAACATCAATATCAAGTTTAGTGATATTAACTGATAAAATCTTAGTCACTTTACGACATGAGATGGTCAGATTATGTTTTCCTTCAGTGGATGACTTATAGCTCCAGATTTGAGCAGAACGATTTACAGAAAGAGTGCTCTGTACTTTACCATCAATTGATAGTTTTACAGAGGCTGGATTGTGATCAGGATCATATACAACATATTTAATACTTGTTGCCTGATACTGTTGTGCTGTAAATTCCTGTTGAGCACATCCAATAATAGGAGTTCTATTTGTAGGATCAACACAAATAATATCCTTACAAATAGTATTTGAGGTTATTTCTTTATTGTTAATTGTCGCAGTCATATATACTTTGAGTAAATGGCTGCCATGTTCCTGTTTAGGAATATTATAAGACATAATTCTGCCGGAGGACTGAGTTTCAACAGTGCCTAAGTCTTCACCATCAAGAATAAAATGAAGAGTCTTATTAACGTTTCCATAAGGTGTATATCTAAATACTACATCTGTATTTGTATATAACAAAGTATCATCAAATGTGCTTTCAAGTTTGAATTCTACAATAGTAACAGTCCATGTCTTAGTGGCAAGTGTCCCAAAACTGTCGGTAATAGTTAATCTAATAGTATTTGCACCGACATTAAGATATTCAGTGATATCAAAACTATTG
>ENA-OOZX01000806-OOZX01000806.1-human-gut-metagenome-genome-assembly--contig:-NODE-806-length-24240-cov-15.852305_pt1 | contig 24240 bp, 17 predicted proteins | sample MGYA00241048_ERZ501412 | MGnify/ENA primary metagenome ERZ501412 (study PRJEB25962, sample SAMEA2042518) | human gut metagenome | biome: human gut; feature: human-associated habitat; material: faeces... | reverse complement strand
GTGCGGGCCCCCGTCAATTCCTTTGAGTTTCAACCTTGCGGTCGTACTCCCCAGGTGGATTACTTATTGTGTTAACTGCGGCACTGAAGGGGTCAATCCTCCAACACCTAGTAATCATCGTTTACGGTGTGGACTACCAGGGTATCTAATCCTGTTTGCTACCCACACTTTCGAGCCTCAGCGTCAGTTGGTGCCCAGTAGGCCGCCTTCGCCACTGGTGTTCCTCCCGATATCTACGCATTCCACCGCTACACCGGGAATTCCGCCTACCTCTGCACTACTCAAGAAAAACAGTTTTGAAAGCAGTTTATGGGTTGAGCCCATAGATTTCACTTCCAACTTGTCTTCCCGCCTGCGCTCCCTTTACACCCAGTAATTCCGGACAACGCTTGTGACCTACGTTTTACCGCGGCTGCTGGCACGTAGTTAGCCGTCACTTCCTTGTTGAGTACCGTCATTATCTTCCTCAACAACAGGAGTTTACAATCCGAAGACCTTCTTCCTCCACGCGGCGTCGCTGCATCAGGGTTTCCCCCATTGTGCAATATTCCCCACTGCTGCCTCCCGTAGGAGTCTGGGCCGTGTCTCAGTCCCAATGTGGCCGTTCAACCTCTCAGTCCGGCTACCGATCGTTGCCTTGGTGGGCCGTTACCTCACCAACTAGCTAATCGGACGCGAGGCCATCTCAAAGCGGATTGCTCCTTTTCCCTCTGCTCGATGCCGAGCCGTGGGCTTATGCGGTATTAGCAGTCGTTTCCAACTGTTGTCCCCCTCTTTGAGGCAGGTTCCTCACGCGTTACTCACCCGTTCGCCACTCGCTCGAGAAAGCAAGCTCTCTCTCGCTCGTTCGACTTGCATGTGTTAGGCGCGCCGCCAGCGTTCGTCCTGAGCCAGGATCAAACTCTTTATAAATGATATTTATCACTTAAAAAGTGTTAAATCTTTTTCGCTCAGCACGCAATCGCTTGCGTCCTGTGTGAATTACTTTGTTTGGAATTGTTTAACGTGTTTTTCCAACACGAAAATAGGTTCCGTTACAAGTTTTTCGATATTGTTCAATTTTCAAGGTCCTGTGCGCCTCAGCCTTGCGGCTGACGACTTGATTATTTTACCACAGAAGTGATTTTTTGTCAAGCACTTTTTTCCAGAAGCTTTTCGATTTTTTCGAACTTGTGGCTCGTTTTTCAACGTATCCATATTGGTTCTTTCGCTTTGCTTCTGCCGCTTTCAGAAGTCATTCTTTCCGGCGGCCCTTGGCGCTCAAGTATAATACCACATCCCCAGCCTTCTGTCAACACTTTTTTGCATCTTTTTTGAGTTTTTTCTATATTTCTTGAATTTGTTTCATTTCCCCGGCCGGGTGTTTCTTTTTTATCCCATAAACAGCACAAAGCCCCGCGCGCAAACGCAGGGCTTTGAAATACAAATGATCACAGTTCTCCCCGGCCAGACAGCGCCCGGTACAGGGTCGTCTCATCGGTATACTCCAGGCTGGCACCCACGGGCAGGCCATAGGCCAGACGGGTGGTCTTGATGCCCAAGGGCTTGATGAGTTTTGCCAGATACATGGCCGTTGCCTCACCTTCAACGGTGGGGTTCATGGCCATGATCACTTCCTTCACTTCACCATCTCCCAAACGGGCCAGCAGTTCCTTGACCGTCAGCTGTTCAGCACCGATGCCATCCATGGGACTGATGAGACCGTGGAGCACATGGTACATGCCATGGTACTCCCGGGTGCGCTCAAATGCCTGCACATCACGGGGCGTTTCCACCACACAGATGACAGAGCGGTCCCGCTTGGCACTGGCACAGATGGGGCAGAGCTCGGCTTCAGTATAATTCTGGCAGACACGGCAGCGGTGGAGCTTGGTGTGGGCGTTCTGGATCGCACCCGCCAGTGCGGCGGCATCCTGATCCGACATGCTCAGTACCTGATAGGCCATCCGGGTCGCACCCTTCCGCCCAATGCCCGGGAACTTGCTGAATTCTTCGATCAGCTTTTCCAGCGGGGCTGCATTATAACCCATGGTGCTCCTCCACTTTGATCAAAGACCCGGAATGTTCAGGCCGCCGGTCAGTTTGCCCATTTCGGCCTCGGCAGTCTCATCCACCTGCTTGACGGTTGCATTGACGGCAGCAGCCACCAGGTCTTCCAGCATCTCAATATCATCGGGGTCCACGGCCTCAGGCTTAATGGTGATGCTCAACACCTCGTGCTTGCCGTTCATCTTCACAGTGACCATCTCACCGGATGCACTGCCGGTGTACTCAGCAGCTTCCAGCTCTGCCTGCTTGGCCTTCATATCTTCCTGCATCTTCTGGGCCTGACGCATCAGGGAGTTCATATCGGGGCGGCCGAAGCCTGCGGGCATTCTTGCTTTCATGGTTGGTTCTCCTTTTATTTATCGTTTTTTGCGTTCACTATCCTCAATCGACACCTCCAGCCCCAGCTGTTCCAGCTTGCGGAGGGATTCCTCGGCGTTGGCCGAAGCGCGATTGACCGTCTTGGATTCATAGGGGCCGATGGGCACCGCCACACCGGACACCTGCGCGATCAGCTTTTTGATGAGCTTCTGGCTTTCCTTGTTGGCGCGGATAAAATCCCGGAAGGTCTTTCCGCCATCGATAAGCACCCGGGTACCATCAAAGTAACCCTTGGACTTTTTCAGGTAGGTGTAGAGCATGGGATCCTGCTCCTGCAGGAGCTTGATGACCTCTGCCCATTGCGGGAAGGGATTGATCCCCTCTGCCGCCACCTTGCGGGGCTTGTTCAGTGCTGGGTCCGCCGTATATTCCGGCTTGGGCTCCAGCTGAGGCTGGGCCGCAGGCACTTCCCGCGCGGGAGCCGGAGGCTCTTCTCTCTGCGGCGCAGCCGGGGCCGGCTCGTCCCAGGGGGGAGGAGCTTCCGAAGTCACCGGCGGTTCCTCCGGCAGGGGCGGCAGCTCTTCTTCCGCAGAAGCTGCTGTTTCTGCCTTGGGCGGTTCCACGGGCTGAGGTACCGGTTCCGGCTCAGACTGCTGCATCGGCGCCGGTTCCACAGAAGGTTCCTGCACGGGAGCCGATGCCGCCGGTGCACATACAAAAGGTTTGACCGGTGCCGACGCAAACGGTCTGGGGGCCTCCTGTGCAGGGACCGCAGGCCGGGCGGCGGGCACAGCCTGTACCGCCACCTGCTGGGGCGGCTCCGAAAGGCTGAACAGGGCCAGTTCCAGCTCTATCCGCTGGTCACTGCCACGGGTCATGTGCTCCAGAGCGTTGCCCAGAGCCCGGATGGCCCGGATCGCCTCCCGCTGCCCCATCCGGGGGCCTTTTTCCAGATAGAGCTTCTCCTCTTCCGGGGATACACCCGAGAGCAGTGCCTGCCCGCCGGGCAGGGCCGCCAGCATCAGCGCACGGTAATGGGCAATGAGCTCCTCGGTCAGCCGCTTCACATCCACTGACTGCTGGCGCAGTTGAGCCAGCTGTGCCAGTGCCGCGGCGGCATCCTGCGCTTCCAGCGCATCCGAAATATAGAACAGATAGCTCCGGTCAGTCACACCTGCCATCCGGCGGACAACGTCCGCATCGATCTTTGCCGTGACACCAGCACAGGTATCCAGAATGGACAGCGCGTCTCGCATGGCACCATCGGCAAGGCGGGAGATAAGCTCCGCCCCCTCGCCGGACAGCTCCAGTCCCTCCTGCCCGGCGATGTACTCCACACGCTGGGCGATATCCTCGGGGCCGATGCGGGTAAAATCGTACCGCTGGCACCGGGAAAGGATGGTGGCGGGAACCTTCTGGATCTCCGTGGTCGCCAGAATAAAGATGACGTGGGCGGGCGGCTCCTCCAGCGTTTTCAGCAGGGCATTGAACGCTGCCGTGGAGAGCATGTGCACCTCGTCGATGATATATACCTTATAATGACAGGCGCTGGGGGTGTAGGCCGTTTCATCACGCAGATCACGGATATCGTCCACGCCGTTGTTGGAGGCCGCGTCCATCTCCACCACGTCCAGAATGCTGCCGTTGTCGATGCCTCTGCAGATCTCGCACTCACCGCAGGGGTCACCGTTCTGGGGATGCAGGCAGTTGACTGCCTTGGCAAAGATCTTGGCACAGGTGGTCTTGCCGGTGCCGCGCACGCCGGTAAACAGATAAGCGTGGCCCACACGGCCTGTGGCGATCTGGTTGCGCAGTGCGGTCACGATGCCGCGCTGGGCCACCACATCCTCAAACCGCTGGGGCCGCCACTTGCGGTACAGGGCTCGATACATCTGCTTCTCCCCTTTCAACAAAAAAGCCGGGCAGCGCTGACGGGGTTTGACCCCCGCCTTGCGTAACTCGGCATACGGATGCAGGCTGACTGAAACGCACGGGACACACCGCTTAAGGCTGCTTGGTTCCCCACCTGACCTGGTTCACAGCGGCCCCATCGTACAGGGCCCGCATCCGTATGCCGAACCACGCAGCAGGCGCTGTCCGGCATGGCACATTTTGTGCTTGATTATTATAGCATGTTTCGGGGGAGAATGCAAGCCCCCGGCAGCGGGCTCACCCTCTCAGGCGCTTTGCGCCAGCTCCCCCAAAGGGGGAGCCTTTGGCAAAACCATCAAACAACATGCAAAACAAAAGCCCCTTCCGGCATTACACCAGAAGGGGCAGAGTGCTGAATAAAAGTTAGGACTGGCAGGCAGTGATCAGGCTCATCTTGTAGACCTCGTCAGCGTTGCAGCCACGGGACAGGTCGTTGATGGGTGCGTTCAGGCCCTGCAGGATGGGGCCGTAGGCAGCGTAGCCGCCCAGACGCTGAGCGATCTTATAGCCGATGTTGCCGGCCTCGATGCAGGGGAAGATGAAGGTGTTGGCCTGGCCAGCGACCTTGCTGCCCTTGCACTTGACCTGTGCAACTTCGGGAGCAACGGCAGCGTCAAACTGCAGCTCGCCGTCCACAGCCAGCTCGGGGTCCATCTCCTGAGCCTTGATGGTAGCGTCATGGCTCAGAGCAACGGTGCCGCCCTTGCCGGAACCCTTGGTGGAGAAGCTCAGAACTGCGACCTTCGGATCGATGCCGAACAGCTTTGCGGTCTTGGCAGTCTCAACGGCCACCTCAGCCAGCTTTGCGGATGCAGCGATCTTGACCTCGCCGGTAGCCTTATCAACGGTATCGGTGTAATCAATGTTGACAGCGCAGTCGCCCATGGCAATGCGCTTCAGGCCCTCTTCGCCAAAGTCACGATCCAGAATGAAGCAGGAGCTCACCAGGTGTGCGCCCTTCTTGGTCTTGACCAGCTGCAGAGCGGGGCGGATGGTATCGGCGGTGGAGTAAGTAGCGCCGCCCAGCAGGCAGTCAGCCTTGCCCATCTTGACCAGCATGGTGCCGAAGTAGTTGGACTTCTTCAGCATTGCGGTACACTCTTCAGCGGTCTGCTTGCCCTTGCGCAGCTCGACCATGGTGTTCACCATCTCGTCGAAACCTGCGTAGTTCTCAGGGTCAATGATCTCAGCAGCGGAAATATCAGAATTGCCTGCGGCAGCAGCAGCCTTGCACTCAGCCTCGTTGCCCACCATGACAACCTTCAGAACGCCCTCGGCCAGCAGCTTGCTGGCTGCCTCCAGGATGCGGGGGTCATTGCCCTCGGTAAAAACGATCGTCTTGGGGTTTGCCTTCAGCTGTGCTACCAGCGGTGCGAACATATCAGCCATTGTTGATTACCTCCGAATTAACTATCCAAAATTCACATCCGGGTGCCTGTTGGACACAAGGATGCCTTTCTCTTTTATTCTAGCACACCCGGCAAAAAGTTCAAGACAAAATTGGCTTTTTGTGCTATTATTTTAGGAGAAAACCATTTTTTATTTGTGAAGAAATTATCATTCAGCTGCAAGGAGATCAAACTGCTATGGATTGGGATACATTAAAGGCCGAGTGCCTTGCCTGCCGCAGATGTGAGCTGTGCACTGACCGCACCCATGTGGTGTTCGGGCAGGGTGTCCAGACTGCTGAGGTGCTGTTCGTGGGCGAAGGCCCGGGCCAGAGCGAGGACGAGCAGGGCCTGCCCTTTGTGGGCCGCAGCGGCCAGCTGCTGGACAAATACCTGTTTGCCATCGATCTGGACCGAAGCAAAAACTGCTACATTGCCAACATCGTCAAGTGCCGCCCGCCCCAGAACCGTGACCCGCTGCCCACCGAGAGCGAGGCCTGTATGCCCTGGCTCCGGGAGCAGTTCAAGCTGCTGCAGCCAAAGATCGTGGTCTGCCTGGGCCGCATCGCCTCTCAGCGGATGATCCGCACCGATTTCTCCGTGACCAAGGAGCACGGCACCTTTGTGCAAAAGAACGGCGTATGGTTCATGGGCACCTTCCATCCCGCCGCCCTGCTCCGGCAGGCGCAGAACAAACCCGCCGCCTTTGCGGATTTTGTGGCCCTGCGGGATAAAATCAACGAAGTCTGTCTGCATACCTATTAACCCTTCCGCCCAAGTATCATCTCCCTTCATTTTTGCATACCCTAAAGCAAAAGTGAGGTGTTCTGATATGAAAACGATCCAAAGCCGTTCCCCCGATTTCTTTCTGGGGGCCACCACACCGGCGGGCTTCAAGGGTTATTTTGAACCGCTGCGCCGGGAGCCCGGGATGCAGATGCTTCTCATCAAAAGCGGGCCGGGATGCGGCAAATCCACCTTGATGAAGCATCTGGCCCAGGCCGCCGAGCAGCAGGGCCAGCGCATCGAAAAGATCCACTGCGCCAGCGACCCGGACAGTCTGGACGGGGTCATCTTCCTCGACCAGAAACGCGCCATCATCGATGCCACTGCGCCCCATGTGGTGGAGCCGGACGCGCCCGGGGCTGATGAGCTGGTGGTAAGCCTGTACCACACCATCGATGCCGGAAAGCTGGCTCCCCACCGGGACGAGATCAAGGCCCTGTTTGCCCGGAATGCCGCCCTGCGGGGCCGGGCAGCCCGGTATATCGCATCGGCGGGCAGCCTGATGCTGGACAGCCGCCGGGCCGAAGCCTGCAGCGCCAACTTTGAAAAGGTGCGCCGCTACGTCAAGCGGCTCTGCACCCGGCTGCTTCCCCGCACCGAGGGCACCGCCAGTGAGGAGCTACGGCTGCTCTCAGCCATCACCCCCAAGGGGATGGTATTCTACCGGGGCACGGTAGAAGCGCTGGCCGACCGGTATGTGGTATTCCGGGATGATTATGGGGCGGTCTCCCGCCTGCTGCTGGAACTCATCCGGGCCGAAGCGCTGGCCCGGGGCTACCACATCATCACCTGCCCCTGTGCCATGCACCCTGAAGATCAGATCGACCACATCTTCATCCCGGCCCTGCGGCTGGCTTTTTTGACCGACAACCTCTGGCATCCCATCCAGCTGCCTGGCGTACAGGCCGTGCGCTGCACCCGCTTTGTGGACCGGGAGAATCTGTCCGGCTTCCGCGCCCGCCTGCGCTTCAACGACCGTGCCGCCTCCGAGCTCATCGACCAGGCTGTCGCCCTGATGGCTCAGGCCAAGAACTGCCATGATGAGCTGGAGACTTATTACCGGGCCGCCGTGGATTTTGACCAGGTGAATGCTGTTGCAGCAAATTGTCAAAAGATCCTGGGTCTCGGGTAGGCCCTGCTGTTAAACCCCACCGTCAGCCCTTTGGGCTGCCACCGCCCCTAGTAGGGGCGGCCTTGGCAAAGCGATGTAGTTTGTGCGTAAAGGGGAACCCCAAAAAACTTTACGTAACGCCAGAGGCCCCACTATTAGGGGGGCTGGCGAGCGATAGCGAGACTGAGGGGTTTAGTTTCCCAACATACTGTGCACAACCTGAAAGGAAGTGAACCCCATGCCAACCATCCGTCTCTCTGTCCGGGAGCTGGTGGAGTTCCTGCTCCGCACCGGCAGTATCGACAGCCGCTTTACCGGCTTTGACCGGGCCAACGAGGGCGCACGCATCCACCGCAGGCTCCAGAAGGCGGCGGGTGAAGGCTACGCCGCTGAGGTGTTCCTCACGGCAGAGCGGACGATGGAGGGAATCGGGTTCACCATCGAGGGCCGTGCCGACGGCATTTTTACCGATGAGGACGGCACGGTGGTCATCGACGAGATCAAGACCACCGCCGCGCCCACCGATGCCATCACGGAGGACATGAACCCCTGCCACTGGGCGCAGGGCATGGTCTACGGGGCCATCTGCGCCGAGCAGCGGGAGCTGGAAACACTGGATGTCCGGCTGACCTATTACCAGATCGACACCGATGAGATCATCCGCTATACCCGGCACTTCTCCGCCGCTGAGCTGGATGCGTTTCTCAACGACCTGCTGCGGCAGTATCTTCCCTGGGCACGGCGGCAGCTGGACTGGGTGGAAGCCCGGAACCGGAGCCTTGGGGCCCTGCAATTTCCGTTTCCAGCTTACCGTCCCGGACAGCACGCCCTTGCCGGGGAGGTCTATCGCGCCTGTGCTGCGGGCAAGGCAGAGCAGAAGGGCGGTACCCGGCTGTTCTGCCAGGCACCCACCGGCATCGGCAAAACGATGAGTGCCCTCTTCCCTGCCCTGAAAGCCATGGGCAAGGGCAAGGGGGAAAAGATCTTCTACCTGACCGCCCGCAACACGACACAGGCCGCTGCTGAGGATGCACTGGCCCGTCTGCGGGCGGCAGACCCGGCGCTTTCCCTGCGCAGCGTGACCCTTTCGGCCAAGGAGAAGGCCTGCCTGTGCAAGGATGCTGAGGGCCGTCCCGCCTGCCTGCCGGAAGCCTGTCCCTACGCCAACGGCTACTACGAGCGGCTGAAGGATGCGCTGGCCGACCTGCTGGACAGCGCCGTCCCCTATGACCGGGCCGCCCTGACTGAGACTGCCCGGCGGCACAGGGTCTGCCCTTTTGAGCTGGGGCTGGACCTGAGCGAGTGGTGTGACGTGGTCATCGGAGACTACAATTATCTGTTCGACCCCACCGTGCACCTGCGGCGCTTTTTCGATGCGGCGGGCGACTACATTTTTCTCATCGACGAGGCCCACAACCTGCCGGACCGGGCCAGAGCCATGTACTCGGCGCGGTTCTGCAAGAGCTGCCTGACCGATGCCAGACGGGCCATCGGCAAAGGAAAAAGCGCACTGAAAACCGCGTTGACAAAGGCAGACAAAGGTTTTCTGGAAGCACGGCGGGCGGTAAGGAAGCTGGCCCCCCGCCGGGGTTCAGCGCCCACCGAATCGCCGGCAGAGGATCTCACCCAACAGACCAGCCTTCTGGACACCGAACCGGCAGAAGCCGTCTTCCCGCTGCCGGAGCCTTTGCTGGCGCAGGATGGCACGGTCTTTTTGCAAGAGCTGCCGAAGGAGCTGCTCCGACTGCTGTTTAGCCTGCAGGCCCCTCTGCAGGACTGGCTGGAGGCCAACCCGGAGGCCGATGCCCACGCCCAGCTGCTCGAGCTCTACTTTGCGGTGCAGGATATCACCCGGGCGGCAGAACGGTACGACGCGCATTTTGTCACCCAGCTGACAGCCCGGGGCAGCGAGCTGGAATGGGAACTGCTCTGCCTTGACCCTGCCCCCTTTGTGGATGCCAGCCTTGCCGCCGGGCGGGCTGCGGCACTGTTCAGCGCAACGCTCACCCCGCCGGGCTACTATCGCTCCGTGCTGGGCTGTCCCGATGCCCGGGCCGTGGCTCTGGAAAACCCGTTTCCGCCCGAACATTTGGGGCTCTACTGCCTGCCCGGCATCTCCACCCGCTACCGGGACCGGGAGGCCAGCGTGCAGGCCGTCTCGGATGCACTGGCTGCACTGGCCCGGGCCAAGGTGGGCAACTATCTGGCCTTTTTCCCCAGCTACGCCTATCTGCGGCAGGCATATGAGGACTTCACCGCCCGTTACCCGGACATCGGGACGCTGGCCCAGGAGAGTGGTCTGGACGACGCGGCCCGGGCGGCCTTTCTGGAACAGTTCGGCCCAAGCCCCGCAAAAACGCTGCTGGGCTTCGGGGTCATGGGCGGCATCTTCGGCGAGGGCGTGGATCTGGTGGGCGACCGGCTCATCGGGTGTGCCATCGTGGGGGTGGGCCTGCCTCAGGTAAACCCCCGGCAGGAGATCCTGCGCCGCTACTATGACGAGGCGGGCGGCACCGGTTTCGACTACGCCTACCGCTTTCCGGGCATGAACAAGGTGCTGCAGGCGGCGGGCCGGGTCATCCGCACGCAGGAAGACAGGGGTGTAGTGCTTCTGCTGGATGACCGCTTTGCCCGCGCCGAATACACCCGCCTGTTCCCCCGCCACTGGCACCAGCTCCAATACCTGCGCAGCACCACAGAGCTGGAGCAGCAGCTTGCCGCCTTCTGGGCACGGAACCAATAGAAAAAAGCCTGTCAGCGCAAAAACCGACAGGCTTTTTCTCATGCTCCGGACATTTTCCGGCTCTTACTTCTTTCTGGGCAGGGATCTGCGCAGTTCATCCCAGGCAGTCATCTCCACCAATGTGGTGGCGCGCAGGGCGGCAAACGCTTCATCCAGATACTGCATCTCGCTCACCGCACGCATGGCGTGATCCGAAATGCACCACTTCCCAACGACCGTCTGCGCCATCCAGTAGACCATCCTCTCGGTCTTTTTCCGCTGTTTGGTGCCCTCGCGGTAGCGGTCGGTGTTCTCCGCATCGTTCACGGGTACACCTGCCGCTTTCAGCATCTCACAGCACTCCCAGGCGGCATCCACGATCATCCTGCGCTGTTCCACTGTGGTGCGGGAAAGTTCCCCATCCACCGCATAGCAGGCATAGGCGCAGGGCAGGATAAAGGCGATGTGGCTCTTGAGCCACTCGTCCATATCGCTGTAATAGGTCAGCTTGTAGTGGGTGCCCTCAAAGGCAGCCTGCAGCCGCAGGCGGAATGCGCCGGACAGGGGAGCGGTTGCGCCGCCAACGGTCATTCCCATCCCCATGTGCACACTGACCAGCCGGTCATGCTCCCGGCGGCCTGCATTGTTCTGGAAACCAAAGGCGATCTTATCCACTGGGCGCTGCATGGCCTGCAGCATCTCCTGCGCATAGGGATCATTGCCCACAAAGATAAAGTACTGGCTCCGGTTTGCCTTGAGGATGGGCAGCACATCGGCCAGCTGCCCGGCCTGCACCGTGACAAACACAAGGTCATACACATCCTCGGGGGCCAGCACATCTGTCGTCTGCATCCGATCCACCGTTGTTTTCCGCTGGAGCATGTGGCGGATGGTCAGGCCCTTCTGGTCGATGACCTCCTTCCACTCGCCCCGGGCCAGCAGGGTGACCACATTTTTCTTGTTCTGTGCCAGACTGTGGGCCAGCTGACAGCCCTGAACGCCTGCGCCGTACACCAAGATCCTCATAACGAGATACCTCCTGTTTTGCATGATCAGCCCGGCCAGAAACACCGGGCTGTTACTTTTTCAGGAACGAGAAGAAGCCCTTTTTCTCATAGGGCCGGGTCTGCACGCCGGTCACGGTGTAGCCCGTTTCGGCAATAGCAGCCTTCAGCGCCTCCACATCCACCGGCTGCTCCGAGACGATGACCGTCTCGCCCTTGGTGTGGGAAGAAGTCACCTTGTTCACCCGGGCGGTCTTGCGCACCACATCATTGATGTGGCTCTCGCACATACCGCACATCATACCATCGACCCTCAGGATCGTTTCTACCATTGTTGTCCCCTCCATACTGTATCTGCAGGCACCCCTGTCAAACTGCACAAGTCCAGCCCGCTGTTTTCGTCATTTTGTTAGTTTTAGCTAACTCATTGCAGAAACAAAAAGGCTCCTGCCCCGCACAGCACTGCTCTGCGGAACTTTGCCGATCTGTTTTCAGTTTTATCATACCATACCGGTGGGCAAATTTCAAGCTGCCCGCAAAACCGGCCGGGGGACTTTTCAAAGGGTCAGTTCATGGAAAACAGCGCTGCTTTCCAGCTCTTTCCATTGCATCGTGTTTCCTTCCAGGGTCATGTAGCTGTGGGGGCTGTTCTCCTTGGGGATGCTCACAGAACCCGGATTCAGGTAAAGATTTCCCTGCCCGAACTCTGTCCAGGCCGGAACATGGGTGTGCCCGTGCAGCAGCACATCTCCCGGGGCCAGCGGCGGCAGATTTTTCACATGATAGATATGCCCGTGGGTCGCATAAATAAGCCGCCGCCCCACCGGAAGCACCGCATAATCGGCCAGCACGGGGAATTCCAGCACCATCTGGTCCACCTCGGCATCACAGTTGCCCCGCACGCAGAGCAGCTTCTCCTTTTTCTCGTTCAGCAGGGGGATGACCTCCTTGGGGGCATACTCTCGGGGCAGGTCGTTGCGGGGGCCGTGGTAGAGCAGGTCGCCCAACAGGAACAGCCGGTCGGCTCCCTCCCGCTCAAAGGCCTCCAGCATTTTGCGGCAGTAGTAAGCCGACCCGTGCAGGTCTGACGCGATCATCCATTTCATGGCAGATCCTCCTTTTGTGCATTCTGTTCTTATTTTACCGCCGCCGCGCCCCATGTCAAGGGCAAGGGCCCGCCGTAAAAAGTCATACTTTTATTTTAAAAAGTCCTTGACAAGTATCCCTGTGATGTGGTATCTTTGAACCAATAAAATATCGTGTGGATTTTTACAGCATTCTGCAACTTTTCGCCACACAATGGTACAAAAGCCATTGTGTGGCTTTTGCTTTGCCTTCAAATCCAAATCTGACCCTCAGGAGCAATGAAAATGAACGATACTTTTATGAAAACCAGACCGGTGTTCCCGCTGCTGCTCTCCATGGCCCTGCCCAACGTCATCTCGATGCTGGTGAACAGCCTGTACAACATCGTGGACAGCCTCTTTGTGGCCCAGATCAGCGAGCAGGCCATGACGGCGCTTTCGCTGGTGTTTCCCATCCAGAACTTTGTCAATGCAGTGGCCATCGGCTTCGGCATCGGCATCAATGCCCAGATCGCGCTCTACCTCGGCGCAGGCGACCACGAAAACGCCAACCGGGCCGCCACCCACGGCATGATGTTTTCCCTGCTGCACGGTGTGCTGGGCATGGTCCTCTGCATTGCCATCATGCCCGGCTTCCTGCGCCGCTTCACTACCGATCCCACTCTGGTGGACATGGGCGTGACCTACTCCACCATCGTGTTCCTGTTCTCGCTGGTCAACATGGCAGACCTCGCCTTTGAGAAGATCTTCCAGTCCGTGGGTCGGATGAATGTTGCCATGGTGGCGCTGATCACCGGCTGCGTGACCAACATCGCCCTCGACCCGGTCCTCATCTTCGGCCTTGGGCCGGTGCCCGCCCTGGGCATTGCCGGTGCGGCCCTTGCCACCGGCATCGGGCAGGCCGTTTCCCTTGTGGTCTACCTCTATGTCTACTGCACCACCGAAGTCGCCGTCCGCTTCTCCCGCCGCTGCCTGCGGTTCGATGCCGCCCTTGACGGCAAGCTCTATGCCATCGGCGTACCGGCCATCCTGAATCTGGCCCTGCCCAGCCTGCTGGTCACCTTCCTGAACGGCCTGCTGGCGGTCTACTCCCAGAGCTATGTGACGGTGCTGGGCATCTACTACAAACTCCAGACCTTCCTTTACCTGCCGGCCAACGGCATCGTGCAGGGGATGCGCCCGCTGGTGGGCTACAACTACGGTGCCCGGGAGCATGGCCGTGTGTCCAAGCTCTACAACCTGACACTGGGCCTGAGCGCTGGGATCATGGCCATTGGCACCCTGCTCTGCCTGACCATTGCAGGCCCGCTGATGGGTCTGTTCACCTCTAACCCCGAGACCATCGCCATCGGCCAGACCGCCCTGCGGATCATCTGCCTAGGATTCATCGTCTCGGCAGTGTCTACCACCTCCTCCGGCGCGCTGGAGGGTCTGGGCAAGGGCGTGCCCTCGCTGGTTATCTCCCTCTGCCGCTACATCATCTTCATCATGCCCATTGCGTGGGTGCTGTGCGGCCGCATGGGCCCTACCGGTGTCTGGCACGCCTTCTGGATCACAGAGGCCCTCTCTGCCGTGATCGCCTACGCGGTATATCACAAGGCAGTCCATCAGAAATAACCCTCTCTAACAAAAATTCCCGCTCGATGGAGCGGGAATTTTTTGTTATCATCTCTTCTTTTGTGGAAGGCTGCTCTCAGATCAGGCCCAGGGTTTTGAGCTCCCTTGCCACGCCGTCCTCCGTCACAGCCGGGCAGATGCGGTCGCAGAGCTTTTTCAGGTTGTCAGAGCCGTTGGCCATGCAGACGCTGATGCCTACCACATCGGTCATCTGCAGGTCATTGTCGCTGTCGCCAAAGCCGATGGTATCGGCCAGCGAACACCCCAGCTCATCACAGATGGCCTTGATGCCGGTGCCCTTGTTGAACTTGCGGTTGATGAGTTCCCCGTTGACGATGGCTGACGGGGTATCCCCCAGCCGGGACTCGCAGAAGATGAACTGATCCTCGTACAGCTGCTTTGCCTCGGCAAGGCAGGCCTCGTTGGGGGCGATGAACACCACCTTGTAAACCGGCTCTCCGTGGTATTCCTCAATGGGCCGGATGGTCATGCCATACTCCATCGTTTTGCGCCAGCGCTCGGCCTCGCTGTTCAGCTGCCCCGGCTTGCGGGGGAACAAATGGGCGAACCGCTCGATCATCCTGATGCCGCCGTAAGTATCGTCCCGGGCTTCCAGTGTGCACTCGGCACCGGCACGCCCCAGCACCTCCCGCAGGCCCTCGACCTGCGCAGGCTCCATGGGAAGATCCACGAGAATTTTCCCATCACAGCCTACATAGCCGCCTGCAGAGCAGACAAAGCCATCGAAACCGTAGGCAAGCAGCGGTTTTGTCATGCGCAGGTTACGGCCAGTGCACAGAAACACCTTGTGGCCGTTGGCCCGGGCCTGCCGGATGGCCTCCACGGCACTGGCCGGAACGGTCATCTCACCGGGCGGCAGCAAAGTACCGTCAATATCCAGAAAAATCAGTTTTTGCTTCATAATTCCCTCACTCTTTCACTGCCAGTTCATGGTAAAGCCGCGAATCAGCAGACCCACGGCCAGGATCGCCAGCAGTACCAGCAGAACGGTGCGGTTGGCCTGTTTCTGCTTCTGTCTGGCCCGGGCACGGCTGTTCCGGCTGCCGCCCTGCTTCCGGTTCTGGGATCTGCCGCCGGAGCTGCGGCCGCTCGTGTTCTGCTTTGTGCTGCGGCGGGAAGCACTGCCGGAAGTCCCCTCTTTTTTCCTGCCCGCAGTGTTCTGGCCGGACTTTGCCGCGCGGGGTGCTTTCTCTTCCGGGGCCGCCGACGCAATGGGCTTTTTGGCCCCGCAGCGGCTCAGATATTCCTCAGCCAGCCGGTAATACTGGCCCAGCTCACTGGTGCGCAGGGGCGCGCCTGCATAGCCCTCTTCCAGTGCTTCCACGGCCTCGTTGAAGAGGATCGCCGCCTGCGCAGCCGCCGTGCGGTCGGAGGCATGGGCCGCTTCATTGCGGGCGGTGCGCACCGCGTTGCAGGCCCGGCGGGCAGCAGCGGGGTGCTCCGTATTTCCCAACAGATCCAGCGGGCGGGCAGCATCTTTTTCAGGGTCCAGCAGTACCCGCATACACAGGGTGGTATCCAGCTGCTGCCAGCTGTTTCGGCCCGCCAGATCGGGCAGACGGTCATAATATTCGGGGCTCTCCTGCTGGCGGGTACGGATGTGATCCAGCAGGGCTCCCAGGCTGTGCTCCCCGGGCTTGTTCTCCCAGTGCCAGCGCAGTAGCTTGCGGCTGATCTCATCGCAGGTAGTTTTGATCTCAAAAGCGGTTTGCAGTGCTTCGTCAGGCATAACGTTTCTCCTTCGTACAACCAAAAAACGGAGGAAGCGCAGCCTCCTCCGTCATTCATTTACATCATAAACTGATAATAGACGAAGCCCCACAGCGCAATGCCTGCGCAGACGATGGCGGTGATGGGCGGGACCCAGCGGACGAGGGTCTCAGCAATGCCGTCACGGCTCTCTTCCGCATCGTCCTCCTCATCGTACTGCTCCACCTCGGGTTCCGGCTGGCGGGCCGGGGCGGCACGGCGGGCAGCAGCAGGCATCACACGGGTGCCCTCGTCATCCACAGCCGCTGCACCGCTGCCGGGGAACGCCGCGCGGGTGGCGGCATCCAGCACCCGGGTAGGCTCTGCTTCCGGAGCAGGGGTGTGTTCCACCGGCGGTGCAAAGCTGGTCGGAGCGCTGACAGGCTCTGCCGGGCGGGCCGTCGGGATGACCCGAGTGGGTTCTGCCTGCGCCGGCGCGCTGGCCACGATGCGGGTCGGCTCTTCCTGCGGAGCGGCGCTCACCACGCGAGTGGCCTCCGCCGCCGGGGCCTGCTCTGCAGGGGCGGCCTTCTGGCCGGGCTGCAGCAGGGTGTTCAGGGCGTTCTGCAGCAGGATGCGGTCACAGCCGCACTCGGTGCAGTAGACCGTGTCCTCTTCCTTCGGGTGGAAGGAACCGCAGGCACAGTACCAGCCGTTCTCGAACACCTGCGGCATATACTTGAGGCCGGTGCGGTTCATCCGGCTTTCCAGTGCCTTTTCCAGCTCCGGACTCAGGCGGCGCGGGGCCGGCAGGCGGACGCGCTTGATGGCATCCAGATGCACGACCTTTTTGCCGCTGTATACGTTCTTCAGGACCACATCCACGCTGGTGATGGCCTTCTGGGTCACGAACACGGCATCGTCCATGCCAAAGCTCTCACCGGGCTTGACCTCGATCTCACGGTATTCAAAGGCATCCTCACACAGGATGATGCCGTCCACGCCCTTGCACTTGAAGTGGATCTCCAGTGCAGTCAGGGTGACCTTGGAGATGTTCTTGAAGGTCAGGCAGACTGCGTTCTCTCCGCTGAGTTCGCCCTTGAGCAGTTCCACACAGACGAACTGCACCGGGCTGCCCGGGGTATAATAGTTGGCCCGGGTGCGTGCGACCGGGTTAAAATTTTCCTCCACGACACTCGCTCCCTTCGATCATTCGTTTTCCTGCGGGGCATCCTGCGCCGGGTCGGGCATTTCCTCGCCCAGCACGGCCTGCTCCGCCTGTTCAGCGGGCTCTGCGCTCTCGGCAGGCTCTGCGGTCTCCACAGGGGCCGCCGGTGCGGCGGGTTCCTGTGCAGGCTCGTCGCCGTCACGCGGGGGCAGCTTGCCGCCAGCCATCACGGTGTTGAACTCCTTCTCGTTGAGCTTTTCGCGTTCCATCAGAGCCTGTGCCAGCGCATGGAGCTGGTCGATGTGCTCCGTCAGGGTGCGGCGGCAGGTCTCGTAAGCCTCATCGATGATATCCCGCATCTCGCCGTCGATCTCGGCAGCGGTGCTCTCGCTGTAGCCCTTGCCCTGGGTGAAATCACGGCCCAGGAAGGTCTCCTCCTGCGAGGTGCCGTAGACCACAGGGCCCAGGCGCTCGGAGAAGCCGTACTTGGTGATCATCTGGCGGGCAATGTTGGTGGCCTGCTGCAGATCATTGGAAGCACCGGTGGAGATATCCTCCAGGATCAGCTGTTCGGCCACGCGGCCGCCCAGACTGGAAACGATATCCTCGAACATTTCGCCCTTTGTCACGTAGCTGCGGTCTTTCTCGGGCAGGTACATGGTGTAGCCGCCAGCCTGACCACGCGGGATAATGGTGATCTCGTGCACACGGGGGTGATGCTTGCAGTAGAAGCCCGCCACAGCGTGGCCTGCCTCGTGGTAAGCAGTCAGCTTCTTTTCCTCCGGGGTCACAACGCGGCTCTTCTTTTCGGGGCCGGCCATCACCTTCATGGAAGCTTCCTCGATATCCTCCATGGTAATGGCCTTGCGGTTGCGGCGTGCAGCCAGCAGAGCCGCTTCGTTGACAAGGTTCTCAAGGTCTGCGCCCGCAAAGCCTGCGGTGCGCTGTGCAATGACCCTGAGAGAGACATCCGGGGCCAGCGGCTTCTTTTTGGTGTGGACCTTGAGGATCTCCTCACGGCCCTTGACATCCGGCAGGCCCACATAGACCTGACGATCAAAGCGGCCTGGCCGCAGCAGGGCCTTATCCAGAATGTCGGCACGGTTGGTGGCCGCCATGACGATGATGCCGTCGTTGGCCTCAAAGCCGTCCATTTCCACCAGCAGCTGGTTCAGGGTCTGCTCGCGTTCATCGTGGCCGCCGCCCAGACCGGCACCGCGCTGACGGCCCACAGCATCGATCTCGTCAATGAAGATGATGCAGGGCATGGACTTCTTTGCCTTATCGAACAGGTCACGCACGCGGGATGCACCCACGCCGACGTACATTTCCACAAAGTCAGAGCCGGAAATGGAATAGAAGGGCACACCGGCCTCGCCTGCGCAGGCGCGGGCCAGCAGGGTCTTGCCGGTGCCCGGAGGGCCTACCAGCAGCACGCCGTGGGGAATGCGGGCACCCAGAGTGTTGAACTTTTCCGGGCTTTTCAGGAACTCCACGACCTCTTTCAGCTCTTCCTTTTCCTCGTCCTCACCGGCAACATCGGCAAAGGTGGCTGTCTTTTGGTTCTCGTGCTCGTCCTTCACCTTGGCTTTGCCAACGTTCATGATCCCGCCGCCGCCAGCACCGCCGCGCATCATGGAGAACAGCAGGAAGCCGGTGCAGCCCAGCATTGCCAGATAGAACAGGATCTCCATCCATGGGATGTTTTCCTTGACAGGGGTATAATCGTACACCATGGGAGCATCCGGGTTTGCGGCATCGTAGGCGGCAATGTAGTCGCCCACATACTTGACGAACATGGATGCATAGGGCAGCTTGTAGCGCACCGTCACAGTGCCGTCGCTGTTCTTCTGCGCAGCAGTATCCTCATCCGAGGAGGACAGCATACCGCTCAGCAGTCCGCCGGTGGCCTGCGTGGTGCTCTGGGACGTGGTATCGGGCAGGGGCAGGTTATTTTTGCCGCCTTCCTTGAGGTTCATGGTGATGACACCGGTGTTCAGGTCCAGCGAGAACTGCGTGACCTGCAGGCTTTCAAAATAATGCACCACCGTGGAATATTCCATGGAAGAGCTGCTGGCAGAGCCGGTGCCGCCCAGCACCGACCAGACCATCAGCACCGCCGCCAGCGCCAGAGCAAGGATCAGCGGATTGAAACGGGGTCTTTTGGATTGCAAAAAAATCAACTCCAGTTCTTGGATGAATTATAGTGTGAGAAATCACTTCTCGTAGACTTCAGGCTTGAGCACACCCACATAAGGCAGGTTGCGGTATTTTTCATCGTAGTCCAGACCGTAGCCCACCACGAACTCGTCCGGCACCTGGAAGCCCTCGTAGTCAGGCTGGATATCGGCCTTGCGGCGGCTGGGCTTGTCCAGAATGGTGCAGATCTTTACCGAGTTGGGGTTGCGCATCTTGAGCATGGGCACAAGGTTCGAGAGGGTGACGCCGGTATCCAGAATATCCTCCACGATCAGCACATCCTTGCCAGACAGATCACCGTCCAGATCCTTGATGATCTTTACAAGGCCGCTGGTAACAGTGTTGCTGCCACCGTAGCTGGACACCACCATAAAATCGATGCTGCAGGGAATGCTCACCGCACGCATCAGGTCGGCCATAAACACCACCGAGCCCTTGAGGATGGACACCAGAACAAGGTTCTTGCCCTCGTAATCCTTGCTGATCTGGGCACCCAGCTCAGCAACCTTTGCCTTTAACTCTTCTTCACTGACCAGAACAGTCTTGATATCATCATGCATACTCATGTTATTTCCTCCCTATGTTCCATTTCCATCTGCAGCACCTGCGCAGTGTCTGCATCCGGGGCAAGGCCCTCGGCAAAGCCCGCACCGCAGACCCACAGTACTTCGCTGCCCGCCGCCAGCAGCGGCAGCTGATCGCGCTGGCTGGCTGGGATGCCCGTTTCGTTCATCCACTTGCGCAGCCGGTTGTGTACACTTCGCCCCGCCGGGCGGTAGACATCTCCCGGCTGGCGGGTGCGCAGGACAAGACCAGCATACAACGTAGTTATTCTAGCATAATCCGCCTGATTTTTTAAGTCTTTTTTATGAACGACTTGTATTTTTTCTTCAAAATCAGCCGTAAAAAGCCCTGCAGTCACCTTCCAGCCGCCCGCAAGGCAGTATTCTGCCTGTTTTTCCGGCTGAAAGGGCTGGCTTTCCGGCCGTTTGTCTTCCTGCTGCCGGGGCCGTTCCGGCACAATCTCCTGCCAGAAGCATCCGTCTCCGGCACAAAAGCGCACCCGGTCAGTCAGCTGTACCGCACCGCTGCCGCGCCGCACAAGGCCGCACAGCAGCTGCACATATTTTTCCTCTGCGTCACGCACGGGAGCCGTCAGCGAATGCATGGCTGCTTCCAAAATAAGCGCATCCGCAGCGGAAAGCGGGCCCAGCCGCCACACCGTGCAGGCTTCCGGGCTTTTGATGGCAGCCTGTGCCGCATCCAGACGTGCAGCAGAAAGCAGCTCTTCGGCCTTTCGGGCAAAATAGGCATCCGCGCGGGCTGCCTTCTCGCAGAAGCGGGCAAGGTTTTCCGCCGCTGCGCCGTTGGTGCTCTGCAGTGCAGGCAGTGCCGCACGGCGCACCCGGTTGCGGGCATAGGCATCGGTCGCGTTCGTCTCATCTGTGACCCATGCCTGCCCGGCTGCACGGCAGAAGCTTTCGGTATCCTGCCGGGTAAGGGCCAGCAATGGCCGCAGGTAGCACCCGCGCTTTGGCCGGATGCCTGCCGCACCGTGCAGCCCCGTGCCCCGGGCCAGCCGCAGCAGCAGGGTCTCAGCCTGATCATTTGCAGTATGGGCCGTTGCAACGTCATCTATCCCCTCCCCGCACAAACGCGCAAAGCAGGCATAGCGCAGGCGGCGCGCCCAGTCCTCCCCGGCATGTTCCGACGGCAGGCCCACTTCGTCGGCCATCTCTGCAGCATGGAACACCCGCAGCGGCACACCCAGCCGGGCGCATTCCGCCCGCACAAAGGCTTCGTCCCGGTCGGCGGTCTCGCCGCGCAGGCCGTGGTTCACATGGCAGGCCGAAAGCACAAACCCGAATTCTGGCTGCAGGGCCAGCAGGATGCGCAGCAGTGCCATGCTGTCCGCCCCGCCGGACACTGCCGCGGCCAAGTGCAGCGGCTCACCCGGACAAAGCAGCTTTTCTCGCAGAACAAACATGCGCACATGCGCCAGAATTTTTTCATTGTTCATCAGCGTTTAAAGTCCACATCCATAAAGCGGGTGTGGGCACCATCCCAGCCCAGCGGCACCGTGCTGGTCTCGCCGTGACGGTTCTTCGCCACGATGCACTCTGCCGTATCAGCATCCACCTCAGCGCCGTCCGGGTTCTGGCTGGCATAGTAGGAATCGCGGTACAGGAACAGAACGCAGTCGGCATCCTGCTCGATAGAACCAGAATCGCGCAGGTCGGAAAGCTGGGGCCGGTGGCTGGAATTGTTGCCCTGCTTTTCCACCGCACGGGACAGCTGAGAAAGTGCGATGATGGGCACATTCATTTCCTTTGCCATGATCTTGAGGTTTCGGGTGATGGAGCTGATCTCCTGCACGCGGTTTTCGCTGCGCTGGCCGGTGGTCATCAGCTGCAGATAGTCGATGACGATGAGGCCCACATTCGGGCGGGTGGGGTCCTGATTCACCCGGCGGATCTTCGCCTTCATCTCGGTGATGGTGATGCCGGAGGTATCGTCCATATAGATGGGTGCATCGTGCAGCTTTTCGGTGGCAAGGGCCAGATATTCCCAGTCCTCGGCGCGCAGGGCACCGGTGCGGAATGCCTGGCTGTCGATGCCGGCCTCAGCAGAAAGGATGCGGTTGGTAAGCTGTTCCTTGGTCATTTCCAAGCTGAAAATGGCCACCGGCACCTTCTGCTGCATGGCCACGCGGGTGGCGATGTTCAGCGCAAAACTGGTCTTGCCCATGCCGGGGCGGGCGGCCAGGATGATCAGGTCACCGCGGCCAAGGCCGGTGAGCACCGTGTCCAGCAGGCGGAACCCGGTGGGGATGCCCTTGTACTTGTCGGCATCCGGGCCGCTGATCTTCTGCAGGTTGGTCAGGGTCTCCACCATGCTGGAGGAAAGCGGTGTCAGTGCGCTGGAATCGCGGCCGGAGCGGATCTCATAAATGCGCTGCTCCGCGTTTTCCAGCAGCAGGTCGGCATCCGGCTCATCTCCGGCATCCTGCAGGATGTCCTTTGCAACGCCCATCAGCTGGCGCACCAGATACTTTTCCTGCACGATCTGGGCATAGGCCTTCACGTTGGAAATGCTGGGCACCGTCTCAGCAAGGCCGGTCAGGTACACCTTTGCTTCGTCGGCACTGGGGAACACGCCGTCCGAGATAACAGCGTCCAGCAACGTCACAAAGTCGATGGTCTGGTCGGCGGTGAACAGGCGCAGCATTTCAGAGTAGATCTGCGCATTCTGCCGGGTGTAGAACATCTCCGGCCGGATGATCTCCACCAAGTCGGTGAGCGTTTCCGGTTTGAGCAGCACCGCACCCAGCACGCTCTGCTCTGCCTGCATGTTGTAGGGCAGGTTGATGCCCACGCTCGCCGCCTCCACGCCGGCATCGTCGTCGCCGCGTGCCTCGGCCACGGCCTGTCCCAGCATCTGCGTAAACAGGTCAAAGCCAACACTCGACAGGTTGCCGTGCTGCTCGGCGCCCATGAGCGAACCGGCGCCGCGGATCTCCAGGTCGCGCATGGCGATGCGCATGCCGCTGCCTAGGTCTTGGAACTCAGAAAGCGCGGTCAGGCGCGCCGTGGCCTCCTCGGTGAGCGGTAGCTCACCCGGGAACATAAAGTACGCGTATGCCTGCGTGGCCGAGCGGCCCACGCGGCCCTTGAGCTGGTAGAGCTGCGCCAGGCCCAAACGCTGCGAGTCCTCGATGATGAGCGTGTTGGCCGTTGCGTTGTCGATACCGCTCTCCACGATGGTCGTGGCGATAAGCACGTCAATCTTTTTGGTCGCGAACTCGATCATCACGTCCTCGACCTCGCGCGGGCTCATCTTGCCGTGCGCCACGCCCACGCGCGCCTCGGGCGCGGCCTCGTGCACGCGCGCCACGGCATCGTCGATGGTCTTGACGCGGTTGGACACGTAATACACCTGACCGCCGCGGCCCACCTCCAGGCGAATCGCCGCACTCACCACGTCGGGGTCGTACTCCCCCACGTGCACGATCACGGGACGACGCCCGGTCGGCGGTGTGGTGATCAGGCTCATGTCGCGCACGCCGCTCGTGGCCATCTGCATGGTTCGCGGAATCGGCGTTGCCGAGAGCGTGAGCACGTCGATTTGCTCGCGCAGGTTCTTGAGCTGCTCCTTGTGCTGCACACCAAAGCGCTGCTCTTCGTCGATGATCACCATACCCAGGTTCTTGGGGTTCACGTCGGCCGAAAGCAGACGGTGCGTGCCGATGAGCACATCAATCGTGCCCTCGGCAAACGCCTTGAGCGCGCGCTTTTGCTGCGCCGGCGTGCGGAAGCGGCTGAGTACCTCGACCTCCAAGCCAAACGGGGCAAAGCGCTCAAAGAATGTCTCGTAGTGTTGTTGGGCCAGAATGGTCGTGGGGCAGAGCACCATGACCTGACGGCCGGAGTCCACGCACTTAAAGGCCGCGCGCAGGGCGACCTCGGTCTTGCCAAAGCCCACGTCGCCGCACAGTAGACGGTCCATGGGCTTGGGTGCCTCCATGTCGGCCTTGATGTCGGCGATAGCCTCCAGCTGGTCGCGTGTCTCGTCGTAGGGGAAACTCTCCTCCATCTCGATCTGCTCGGGCGTATCGGGCGGACAGGCGATACCGGTAATCGACGAGCGGCGCGTATACAGGTCGACCAGGTCAAACGCCAGTTTTTTGGCATTCTTGCGCGCCTTGTTGGTAGCCCGCGTCCAGTCGGCGGTGTTGAGCCTGGTCAGGCGCGGTTTATCGCCGTCGGGACCAACATAGCGCGTAATGCGGTCAACCTGCTCCAGCGGCACGTAGAGCTTGTCGCCATCGGCGTATTCCAGCAAAAAGTAGTCGCGTTCCTTGCCGCCCACTTCCTGGCGCGCGATCTCGCTAAAGAGTGCGATGCCGTGGGTAGCGTGCACCACGTAGTCGCCCGGCTTAAACGGGAAGGTGATCTGCGTAATGTCAACCTTGCGGCGGCTGCGCGCGCGGTTGGCATCCATGCGGGCGTTGAGGTCGGCGATCGAGAACACGGCCAGGTTGGCATCGGGCACCACCACGCCCTGCGGCAGGGCAGCGTCCACAAAGGTCACGCGCCCGCGCGAGATGGTGGGCACGGCGGCGCCGGCGGCAGCCTGCGCGGCGGGCGTGGC
>ENA-OOZX01000802-OOZX01000802.1-human-gut-metagenome-genome-assembly--contig:-NODE-802-length-24324-cov-11.270633_pt1 | contig 24324 bp, 18 predicted proteins | sample MGYA00241048_ERZ501412 | MGnify/ENA primary metagenome ERZ501412 (study PRJEB25962, sample SAMEA2042518) | human gut metagenome | biome: human gut; feature: human-associated habitat; material: faeces... | reverse complement strand
TTGTGGAGGGCGACATTGGAAAGCTGAGTTTTCAGGGCACCCGCTATCTTGGGTTTGAGCGGAACTAAGTGTTTCTTACATTATATAGTATGGAGTGCTGCATGAACGATCTGTTTATCCAAGGGCTGACCATCGACTGGAACAGAGTTCGCCCATACAATTATGTTCGTCAGATTCCTGCCATCAGTGGAATCGACACTTTTACATTCCATAAGCCCATTACGTTCTTTGTTGGCGAAAATGGAAGTGGAAAATCTACGCTTCTGGAAGCAATCGCTGTTGCTTACGGCTTCAACGCAGAGGGTGGAACGAAGAACTATTCATTTTCCACATACAACTCCCATTCGGAACTATGTGAGGCTATGACGATTTCCAAGGGGTATCGCAGACCAAAGTTCGGGTATTTTCTCCGAGCAGAGAGTTTCTATAATGTAGCCACCAAGGAAATCGACTATTCCGATGACGATCATCCCTCCAAAGGCTATCACCAAAAATCACACGGTGAAAGTTTCCTCGCCATTGCGCAGGACTACATGGGTGCAGATGGAGTCTATATTTTTGACGAGCCGGAAGCCGCTTTATCCCCGCAGCGGCAGCTCACGTTACTGATCAACATTTATCGGTGTGCCCAAGAAGGGGCGCAATTCATTATCGTATCACATTCACCCATTCTCCTCGGAATGCCTGATGCTGAGATTTTTAGCTTCGACAATGGCACGATTCATCCTTGTCAGTATGAAGATACGGACAGCTACGTTATCACCAAAACATTTGTAAATAATCGGCAGCATTTTTTGAACCAGCTTCTGAACGAAGAAACGTAATGCCGGGAAAGGACATTCCATATGAGTGATTCTACGTTGAAAGAGCTTTGGCAGCAGGTCGCTGAAAAGAAAAGCTGCGAAGCAAAACAGAAAGAACTGACCGCCCAGAGAGATACGCTTGCTGACCGCCTGAAAATGCTGGAAAAATCCAAGCTGGCAGAGCAGGCTGATGTGAACCGTCTGGAGGGACACAGCCTTGCCGCATTTTTCTATCAGGTCATCGGAAAGATGGATGAAAAGCTGGACAAAGAACGGCAGGAAGCCTATGCAGCCCGTGTCAAGTACGATGCGGCTCTCCATGACCTTTCTTCCGTTGATGCTGATTTAGCACAAATTCAAAATAGGTTGGCACGGCTGTCCGATTGCGAAAGGCAGTATCAAGCTGCTCTTTCCGAAAAAATCAAAAGCATCAAAGCATCTGCCCACCCTGCCGCACAGCAGGTTGCGGAAAGCGAAAGCCGTATTGCCGCGCTGAAAGTCCAAAAACGGGAGCTGCTGGAAGCCATCAACGCCGGAAAGACCGCCCTGCATACGGTCAATGAAGTTCTGGAAACCCTCGACAATGCCGAGGGCTGGAGTACATGGGACGTAATGGGCGGCGGTTTGATGGCCGATCTTGCCAAGTATGAGGAACTGGACGATGCACAGGAACAAATCGAACAGCTCCAAGTGGAACTGCGGCGGTTCAAAACTGAACTTTCCGATGTTGAAATCACCGCAGACCTTCAGGTTACGGTGGACAGCTTTTTGAAATTTGCGGATTTCTTCTTTGACGGCCTCTTTGCAGACTGGGCAGTTCTGGATCACATCAATCAGGCACAGAGCAGGGTGGAAAACACCAAGGGTCAAATCAAGCGAGTCCTCGCACTTCTGAAAAAGATGCGCGAAGATATTGACGTCCAAATCGCTGACGAAAAAGAAAAACAGGAGCAGCTTGCGGTGGAAACTGAGCTGTAAGTTTGAAGAGTCCGCTTATGTGATATGATTCGATAAAACCGAATTTGCAGGAGGTGTTTCGATGAAAACAAGAAGGTTTGCTTTATGTCTGGCAACGGTTTTTCTGGTGGCGATTTATATCAATATTCAGAGAAGCCATACTTTCACCCTTTCAAACGATGAAGGCACCATAAAGACAGAACAAATACAGCCACTTTGGGGAACTGTAAAAGTGAGCGGTGATTGTGATACTGAGGTGGTCTTTACCGATGTAGAGACTGGAGAAAAATATAGAATCGGATATATTACACAGGGCGTAACGGAAAGAATCAAACTCGAAAGAGGCAAATGGTATAAGGTGGCGGGCGGAGGCAACCTTACACTGAATCCGGTAAACATTCGAGTCGAATAAATGTAAGTTCCTTGCGGGCAGCTATGAAAGCTGAAGCTGAGAAGAGAGTTTTGAATATTCACATAGGAAGGAGTACAGTTCTATGAGTTACGGTTGGGCAACTGTTTTTACTTTAGCGGCATGGTTTGCAGGGCTTGTGATTGATGTAAACGTGCGGGTCGGTGACCTCGGTTTACGAACAGTGCTTCCCGTCATCGTGATGGGGTGCTGCGTTATGAAGTACATAAAGGACAATAGCAAATAATCTTATCTCGATACACTTTCCAGCGGGCGGCCACAAAACGGTTGCCCGCTCTTTTTATGCTCAAAAAACGAAGGGAGGAACGCTATGCCAAGCAAAACCGAAGAATATCTCGCCCTTGCCCAGCGCACAGCCAACGGCTTGACCCGGTACTGGGAAAGCTGGACGGATTACCTGACCACCGCATCCCGGCTGTACAAGTACCCCTTTGCAGACCAGCTGATGATCTACGCCCAGCGCCCGGATGCCACCGCCTGCGCCGACTATGATGTTTGGAACAGCCGGATGAACCGTTATGTGCGCCGGGGTGCCAAGGGCATCGCTCTGCTGGACGAATCCAGCGGATTCCCCCGACTGCACTACGTTTTCGATGTGTCGGACACCGGGGTGCGCCGCAATTCCCGTGACCCGGAGGTGTGGCAGCTCGGTCCCGATTTGGTGCAGCCGGTTTCGGAAATGTTGAGCAAGACCTACGGCATCAGCGGAGAGCGTGTCAGTCAGCAGCTTGCGGATGTTGCGGGGAAACTGGTGGCGGATTACTGGGACAACAACGGCGGGGACATTCGTGCCATCGTTGACGGTTCGCTCTTGATGGATTATGATGAAGCCGGGGTGGAGATGCAGTTCAAGTCTGCCGCCGCCATCAGCGTCACCTACACTCTATTAGAACGATGCGGGTTTGAACCGGAAGGCTACTTTGACAAGGATGACTTTCAGGCCATCCACACCTTTTCCACACCCGATGCAGTCTATGCGCTGGGTGCCGCTACCAGCGACATCAGCCGCGAGGTCTTACGCAAAATCGAGCGGACGGTGAAAACCACGACCCGCCGCCGAAACGTAGAAAGGATGGAAGAATATGAGCAGCAGTCTGAATTACACGAAGATCGGGGATTACCAGCTCCCGAACCTGACCCTCAGCCAGCCGAAGACCCCGCTGGGCAAGTACGGCAGGATGCGCCGGAATTACCTGAAGCAGTATCGCCCGGTACTGTACAATTCGATGCTCCTGAACGGGACGCTGTACCCGCATCTGATGGAACTGGAGCAGACGGCAGAGAGCCGGATGCAGCAGACCATGGAGCAGCTTCTGAAGCAGGACCCAGCCCCGGACAAAGCGCAGAATCAACTGATGTGGGTGCAGCACATGAACAGCCTGAAAACGCAGGCAGAGGAACTGGTGATGACGGAGCTGATCTACAGCTAAGTTTTCTGGATGCGAACATCCCCACCGAAGCCCAGCAAATCGAAAAAATCGACCGAGCGGAGAGCGAAAAAACGCCCTCCGCTTTTGTTTTGTCGCAGGCTGAAATTGAGAACGAGCTGCGGCGGCATGGTTCAGGGTTTGCAGGCGGCAAACAGCGCATTATGGCGCTGTACCAGACCCAGCCTGACCGCAAACTCCGTGCCAAAGCACTGGCAAAGGAGTACGGCATTGGTGGGCACTCCCACGATTTTCTGGACGGAAGCCGGGGTTTTGTGAACCACGACTGGAAGGGTCTGGAATTTGTTCATTATCCCGACCACCAGAAAATCACCCTGAAATGGGCGCAGGTGGAAAAGTATATCGACCTTATGATTCAGTCCGACCGCTATCTGACAGATGAGGAAAAGGAACAGCGTGCTACCAGACAGGAAGCATCCAACTACAATGTCGGGGATGAAGTTGTGGTAGACCTGCCCACCAGAACGATTGAAGGTACCATCGGCTATGTTGGCGAAACCGATGTGCGCATCGACACCAGTGCGCACGGGCAGTCTTGGGACAATGAGGTTATTAACAAGCAGCAGTTTGATCAGGGGCTGCGACAGAGTGCGACTGCTCAGCGTGTGGATAAAATGCTGGCGCAGGCAGAAGCCATCGCCAAGGAATCCGAAGTGCCTGAATACGAACGTTTCTCTGTCCGAAAAGTCGTTGACGGTAAAATGCCGCTTTTTGCTATCTGGGATGATCTTTATGATGACTACTATGAAACCAATCACGCCGTTCCACAGTTTTCTAACGAGAAGCAGGCAGAATCTTATCTGGAAAATCTGAAAAAAGAAGTTGCAGACAGAGAAGCCGCCGAGTGGCTCAAAGTCGAACACGCAAAATTTTTAGCAGACAAGGACGAGCCGGAGCCGTCTGACGAAGAACTGGATGAACTGCCGATCTCAACGGTCATTGACGGCGAAGTGCAGACTTTCCCGGATGCCGCAGCTTTGGATAAAGCCGTCAACGCAGAACCTGAATCTGAACCTGTCGGGAATTTCCACATCACAGATGAACATCTGGGCGAGGGCGGCGCAAAGCAGAAGTACGCAAGAAATATCGAGGCCATCAAAACCCTGTTCCAGCTGGAACAGGAGCATCGTGGTGCCACCGCCGAGGAACAGCAGGTGCTTTCACAGTATGTGGGCTGGGGCGGTCTGGCAGACGCTTTTGACCCCGGCAAAGATAGTTGGGCAAAGGAATACGCCGAACTGAAAGGGCTGCTCTCCGAGGACGAGTATGCCGCCGCACGTTCCAGCACTCTGAACGCTCACTACACCAGCCCCACCGTCATCCGTAGTATCTACGATGCCGTGGAGCGCATGGGATTCCGCAACGGTAACATTCTGGAGCCTAGTATGGGCGTGGGCAACTTCTTTGGAATGCTGCCGGACAGCATGGCAGACAGTCGGCTGTACGGCGTGGAGCTGGACAGCATTACCGGGCGCATTGCGAAAAAACTGTATCCGCAGGCTGACATTACCGTGGCGGGTTTTGAAACCACCGACCGCCGTGATTTTTACGATTTGGCGGTGGGTAATGTGCCTTTTGGTCAGTACAAGGTCAACGATAAGGCGTACAACAAGCTGGGATTCTCCATCCACAATTATTTCTTTGCGAAAGCCATCGACCAAGTGCGTCCGGGCGGTATCGTTGCCTTTGTCACATCTCGCTACACCATGGACAGCAAGGACAGCACCGCCCGCAAGCACATGGCAGAACGTGCCGATCTGCTGGGTGCCATCCGTCTGCCAAATAATGCGTTCCGTGCCAACGCAGGCACAGATGTTGTCAGTGACATTATCTTTTTTCAAAAGCATGACCGCCCCATCGACCATGAGCCGGACTGGGTGCAGCTTGGCAAGACCGAGGACGGCTTTGCCATCAACCAGTATTTCGTAGACCACCCGGAAATGGTGTTGGGAAATTTGGAACTGGAAAGCACCCAGTACGGTCACGACCTGACCGTTGCACCCATTGAGGGTGCAGTGCTGGCAGACCAGCTTGCAGAAGCGGTACAGCATATTGAGGGCAATTACACTGCGGTGGAGATTGCTGCCCCGGACGTCGCAGATGCGGAAGCACAGCGCAAAACGCTGCCTGCAGACCCGACTGTGAAGAATTTTAGCTATACGGTTGTTGATGGCGAGATCTACTACCGAGAGAACTCTATCATGACGCAGATTGAACTGTCCGACAACGCCAAAGGCCGTGTAGCTGGTATGGTGGAGTTGCGGCAGATCGTCAACGAACTGATTCAGCAGCAGCTGAATGACTTCCCGGACGAGGACATTAAGGCATCGCAAGCAAAATTGAACGCCGCCTACGATGCCTTTACTGCAAAATACGGCCTGATTAACGACAAGAAAAATGCCCGCCTGTTCGATGATGACAGTTCCTACTATCTGCTCTGCTCACTGGAAAATCTGGACGAGAATAAAAATCTCAAGTCCAAGGCAGATATGTTCACCAAGCGGACGATTCGGCCAGAGCGTGTTGTCACCAGCGTGGATACCCCCAGTGAAGCACTGGCAGTGTCCATCGGGGAGCATGGCAAGGTTGACCTGCCTTATATGGCAGAACTGCTGGGCACTCCCGGTAACTATGAGCGCATCACCACCGATGTGCAGCAGTTCATGATGGAAACTTTTCAGCCGCCCTATCGTATCCGCTACAACAATGCCATCACCGTTCGCTACTCCCCTTACACTTCCGAATGGCGAATCAGCAATAAATCTGCTACTGGCTTTGGTGACATTATGGCCACCGAAACCTACGGTACCCGCAGGGCCAATGCTTACAAGATTTTGGAAGACACCTTGAATTTGCGTGACAGCCGCATTTATGATACCATCGAGGAGGATGGGAAAGAAAAGCGTGTGCTGAATCAAAACGAAACCACCCTCGCCCAGCAGAAACAGCAGGCCATCAAGGATGCTTTCGCTGGCTGGGTCTGGAAAGATCCGCAGCGGCGCGCCTTACTGGTAAAAAAGTACAACGAGCTCTTTAATAGCACCCGGCCCCGTGAGTATGACGGAAGTCATATTCATTTTGTGGGCATGAACCCGGAAATCAATTTGCGAGAGCATCAGCGCAATGCGGTTGCCCATGTGTTGTATGGGTACAACACCCTTTTGGCGCACGAAGTCGGTGCCGGCAAGAGTTTTGAGATGGCGGCTTCCGCTATGGAACTGAAACGTCTGGGCTTGTGCCAGAAAAGTCTTTTTGTCGTGCCAAACCATTTGACGGAACAATGGGCCAGCGAATTTCTACGCCTGTACCCCAATGCAAAGCTGCTGGTCACCACCAAAAAAGATTTTGAACCCGGTAATCGCAAAAAATTCTGTGCGAGAATTGCGACCGGTGATTATGATGCGGTTATCATCGGACACAGCCAGTTTGAAAAGATACCCTTGTCCGCAGAACGACAGGAGCGTCTGATTCAGGAACAGATGGATGAAATCGAGGAGGCCATCGAAGAAGCGAAAGCGCAGGTTGGCGAGCATTTCACGGTAAAGCAGCTGGAAAAGCTGCGCAAGTCTTTGAAACAGAAATTGGAAAAGCTGCAAGGCGCAGACCGTAAAGATGATGTGGTTACGTTTGAACAATTGGGCGTAGACAGGTTGTTTGTGGATGAGAGCCAAAATTATAAGAACTTGTTCTTATATACGAAGATGCGGAATGTGGCTGGCTTGAGCACATCCGAGGCGCAAAAGTCTTCTGATATGTTTGGCAAATGCCGCTATCTGGATGAGATCACCGGAGGGCGCGGTGTTATTTTTGCGACAGGAACCCCTATCAGCAACAGCATGACCGAGATGTATACCCTGATGCGTTATCTTCAGTACAACACCTTACAGCAGAAAGGGCTGACCCATTTTGATGCGTGGGCATCCACCTTCGGTGAGACGACCACGGCCATTGAACTTGCGCCCGAAGGCACCGGATACCGTGCACGCACTCGTTTTGCGAAGTTCTTCAACTTGCCTGAACTGATGGCGATGTTCAAAGAAGCAGCAGATATCAAGACCAGCGACCAGCTTCATCTCCCAGTGCCTGATGCAAAATTTGAGACGGTGGTGGTCAAACCTTCGGAAATCCAACAGGACATGGTGCAGGCGTTGAGCGAACGTGCAGCCGAAGTCCACAGCGGTTCTGTTGACCCCTCTGTGGATAATATGTTGAAAATCACGTCGGATGGCCGCAAAATTGGTCTTGACCAGCGGCTGATGAATTCCGCTCTGCCCGATGACCCCAACAGCAAGTTAAATGCCTGCGTCAACAACGTCCTGCACATCTGGAACGACACCAAGGAGCAGAAGCTGACCCAGTTGATTTTCTGCGATATGTCTACTCCCAAGGGGGACGGTTCGTTCAACGTCTATGATGATATTCGCACCAAGCTGCTCAACGCCGGTGTGCCCGAACAGGAGATCGAGTTCATCCACAACGCAGATACGGAGAACAAGAAAGCAAAACTTTTCTCCAAGGTACGCAGCGGACAGGTGCGTGTGCTGCTGGGCAGCACTGCCAAAATGGGAGCAGGGACCAACGTTCAGACGCTGCTCGTAGCGGTGCATCATCTGGATGTAGGCTGGCGTCCGTCTGATATGACCCAGCGCAACGGCAGAATCATCCGCCAAGGCAACCAAAACAAACAAGTCTACGTCTATAACTACGTCACGGAATCGACATTTGACGCCTACCTCTATCAGACCCTTGAGAATAAACAGAAGTTTATCTCGCAGATCATGACGAGCAAATCGCCTATGCGATCTTGCGATGATATTGACGAACAGGCTTTATCTTACGCAGAAATCAAGGCTCTGTGTGCAGGCGACCCTCGCATCCGGGAAAAGATGGACTTGGACGTGCAGGTAGCAAAATTGAAGGTGCTGCGCGGAGACTTCCAGAATCAGAAATATCGTCTGGAGGATAAGCTGCTCAAAACTTTCCCGGAGGAGATCCAGAAACAGAAAACCCGCATTGCTGCTTTACAACAGGATTCACAGATTGCAGCAGCACACCCGCAGGACAAGGAAAACTTCTGCGGCATGACCATCAAGGGCATGGTGTACGATGACAAAAAGGCTGCAGGCGAACGGCTGCTGCTGGCTCGGCAGGAGATGCCCAATGCTGATATGATGCTGCTGGGCACCTACCGTGGCTTTGAACTGAACATTCGATTCGACAGCTTCAAAAATGAGCATCAGGCCGTACTCCGGGCAGAGTTGAGTTACCCGGTGTCGCTGGGCGATGATGCGCGCGGCAATATCACTCGTCTGGACAATGCCATCGACAATTTCGCTGACCGTATTGCAGATGCCGAAAATGCTCTGCAAAACCTTGAACAGCAGAAGCAGGCCGCAGAGGTCGAAGTGGCAAAGCCATTTGCGCAGGAGGAAGAACTGGCCGAAAAGTCTGCCCGCCTTGCTGAATTGAACGCCCTGCTGAACATCGACCGTGACCGCAGTTCCTCGCAGGATGCTCACGAAGAAACCGAGGAAACCGAAACACCTGCAACTCGTCCGTCTGTGCTGGCTGCACTGGGGGAAAAGACCAATCAGCTGGAGCCTGTCAAACCGTTCCGTAGCTATTATGATAAGGACGGTGATGCCCGGTGAGCGACCGCCGCGACCAGCAGCTCCATTTCCGGGTCAGCAAGCCGGAGTTGGAACGGATTCGGAACAAGATGGAAACCAGCGGCATTCTGAGCATTGGCTCCTATCTGCGCAAGATGGCGCTGGACGGGTATTGTCTGCATCTGGATCTGCCGCAGCTGCGCCGCATGGCGTATCTTTTGCAGATGTGCAGCAACAACCTGAACCAGTATGCCAAAGTAGCCAATGAAAATGGCCGGGTCTATGCAACCGATATGGAGGACCTGCAGCAGCGGCTGGACGAACTGATCGACATTGGTCGGCAGATTCTCTCCCGGCTGGCAGAACTTTAAAACTTTCCCCGCAGTTGGAGGACTGCGGGGTACATACGGGTTGACATCCTTGCAACGCAATAGCTGATACCTTTATAATAGAGCCGAAAAGAAAGGTTGGTGTTCGATATGATGTTTACGCTGAAGAAAATTGCTCTTTTTCCGATTTCTCTCTTTGTGGCGTTTCTGGCTCTGATGGCAAAGTGGCTGCTCACTCTGTCCAGCTATGTGGTCGCGCCGCTGATGCTCTACATCTTCGGTTGCGGCATCTACACCGCCTACCGCCAGACTTGGGATCAGTTTTTCATTCTGCTGGTGGCGGAGTTTATCTGCTTCGTTCTCTTTTTCGGTGCAACTGCCATCACCGAGGGCATCGGACGGTTCAGTGAGTGGCTTGCAGAACTGTAAGTATTTTTATCTTTGCCGCCTTCGGGTGGCTTTTTTTGTTTGGACGCTGCGAACGCTACAAGTGGCTCAAGTGTTCGTTAGCAAAGTGGCTCAAGTATTGGCTGTCACACGGGAGGTGATTCAGAATGGCTGCAACACGTTTGATTGCGCTGCACAAGAACAAGGGCAAGTCGGTTGCGGCCTGCCTGAAAAGCCGCACGGACTACGCAAAGAATCCTGACAAGACGAACAGGGGAGAGCTGGTCAGCAGCTACGAGTGCAGCCCATTGACCGCAGATGAAGAGTTTATGCTGTCTAAGCAGCAATACGAACTTGCCACAGGGCGCAGACAGAAAAATGATGTGATCGCCTATCAGATTCGTCAATCGTTCAAGCCCGGAGAAATCACCGCAGAGGAGGCCAACAAGGTGGGCTATGAGCTGGCAATGCGCTTCACCAAGGGCAAATACGCTTTCATTGTTGCCACCCACACAGACAGGGAACACATCCACAACCACATTATTTATAACTCCACTGCGCTGGATGGAACACGAAAATTCCGGGATTTTTTCTTTTCAGCGTTGGCTGTGCAGCGGCTGAGTGACCTGATCTGCTTAGAGCATCAGCTCTCCGTCATTGAGATAAAGCCTTACCGGGAGCGGCAGAAGCGCACGCTCTACCCGCCGAAAGAGAGCAATCGTGACCGGCTATGTAGCGTGATCGACAACATTCTGGCTGAAAAGCCCAAGGACTACGAGGAGTTTCTGCAAAAGCTGGAGCAGCAAGGCTATGAGGTCAAACGCGGAAAGTACACCTCCGTCAAGGGTGCACGGCAGAAACGATTTATCCGGTTCCGCACTTTGGGGGTAGGGTACAGCGAGGAAGAATTGAAAGCTGTCCTTGCAGGAGAAGCGGAGCATCGGCCTCGGCAAAAGTGCCCTGCACCGGAGCAGAAATTTCAGATGCTGGTGGACATTCAGGCAAAACTTGCCGAGGGAAAAGGCACGGGTTTTGCCCGCTGGGCAAAGCAGCACAACTTAAAAGAAATATCCCGGACGCTGGTTTTCTTGCAGGAAAACAAAATCGGCAGCATCGAGGAAATGCAGGAGCGTGTGGATGCTGCAACTGCACGTTATCATGAACTGGGAGATTCCATTAAAGCATCAGAGAAGCGGCTGGCAGAAATCGCGGTGCTGAAAGCGCATATCATCAACTACGCCAAAACGCGACCGGTATATGATGCCTACCGCAAGACCGGATACAGCAAGCGCTTTCTGGAAACGCACCGCACGGAGATCACCCTGCACAAGGCAGCGAAAGCGGCGTTTAATGAAGCTAACTTGAAAAAACTCCCCAAGGTCAAGGAGTTGGACGCGGAATATTCCAAGCTGCTGACAGAAAAGAAAGCAGTATACCTGGATTATCGTAAAGCGAAAGAAGAAATGCAGGAACTTCTTCGTGCAAAGAAAAATGTAGAACTGTTCTTTGCAGAGGAAAAGAGTGGCGCTGAAAAAATGAAGTCCCGATAAACGAAGATAGCCTAGGATTCTTCCCTTATGGAAGAGCCCTAGGCTATCTTTTTTTGTTATAGAAGTGTTTGGAACAAACGCGCAGCCTGCATCGCACGATGCAGAACGAAAGGGGATTGGGCACAGCCCAACAAGCATTTTGAATTTGGATTTTGAAAAATCCGATTCAAAAATCGCAAGTTGGTACCAAGTTGCACTGCTTGCGACGTAGATGTTCCCGTCAACTACTGCGTAAGAAATTTTCAGATCACTTCAACTTTGCGAGGATATCGTCTGCGCTCACGCCGCTTGCCAGCAGCTTTTTCAGAACATCCTCTGCTTCGGCTTTCTTTGCGGATTCCGCTGCTTTGGTTTCAGCCTTGATCTTTTTAGCTTCGATTCTGGCGATTTCCTTATCGATAGATTTTAGCTCTGCCTTCTTGGTTTTCAGGTCAGCTTTCAGCGCATTGATGTTCGCAGTAATCGATGCAATTTCGGTAGCAGCGGCTTCCTTTGCAGACTGTTTTTCGGCAATCTGCGCAGCAAAGTCAACGGTTGCTTTTACGGTCTTGGGCTTGTTCTTGCTTCCTTTGGGACGGGGCATATGGGACACCTCCAATGTTTTTTGATGGCTTCAGTATAACACTCGTTTTTTATATTCGCAAGAGGTGCAGTTTGTAGAATAAAAATATATAAACAATAAATCAATTTTGGAATATGCACCGGGACGGGTCGCTAACTCGTTGGGGAATATCTCCTGCTGGTCGCAGAGTTGTTCAAAGCATTTGGCAACGGCATCTTTTACAGTCGTGATGAAGTTCACCTCACTATGATGTTACAGAAATCCGTGCAGCTATGCATACGCATCTGCGTATGATGCAAAAGTATTTTATGATACAGAGAATGTGCAGCCGCGTAATGGCAAAGAATATATTTAATAAAAAAAGTATCCTTCATATGGAAAATGGAGGATACCAATCTTTCGACATCATTGTTTGATTCTCCTTATTATTTTATCATGGTTATATCTGGGAATCAATAGAAATCCGTACAAATGTATCCCACATGACCTTAGAAAAAACCTCGCAGAAGCTGAAAGTTTGTTGCACATTGCCCATTTTTGCATGAAAAATCCAGCTAAAAACGATGGTGGACAAAATAAGTGGTCAAATGGGTGTCCAAGCCGCAGGAGGAAACAGAAATGGCACGACGGGGAGAAAACATTCACAAGCGCAAGGATGGTCGGTGGGAAGGTCGGTACATCAAGGCGCGCACGCCGGAGGGCAAAATCCAGTGGGGCTACGTCTATGGCACGGTCTATGCTGAGGTCAAACGTGTGCTGATTCAGAAGAAAGCTGAGGCGGGCTTCTACAACCTGAAAAGAACCGACCTGACCTTTGAAGCGCTGGCTGAAGTATGGCTGCACTCCCTGCGGAACAGTATAAAAGAATCCACCTATGCACATTATTCGTACACCCTGCACAAGTATCTTCTTCCCGTTTTGAGCAAAGTGCCCGTTGCCTCCCTTGAAGAAAGCTTTCTGGAACAGGCCATGCAGCAGATCATTGTGCCGATAGATGCCGCACACAAGCCGCTAGGGAACTCCTCTGCCCGGGAATGCCTCTCCATGCTGCGCCGTATCTGCAAATATGCCGCGCACTTGCGCCTGATCCGTCCGATGGAGCTAGAAGTAGCGCTGCCAAAAGCCATCGACAAAATTTCTGTACCCCTCTCCCCGGCGGAGCAGCAGCGGCTTTATCAGTATGTACAGGAGAACCCCACGCCCCGCAAGATTGGCTTATTATTAGGGTTGGAATTGGGTCTGCGTATTGGCGAGATTTGTGGCTTGCAATGGGGTGATTTTGACCTGAAACTCGGAACGCTGAAAATCAGCCGGACAGTCTGCCGAATTTCCTGCGGAAATGGACATACAAAGGTAGTCATCCAAACGCCTAAAACCCGCACCTCCCGCCGGGAAATTCCAATCCCGAAGCAGCTGCTTATTATGCTGAAAAAACTGCGTGGATGTGTCAGCAATGCCACATGGTTTCTGTCCGGCAACGAGTCCAAGCCCACCGAACCCCGTTGCTACCGAAAAAGCATCAAGGCATATCTGAAACAGTCAACTATCCGGCAAGTACGTCCGCACGCGCTGCGCCATACCTTTGCAACGACCTGTCTGCAGGCGGGGTGCGATGTAAAGACCCTCAGCGAATTGTTAGGACACGCTAACGCCAACATCACCTTGCAGCGCTATGTGCACTCTGACCTGACCCGAAAGCGCCGGGAGATGAACCGAATTTTCTCCCATCAGGTGTCCATGAGGGGCGGGGATGCGCTAAATATAACGTAATAGCGTATGATTTACACGTCGTTCCTCCATTTTCCATGTGGAGGATACCCCTTTATTGCGGAAAGGGGTGAACAGGGTGGCATTGCGCCTGTTTGAGCACAACGAGAAAGCATATCGTGCGGCAGTCCGGATGATGAACCAGTATGGCAAAGCTGCCATTGTTCATCCCACCGGCACCGGAAAGAGCTACATTGCGTTCAAGTTGATCGAGGACAACCCGGAGAAGGTTGTAATCTGGCTTTCTCCCAGTGAATATATCTTCAAGACCCAGCTGGAAAGCCTGAAAAGGAACGACCCGGATTTTCCGTTGGCAAACGTTCACTTTTATACCTACGCCAAACTGATGTGTTGCACGCAGGCACAGCTGGACGAAATAGCAGCGCAGAAGCCTGCCTATATTATACTCGATGAATTCCACCGTGCCGGTGCCGAATGTTGGGGCGAAAGTACGGTGGCTTTATTAAAGTTATGCCCGGATGCAAAACTGCTGGGGCTGACGGCGACGAATATCCGATATCTGGACAATAACCGCAATATGGCTGAAGAACTTTTTGACGGACATGTTGCCAGTGAGATGACCCTTGGCGAAGCAGTCGTCAGGGGTATTTTGCCTGCCCCGAAATATGTGACCACAGTTTATCAGTACCAGAAAACGCTTGCAAAGTATCAGGCACGGGTGGACAACCTGCGAACACCGGGCATTCAGGATGTGAATCAGAAATATCTGGACGAGCTGCGCCGCGCTTTGGAACAAGCAGACGGTCTGGACAAGGTCTTTGCCCATCATATCACAAACAAATCTGGTAAGTACATCGTGTTCTGCGCCAACAAGGAGCATATGGACGAGATGGTGTCCCATGTGCAGGAGTGGTTCGCCGGGGTAAACCCGAATGTTGTGGTGTATCAGGCTTACTCGGATGACCCGAACACGGATAAGGCCTTTGCGGACTTCAAAACGGACACCGGTGACCGGCTGAAGCTGCTGTTCTGTATCGATATGCTCAACGAGGGCGTCCATGTAGAAGGCATTTCTGGCGTGATCCTGTTCCGACCAACGGTTTCGCCCATCATCTACAAGCAACAGATCGGTCGCGCCCTGACTGCCGGTGACACCGCAGCCCCGCTGATTCTGGATGTGGTCAACAACTTTGAGGGCTTGACCAGCATTTCCGGTCTGCAAAGCGAGATGCAGGAGGCTGTTCACCGGCTCTATGCCAACGGTGAGGGTGATAAGATCGTCACCGAGCGGTTCGAGGTCATCGAGCAGGTGCACGATTGTCGGGTACTGTTCGAACAGCTGCAGGCAAGCCTTTCTTCCGGCTGGGAGCACTACTTCTCTGAGGCGAGCATCTACTATGCGGAACACGGTGACCTGAATGTCCCGAAACTGTATACCACGCCTGGGGGTCTGAGCCTAGGGGTGTGGCTGATCACCCAGCGCCGTGTGCGTGAAGGGCAGATCCAGGGCAATCTGACCCAGCAGCAGATCGCACGGCTGGACAGCATCGGCATGGTCTGGGGCAACCGGAAGGAAATTGCATGGCAGCACGGGTTCGAGGCTGCAAAGAAATACCATGACACCTACGGAGATCTGCTGGTGGCTGGAAAGTATGTGGACCCGGAGGGCTATCCCTTGGGCCAATGGATCCTCAAGACCCGGCAGCAGAAGTTGAATGGCTGCTTGAAGGAAGAACGCATCGCACAGCTGGATGAGATCGGTATGGTGTGGAGCATCTTCGACGCCAAGTGGGAAAAGGCCTATGCCCTGGCTGTGGCCTATTACGAGGAAAACGGGAACTTGAATATTCCCCGCTCCTATGTGACAGCGGCTGGGGAACGGCTTGGAATATGGCTCGCAAATCAGCAATGGTCGTACCCGAAAGGAAAGCTGACGGAGGAGCAGATCGAACGGCTCAACAGGATCGGGATGTACTGGGGCAACCGCAATGACCGCCAGTGGAACCAAGGATATCAGGAAGCAAAACGTTATTTTGAAGCCCACGGTGATCTGAGGGTCCCGGTCAACTATGTTTCGCCGGAGGGATATGCCCTCGGTAAATGGGTCAAGCGGCAGCGTTACACACGGCTGAATCCCGAAAAAAGCGGTGCTGTTCTGACAGAGGAGCGTATTGCAAAGCTGGATGAGATTGGGATGCGGTGGGACAAAAGCAACCCGGAGTACTCGCCTAAGCAGGCAGCACAAGTCGGAATTGTTGTGGCAAAACTTGGATGAGCAGAGTTAAATGAAAAACAGAAGCAAGGACTTTATGTGTTGTTGGGGGACGATTTGGGCTTATAGAGAGACGAACAAAAATACGCATAAACAGGTTAAAAGTGTGAGGAAAATATGGAAAAATTGGAAGAATTGAATTATCACGTTGATTTTGGACCGTACTATGTTCATTTGACCCGGAAACAGAAAAAATACCTTGCGGTGCGATCCGTAATTGACCGCATTCTGGCGGTGCTAGCCTTGGTTTTGCTTTCACCCTTGTTTTTGGCGGTAAGTATTGCACAAAAAGTCAGTGCACCGGATGAGCCTATCTTCTTTTTACAGAAGCGCGTGGGCAAGGGGGCTCATTGCTTCAATATCATCAAGTTCCGGACGATGAAGAGTTCCGCACCTAAAAATGTGGCTACGGGAGATTTGGAAAATCCGCAGATGTACATTTCCAAAGTGGGACGTTTTTTACGCGACACCAGCATTGATGAGCTGCCGCAGCTGGCAAACGTAGTTCGTGGCGAAATGAGCCTGATTGGCCCTCGTCCGCTGGTGTATACGGAACGTGAAATTCGTTTTCTGCGCCGCTGGTACGGGGTGTATCAGGTAACACCGGGCATTACTGGTTGGGCACAGATCAACGGCCGTGACACGGTGGATGTGTACGACAAAGTCTACTATGACCGGGAATACGTCCAGAACGTTAGCCTGAAATTTGATTTGAAGGTCATTTGGAAGAGCATTCAGGTCGTGCTGGGACGCAAAGGTGTGGTAGATGGAAAAATCGACCCGGAGTTCCGGCGAGAAAGTATTGTGCTGTTAATGGAAAGCGAAAAGGTTAGGAAAAGCGAACCGATGTATAGCAATTGCCAGATCGTGTAAGGAGATAAATAGAGTATGACACATGTTTTTATTGTAGGTAGCAAAGGCATTCCGGCACAGTATGGCGGATTTGAAACCTTTGTCGAGAATCTGACAGCAGGTAAACAGTCTAAGGAGCTAAAGTATCATGTTTCCTGTATGAACAACGATGAAAAACATTTCGAGCACAATGATGCAGACTGCTTTAATGTTCGCGTTCCGCTACCCGGCGCCCCCGGACGTATTTTCCATGTGGGTTTGGTTCTGAATCAGGTGGAGGAATGGGTAAAGCAGCACCCGCAGGAGAAAGTAATCGTCTGTATTCTGGGATGCAGAATTGGACCTTTGCTGATTCCGCACGCCAAAAAGCTGCACAAACTTGGTGCAAAGGTCTACTGCAACCCAGATGGGTTGGAGTGGAAGCGCAGTAAGTGGAGCGCTCCGGCCAAAGCTTTTCTGCGGTATTGCGAAAAGTGTCTGGTCGAGAACAGCGATTTGGCAATCTGCGATTCTGTCAATATCGAGAAATATATCAAAGATACTTATGGCAGTCGGGTGAAGGATACCACGTTTATTGCGTATGGCGCGTATACTGATCGCTCTCAGTGCGATGAGGAAAAGCTGAACGAGTGGTATACGCAGTTCAATGTCAAACGTGGGCATTATTATTTGATTGTTGGCCGTTTTGTTCCGGAGAACAACTATGAGACTATGATCACAGAGTTTATGCGCAGCAAGACTGAAAAAGACCTCGTTATTATCACGAACGTAGAGCATAACAAGTTCTATGAACAGCTTCGTGAAAAAACCGGTTTTGAGAAAGATAAGCGTATCAAATTTGTTGGTACGGTTTATGATCAGGACCTGCTGAAAAAAATCCGTGAGGAAGCTTACGGTTATCTGCATGGTCACGAAGTCGGTGGTACTAATCCCAGTCTGCTAGAGGCACTTGCCAGTACCCGGTTGAATTTGCTTTTGGGCGTTGGCTTTAACAAAGAAGTTGGCGAAGACAGCGCTCTGTACTGGAGCAAAGAGCCGGGGAATCTGTCTGCTTTACTGGAGAAAGCGGATGCTCTGGATGCGGAGATAATTGAGCAACTGGATGAAAAGAGCACTGCTCGGGTACAGGATGCTTATAGCTGGGAGAAAATCATAAGTGAGTACGAAAGGGTATTTAATGTATAAAAAATCCTTCTTGTCTGGCAGTCTTTTATCAATGATCGAGCAGGGGTTTTCGAGCGTCACTTCTTTTTTGACAACAATTATTATTGCGCATAGTTGCAGTATGCAAACAGCGGGTCAATATGCGTTGATTTTATCACTCTCGTTAATTGTTCTTGGGCTGCAAAGAGTCATTATTGCCGTTCCCTTTAGTGTGCATTATCCCAAGTATGCTGAAGGAAGCGAAAAGAAAAGATACTATGCCTCGACATTCAGTTTGGAATTTATTTTTCTGATAGCTGCCGGTATTATTTCGCTGTTCCTTGGAGGAAAAGCAAGCCATTCTGCAAATGGAATCGCATTCTTTATCTTTTTCGTCGGATACTTATACAAAGATTTTTCCAGACAACTCTTTTTTGGAGTTGGTCGGATTGGGAATTGCCTTATTATGAGTATCACGCAATGTGTTGCCCAGCTTGGAATGCTGATTTTTTTCCGTTCAAATCTGTCTTTGAATACGGTTCTCGGAATTATCGGCGGCTCTTGCCTTGTATGCAGCAGTCTCTTTATTGCGTCGATTTTTAAGATGACCTTGAATTTGAAAGATATCTTGAAAACTTGGCAAGAAAATTGGTGGACTGCAAAGTGGAGTATCGGTATCAGTATGTCCGACTCGGTAAAATCACAGATGTCTGTATGGATGCTGAATTTCTTTCAGTCAACAGAATCGGTTGCAATTTATAATAACAATAATACTCTGGCAACACTCCCTCAGCCAGTGTTTGTTGGACTGTCTCAATATTTACTTCCTAATCTATCGGCAAGTATCCAAACAGAGAGTTCGAAATCAGTCTCTAAAAAAGTGTATAGCGCATGTTTGATTGCAGCCGTTGCCAATCTGCTCTGGTGTATAGGACTTGGCATTCTAGGAAAGAGCTTGATTGGAATGCTGTATGGAGAAAGCTATTATATTGGTGTTGCTCCTCTTTTGATTTGCTGCATTCGTGGGATCTTTGTATCCCTGAACAATATCCAGAATGCTGTATTACAAGCTTATGGGAAGCCGCAAATGATTTTCTACACCCTTTTACTTGGATTACTTTTCTTGGCAACGGCAGGTGCAGCAATGATTTGGAAGGGTGGAATTATGGGCGTTTGCATTGCAATGCTGATCGTTTACATTATTCCAACTACTTTACAAGCATATGAAATATGGAAAATTTGCAACGAGAATAATTAAAAATGAAAAAGAATCGACTTTATTGGACACGTAATATGATTCCTATTCTATGTCTCTTTGGGACATGCCTCAGTTTTGCTTCCCGAACTGTTTCTGAGGCTCAGGCGGGACTGTTCAGCTCGGATAATTTATTGCGAATGGCATTTCTTCCACTTGCCTTTTTCTCCATCCTATATTTTTCATGGAAGTGGAACCTGTTCAGAAGGGTGATCATACCGGCACCGTTGACATGGATCTTTCTTTTCTGGTTCTTATCCGCATTTGCATTTTTGAACAACAACTGGCTCTCGTACTCCTTTGTAAAATGGGTTGAATATTTTGTGGCCTTTATGGGTGCTGTCTATGTTGCAAGCATGACTCAAGTTGACGATGATTTTTCCGAAAAAGCGTTAAACGCTATAAAACTGTTTGTTTCATTCCTGATTCTAACGGTTCTTGTGGGAATCATTGTAAGTCCAACCAAAGCTCTCTACACAGGAGAAAATTCCTATTCTGCAATCAGGAATGCCTTGCTTCCGGTTTTGCTTAGTGGATGGATTATACCACTAAGTTCTACGAGCGTCGGTATGCTTTCTGGCATTCTCTTTTATGTTTTAATTGTGGAAAAGCTATCGATAAGGGAACGAGCCAGCTTAGGAGAGTGTATCTGGGAAGGTTGCCTGATTGCCTGTATCATTCTATCGCAGTCAAGAACTGCGATTTTTTCTGTCGCGCTCGCTTTTTTAGTTTATTTCCTGTTTTTTTATCGTGGTGCTGTATTAAAACTGCTTCTGTTTTTTCTTGGAATAGTCGTAGTCGTTTTCGGCGCATCCACAATTATGACATTTCTTCTCCGTGGACAAAGCCGGGACCTTTTGTTTTCTCTTTCCGGGCGCGCAGAGTGGTGGACATATGCATGGAACTATTTTTTGAAATCGTCATGGTTCTGCAAATTTTTTGGAAACGGATTTGCAGCAGGTGAGAAACTCGTGGCCGCACAGAGTAATGCAGTTATGTATACCTTGGACTCTGAATGGTTTGCTATTTTGATTTCCAATGGTTTACTGGGAGCTTTTCTTTATTTGATGTTTTGGCTTTCAACAATAAAGCAAATCTTTACGGCCTACCGTATCGATAGATCAAATGTTATTCTGGCGGAAACCGTTGGCGTCCTCCTTATTATTTTTGTGCGAACCTTCACTGTCACGACTTTGGCGGTGCATTCGTATTATGTTCTCATCTGCTTTTTTGCAATCTGCGCACTCTGCCATACACAAGAACAGTACTGAATCTGGAGGAATTGATCATGAAAAAATTCTGGCTAATGCTATATTATGGATTTGCGAGATTTTTACCCGCATACCCGATTCCGGGGTATCAGTTGGCATATTCCATTCGTCGTTCTATCTGCAAAAAGTTGTTTTTGAAAATGGGGGGGGGGTACGCTGATTAAACGGAATGCTTATTTTGGAGACGGACATGGTATATTGATCGGCGAAAATTCCCAGATTGGATTAAATGCTGTTTTGAGCACGGATGTAACACTTGGTGACAATGTTGTGATGGGACCAGATGTTATCATTTACTCCAATTCGCATGAATATGCAGATGTGAATATCCCCATCAACCAGCAGGGCATGAAAAAGAGCAACCCGGTAACGATAGGCAACAATGTCTGGATCGGTGCTAGAGTTGTCATTCTTCCGGGCGTGACGATTGGAGATAATTGCATCATAGGCGCAAATACTGTGGTGACAAAATCTGTTCCGGCCAACTCTGTAGTTACCGGCCATGCAGGACGAGTTGTAAAGACAAGAACATAACTACACATCAGAGGGAGGACAAGTATGCTTCTTTTGGAAAAAGTATTTCAGACTATCAATGAAAGCGGACTTGACTATTGTATCCAGAATAAATATGAAATGATGCCCGAAGAAATCCCGTCGGACATCGATATGATGTATCGCAATGCGGACGAATCTTTTTTGGATCAGCTGGTTATCAAAGTTGCTAAAGAGACCCGGCTTTTGGTCACACAGAAAATCGTACAAGGCTATTATGAATATACTTATATCCTTTCGTATCCGATTCCTCAAAAAAGATTCCAGCTGCAACTTGATTTTTACAGTGCGATTTCCCGCAAGGATTATCCCAATGTTATGCCGGCAGCAGTGATGCTGGAGAATAAGCGGTTCTATAAATGCTTTTATGTTCCCGATTATTTTGATGAACTTCAGTATATGTTTATCCGCAGAACCATCAAAAATGATATGAAGCCGGAACATCTTGAAATCGCGCGTCAGATGTACCTGCATTCTCCACAAGAATATGATAAACGGTTGGAGCATGTTTTTGGCAAGGAAGCAGCAGTGCTGATCAAACGCTGTGTTGATACACTCGACTGCAATATTTTTGAGGAGAACAAGGCAGTCTTTCGGAAAAGCGTGAAGGCAATCTCTCAAAAAAATTGTGCAAGCAGCAAGTTCCAAATCATGTATCGTAAATTCCAAATCTTCGAGGTCATCCCGAAACGAGTGATACACAAATCCGGAATCAGTGTGGCATTCTTATCCCCGGATGGTGGTGGAAAATCGACGGCGATCAAGGCGGTTTCGGAGCAAGTGTCCGGAAGTTTTTATGGAAATGTTGAGCTTTACTTCCGCCCGCATTATCTGTCGAATGCGGGTTCGTATAAGCTATACAATAAAACCTCAGAAGAAACAACAAACACTGACCCGCACGGAAAAAAATTGAATGGAAAAATCAAGTCCTTCCTCCGGTTTTCTTTCTATAATCTTGATTTCATCATCGGCACATGGATGAAGATAATTCCGCTTAAAATAAAGAAAAAGCTGGTCATTTTTGACCGGTACTACTACGATTACTATGCAGACATGGCTCGATATCAATACTCGCTGCCCACCTGGGTCGCTAAAATGTTTGCATGGTGCATTCCCTCTCCGGATTTGATTTTTGTCTTGGACGCTCCGGCTGAGATTTTGTACCAGAGAAAACAAGAGCTGCCAATAGAGGAACTTCGGAAACAGCGCGAAGCGTTCAAAACATTTGCTGAAAACAAACGAAACGCGGTTCTAGTTGATGCCACTCAGGATGCAAAGCAGGTTGCAGATTCTATTACAGAAAAAGTTCTGCGCTATAAGGCAGAACAAACAGCCAAACTGATGCATTGCACATTGGATGATGAGGGTGTGCCAGTATAATGAAATGGATCGATTTTAAAAAACAGCTTCAGAGCATTGGTGTGACAGAAATCACAGATGGTGCTCTGTATATGGCATTGCCCTCTTTTGAAAATGTCCGATGGCTTGTTCCGCTGAAAGATAAGCATAGTTTTCGGTCGGCACTTCAGCTTTATATTCCCAATACATTAAAAGGAAAACTCTATAAATTTTCGATGGAGCATCTGCCGCTCCCTCTCTTGCGCCGGTGTTCAGCCAAAATTGTCCGGTTGGATTACAAAAATGGTCGGTTTTTTGCTCCGCATAATGAAGCATGCCAGCCGGCATTTTATGTCGGAAATGAGGGAAGTGACAGCAAGGCAACGATTCAGATGCTGAAAAATGGAGTGCCATTTTCGTATATCAAATTTACGGAAAATCCGCAAATAGCAGTTCTATTTGAAAGAGAGGCAGCAACACTCAATAAGGTCTCTGGCATCCAGTCGGCAGTGCTGCCACAGGTTTTGCAATGCAGTCATGAAAATGGCGTGTATTTCTTTGAGACATCTTCCGTATGTGATCATCGCACACAGCCATCCTTTGAACTTTGCAGTCAGCACAAAGAATTTTTATTAGAATTGGCCGACTATACTTTTGTCGAAAATGGAGCTGCAGAATGGGCCGCACAGATGGAAAATAATTTAGGAAGCCTCGGCTCCGCTCTTTCATGGATGAAAACGATGTTCCTGAACACAGCAACTCCGGAATTCTTGGCCAATGTAAAATTTGATTTGAACCATGGTGATTTTTCTCCTTGGAATTGTGTTGTTGAAAACGGAAAACTTGCAGTTTTTGACTGGGAATACGCATCTGCCCCGAAACCCGCCTTCCTTGACGCAGTTCATTTTATATTGAAACCGATTCTTCTCAAAAAAACAGCTGAAGTCGGATCTTTGATTGGTGAAATCAAAAAAATCTCCGATTATCTGAGAGAAGTAGGATGCGCAGCAATATCCAGTGAGGCACTTCTTACAATCTATCTGCTCGACCAGTATATACTATATACACTCCGCTCAGAGAAAAAAACGACTCAAGAACAAGAGCAACTGGATTTATGGAAGAAGTATCTGATGTTACTGAGTCAAAGTGGAAAAGGTGTTTGATACTATGGAAAATATATTGATCTCCGCATATGGCTGTGAGCCGGACAAAGGTTCTGAGCCGGGAGCCGGCTGGAATTGGGCTGTGGAAGTGGCGAAGCGTCACAAAGTTACCGTGCTGACGCGGGCAAACAATCGTTGCTCCATTGAAAAGGAACTTCAGGTAAATCCAAGACCCAATATGTCTTTTATTTACTATGATCTTCCGGAAAGTATCAAAAAATACAAAAAGGGGCAAAAAGGTGTCCAGCTTTATTACGCGCTATGGCAAATCGGCGCATACCGGTATGTAAAAAGATTGAACCAACAGCATAAATTCTCAATGGTATTTGCAGTCACTTTCGGAACGATGTGGCTTCCAACATTGATGTATAAACTAAATGTACCCTTTGTCTGGGGTCCATTGGGCGGTGGCGAAGGTGTTCCGGAAGTGTTATGGCCGCAGCTTACAAAAAAGCAGGCCTTGATTGAGCGGGTGCGAAAAATCAACAAGTATATCTGCCTGACAAACCCGTGGTTCCATTCTGCCTGCAAACACGCTTCGGCATTGATTCTGCGGACGGAAGATTCCTTGAACTGTATCCCGCTGAAATATCGGAGCAAATGCAGCATGATGATCGAGACAGGCGTTTCGCAGGAACAATGTGATGCCCTTGAGCAGCTTCCTAAAAAGGTAGG
>ENA-OOZX01000780-OOZX01000780.1-human-gut-metagenome-genome-assembly--contig:-NODE-780-length-24873-cov-33.648239_pt1 | contig 24873 bp, 18 predicted proteins | sample MGYA00241048_ERZ501412 | MGnify/ENA primary metagenome ERZ501412 (study PRJEB25962, sample SAMEA2042518) | human gut metagenome | biome: human gut; feature: human-associated habitat; material: faeces... | reverse complement strand
GGGTACGCGGCGAGATGTCAAGGCGCAGGCAGACATCCTGGCCGTCCAGTCACTCTCCGGGTTCCTTACAGCGGTTTCTCTCATACAATCTGTCCACATGTGCGGACAGGTTCTCGGCGCGTGCCAGCATCCTCTCAAGGACACCGGCCTCGATGTAGCATATTTCCATAATTTCAACTTGTTTAAATGTCAGTGCGAATATAAGGGAAGAAACCATGAGAGGCAAGCGCGACCGGTACACTGGCAGGAATAGTCATGGATAGTCGGTTTTTGTCATATGGCGCGGGAAAAATACTCCGTAGCCGGTCGGTTTTCACGACCCCCTTTGGAAAACCTGAAGGACGGGTGCGTCACGGCGATGAAAAAAGAAAAATCCCCACCGGAAGTGAAGCGACCCCAAACCGGCAGGGAGTGTAATAATAAAGGAACGGACTGTTCAGCCCTTGATGTAACCGTACTTTTTCAGGTCGTCCATGAAATGCTCCGGCGTGTCGGTCCTCACCGTCACCCCGTGCAGTTCCCTGTACCGCCCGGAGAAATTCACCATGTACTCCCCGTCGGTGCACCCGCTGTCAAACCAGCTGCCCTCACGCAGGATGCGTACAAACTCGGAAGGGTCGGAGGCGGTAATCCTGCCGCCGTCCGCCAAAATATACATATGCTTGCTCATGCCGATAATTTTTTAGTTCTTAATTTATAATATAGCTTCTGTTCATCGTCCAGGAAAGGGATGTTCCGGAGCGCGGTGGCCGCGGGCACCTGTCCCCTCGTGGCGAAGGTAACCAATTTATGGAGAAACAGCACCCAGTTACGCATTTTTGTGAAGTTGGTCGTTCCCGAATGCTGGCGGAACTCGACCGTCTTGTGCCGTGAATAGGCTTCGAGATTCACCTTGTGGTAACGGTTGCCGATTCTGTTTTTCAGCTCGTCCACCGTCCGGGCCGAGCGTATCATCTCATCAGATACATGGCCCAATCCCTTGCAATAGTAGTTATCCCTGCGGGATGCCGGCATGAACCTGTCGATGACCGGTTCCAGATGTTTGTAACTCAGGGCCAGGTTACGCCAGGTCGCCATGTTGAAACCGGCGGCATCGATATGCACGTGAAGCCCGCAGCTCCCGTTCACCTTCACGTCACACAGGTCAAGCACCCAGCAGACCTTCTCCAGTTCCCGCAGCCCGGCTTCACCGACCAGGATCGGACTGACCAGCTCGAAGGTGTCGTTGCCGCTTATACTGCTGTCCGTCACGAGTTTCCAATGCGGACGGGTGGTATGATTGTAGCTTTCCACCATAACCTCGATACCGGCCTCCCTGAGCTCGCGGGCGAGCCGTTCACGGGAGCAGTTGTAGGCCTCGATCTCGATACCGAACTTACGGTTGAAAGTGTAATCCGATGCGGCTGTCGCCTGATGGGTATTCAAACCATCCTCACGTTCCCTCATCCGGCGCAGGGCGTTCACTACAAAACCGTAATTGCCGTTGGTCACCATCCTGGCGATTTCCGCACGGGGAACCCCCAGAAGGAACAGCTGCCGGATCTTACTTGTCTTCGTTGTCTCTTGTGCTAAAATGCTTCTAATTTGCTCGTTCATAACTTGTTAACTCCTTTATTATTACACTGCTAAGGTAATGCTTTCACAGGAGAAGTAGTAATCGTAAGAACCTTATTATCATGCTGTTAGCTTACTTTATCTTAGGCTAAAAGTCCTTATTCAAGGTGTCTGTATCCTAACCGGTCGATATCGGATTCCTCCAGATTGATGGCATATCTTCTCTACCGATTCAGGAAGGTCTGTTCTTTTCCTTTTCTAAGTTCATTTCTTAAAATCTTAAATTATTAAATTACACAACCGGTATTGTCCCGGAATACAAAATAAAGGAAGAAGAGGACCGGACGGAACGAAACCACCTGTCACTTATAGCCATCTAAAGCCGATTATCGCTATGATACACATGAGGGAGACGGACATACCGTTCCTCTCGGACGGTTCTTCCTATGCGGAGGTGGCGTCAGAGGCCCGCTGCCTGTAGCGGCTGGAAAAACGGGCGGGATTCCGTTTCCCTGTCCACCTATCCTTTTAAATCCTTATGGGCAGGTGTGGGAGCATGCATCCACCCTGATACGGATCCTTAAATTATCGGTCCACAAGAAGTGTGAAAGTATCAATCCGTTAATGGAACCATGAGAAGCAAGCATGGCCGGCACACCGGCAGGAATAGTCATGGATAGTCGGTTTTTGTCATATGGGAAGGAAAAAGAAAGCCGAAGCAGGTCTGGAACCACTACCCCCTTTGGGTATGTGAAAGGAACGTTGTGGTGAAAGAAAAAACTCCTTTTCACACATGGATGAGGCAATGCCGGAAGTCCGGCAATAAAAAATGTGGCTTCTCTATCCGGGTAAATGCCATGATTACAGACTTCTTCCTGTTCCTATACCATCAGGTCGGTTACCTTCAGGTTAACAACTTATCCAACCTGTGATAGATCCGGATGTGAAAAGATTACTTTGGCTGGCTATTACAATATAATAAGTAGAATCATGTCAAATCTACTGCTGCTATTGTTTGTTGATAATGGCTGGCAGTAGAACAAACTTTCGTTAAACCAATACGTTCATTCTTTATTATCAAGTTTTTAGACTACCTTTGTATTTTATTAACTCATTTACCAAACATTATGGGACTACTCAAACCGAATCAAGTTTTGAACAAAGCATATAGACAGGTTGCGATTGAAACAACAGATTTTGACTTATTCAAAAATGCCCTTCGCACATTGAGAGACAATATTGTGGATGGGCAAAGAGAACACACGCAAAAAGAACATTTACGTAATTTTCTGAGTGAAACGTTCTACAAGCCATACTACATGGCTCCCGAAGAAGATATTGATTTGGCTATCCGATTGGATAAAACTATCAAGTCCAATATAGGGTTATTGATTGAAGTAAAGAGTACCACCAACAAAGGTGAGATGATTTCTAATGACAATCTTAATCGTAAGGCTTTGCAGGAATTATTGCTATACTATCTTAAAGAACGTGTCAATAAGAAGAACAATGATATTAAATATCTCATCGCTACTAATATTCATGAATTCTTTATTTTTGATGCCCATGAGTTTGAACGCAAATTCTATCAGAACAAACAATTACGTCGTGAGTTTCAAGACTTTGTGGATGGACGCAAAACCAGTAACAAAACCGATTTCTTCTATACTGAAATTGCAACAACCTATATTGAGGAGGTGAAAGATAGCCTTGAATACACTTACTTCAACTTACAAGACTATCAACACCTGCTTGATAGAACAGACAGTAGCGCTTCACGCAAACTTATCGAACTTTATAAGATATTCAGCGATACACATCTTTTGAAGCTATCGTTCCAAAATGACAGCAATTCGCTCAACCGTGGATTCTACACTGAGCTGCTACACATTATTGGTATTGAGGAACGCAAAGAGAATAATAAAACCGTGATTGTACGCAAAGCTGTGGAACGGCGTGACGAGGCTTCATTACTAGAGAATACTATTAACCAACTGGATGCAGAAGATTGTTTGCGTCACATAAATGGTAGTTTGTATGGGAATGATTATGAGGAACGGTTATTCAATGTTGCAATGGAATTGTGTATTACTTGGATGAATCGTATCCTTTTCTTGAAACTGTTGGAGGCTCAGATGTTGAAATACCACAATGGAGATGCAATCTATAAATTTCTTTCAATAACTAAGATTCATGACTATGATGATCTCAACACACTCTTTTTCCAAGTGCTTGCACGTGACATGGGCAGCCGCACACACTCCATTATGCGTGATTTTGCTTACGTTCCCTATCTTAACAGTTCTCTTTTCGAGGTGACAGATTTGGAAAGTAAAACAATTAAGATAAACAGCCTTTCACAACGTACGGTACTTCCTGTCTTGGCGAGTAGCGTATTACGAAATAAAAAACGCAATCTACAAGTCAACGCATTACCCACCCTGCAATATTTGTTTGCTTTTCTCGACGCTTATAACTTTGCGAGCGAAGGCAGTGAAGAAGTGCAAGAAGAGGCTAAAACACTCATCAATGCTTCTGTTTTAGGGCTTATATTCGAGAAAATAAATGGTCACAAGGATGGTTCAGTATTCACTCCAGGCTTTATCACTATGTTCATGTGCCGTGAAGCAATCACCAAGACCGTGTTGCAAAAGTTTAATGGTTATTATGGCTCAAATTATTCAAGCCATTCGAATCTTGTACCAAACAAGCTTGTGTGTTAAAAATATTTGCTGCTTTTTGAGATAAAAGAATATTTGCTTCTACCGTTATTGCATCGAATATTTTTATACCTGCAAAATCTACCAACATAATAGGATTGGTCTTGCTTGCGAAATAACCTCGCAAGGCTTCACCATACCCTGCACGCATCCATTTATTAGACGTGATATAGCAAAGAAAACCATTGGGAGTAAGCAGGTTCATACCCAACTCATAGAAGAGGCAGTAAATATCACCAGTGCGTGCATAAGTTATGTAACCCATGCATTCTAATACATCGGCACTCTTACCCATAGATTGTAACTGAATGTAAGGTGGATTGCCAATGATACAGTCAAATCCCAAGAAGTTGCCTTCGGCATCGAGTACTTCTGGAAACTCTATACGCCATTCGAATGCACCAAGATAAATTTTGTTGGAGCGTATTTCCTCAAATATATTTTCTAAAGTCGCAATTTCTTTCTTTAAATCGGCAATGCGCTTGTCCGACGCTTTCTTTTCCTTTTTTGTCGGTTCAAACAGTTGAGGCGCTTGTAAGTTTGCCAACTCAGAGCGGCGTTTGTTCAATCTAACCAATCGTGCATCCCGGCGGTTGATCTCTGTTTTCAGTTTCGACTTGATTTCTGTTATAAACGTTTCCAAATCCTGCTTTTCGCTTTTACTTTGGGCATTTTTATATTTAGCTACAGCCTCCTTATATTGGCTGATGCTGATACTAGACTCTCGCAGTACGGTCTGAATACTGTCTGTCAAAGCGAATCGGTGAAGCAAAGAATTTCCACATTTGATGTTAATGTCGATATTTGGTAAGGTTTCTAAATAAGTGTAATTACTTTCAGCCGTATAGTAAGCATTCTTCAACAATTCAATCCACAGTCGTAGGCGGCAAATCTTCACAGAGTTGGGGTTAATATCAACGCCAAATAAACAGTTCTCAATGATTTGACGCTTCTCCTTGAAAAGAGTTTCCTGCATGCGGCGACTTTCCGCATTGAGTGGGTTGTAAGCAAATAAATTACCTTCGGTATCGGTAACAATCAGCTCGTCATTTTCAATGGCAAGTTGATAGTCCGCTTTGCGGATACGCTTACCGGTAGCATCTACCAAAATACCTAATTCGTATTTCAAGAGTATCAGTTCATTGAGAGCAGACACAAGAAAGTGACCCGAACCAACAGCTGGATCACACAGTCGCAAACTGTTAATTAGTTCATTAGCTTCGACTATATTGTCAATATGGTTGTATAGTTCTATACGGGTGGTACAATTCCAGCGATTTCGTGCAGCAACAAGGCGTGAAGTGTAACTTTGCAGATTCTATCCCATGGGTGATATTGTCTCCCATTGAACAGAGCATCAAGCAGAAGATTGAGTCTGTGGGAATACCCTTGAAGGATTGGAACATCCAAATCAACTATGGGATAAAAACTGGTTTCAATGATGCTTTTATCATTTCTACCGAAAAGCGTGATGAGATACTAGCGAATTGTCAAACAGAAGATGAACGTGTTCGGACGGCTGAACTTATACGACCGATTCTTCGTGGCAGGGATATCAAGAGATATGAATATGAATGGGCGGACTTGTGGATTATAGCCACATTTCCTTCGCGGCATTATGATATAGAAAGTTATCCTGCGGTGAAAAATTATCTTCTGTCAATTGGCATAGAGCGTTTAGAACAAACAGGAGAAACTCATATTGTTAATGGCAAAAAAATAAAAGCCCGAAAGAAAACTAGTAACGAGTGGTTTGAAACACAAGATAGCATCAGTTATTGGGAGGATTTTTCTAAGCCAAAAATTGTATGGAAAATAATCGGAAACCAAATGGCTTTTGCATATGATGCCAACAATTATGTAATGAACAATGCCTGTTATATTATGACAGGCGATCATTTGGATTATCTGTTGGCAGTATTGAACTTTTCCAATAACTGAAGTAACCTTCGTGTAATCATACGAGTCTGTGATTTCCTGCGTTTACGCAGTTTGCTATAAGCAAGATAGGCACGGCGTACATCAAGATACTTGTTACGGGGACGTTGTATGTGCAAGGTCTGGCAATGTTTGCACAGATGACGATGAAGCCATACAATACCTTCCCATAAGAGTTTGGTATCAGTAGGAAAACGCAGATGACTTTCATAACAGGTGGCATCGGTCATACAGACATGAAGGTTCTCAAGATAAGGTTTCCAATGCTCGGCAAGAATGAGCTGGAGGGGCTCAACGTCAAGGCGATGCGCTAGTTCCTGACGAATTGCACTAACGATTTTAGGATTGGTTAGTGGATGAAGCGGATCAATCTGAACACCACAAAACAACTCAGTTCCGAGAAAGGAAACAGAGCATGGAGGCGACCTAATTCACTCGTTGCAAAACTTTGACGATATTTTTTTAGCATATCGAACTCGGTAAAACCTAAACGAGGTTCGATTTCTGAGATTTTTTGTATCTTTACCATGTGTTTTTATTTTAGATTACCCCCGTTTTGGCCGTCAAACCTTTTTTTGGGGGGAATGCTTAAAGATACAAAAAAGGCAACTAACTCGCAATGAATTAGTTGCCTTAAATTTTATTATTTTAGGAATATCCCTGTTTTAATGATTGGTGTCTGGAACTGGTTGAGGAGTTATACTATAGACATTTACTGAATGTCCCTGTATAGTGTCGATAATATTAAAGAAAAACTTGTTATCTCCCTATATGCCAAAGGAATGAGCGTGTCAGACATAGAAGAGGAGATGCGTGAAATCTATGAGATAGAACTGTCCACATCAGCTATTTCCATCATCACGAACAAAGTCAACCAGGCTGCTCAGGAATGGCAGAACCGCCCTTTGGATCCGGTCTATCTCATCGTTTGGATGATTCTACCTATTTTGACTTTTCAGCCTATTAATTGTTTTGGTAACTTCGTTCATTAGCTTTTGATTGGAAGTTCTAAATGTGTTAAGTTCTTTGATTATATCTGCTTTATTATAGTATAAATTATACCAGCCTAATGTTTCAGCAGCCAATATGCGAAGTTCTTCTTCTTGGCTTTCATTTTTTATAATGTTCAGTAATGGCTCAATAGCTTTAGCAATAGGTTTATTTCGGAACCTACTTATTTCGCTTTGTATCTGTTTGGTAGTACTTTCCGGACTGTCAATAAGTGCAAAATCTCTTTCAAGTCCTTTCTTTTGGCGAGGAAGGTATTCTAACAATTCATTCACATAGGAAGAATCGTAGAAAGACCAATCGGCAGCCTGTTTCTTCAATTCATTCAAAGCCATATCATGGTCGAACGTGTTGATAGCACTAAAAATTCTGAAACGATGGCGGTTTTCATGTCCGCGTAATAAATAGCTTTCTATCCATGCCGGCAACAATTCCGGATTGCAATTCTTTTCAACGTATTCCACCGCATAACGACGGATCAGTTCATAACTGTCGTTCATGGCTGTCTGCAATACATCGGCAACCTCTGTCGGATAGTTCAAAGCTAATAGGCGTAATGCTTCCAACCGCACAACGAAATAGTTCGATTCGTGGTAACTTTTCTTCAGCAACTCAACGAGACCACTATAATTTGCCATTGACAATTGACGGAGCGCCATTGCCTGCATGTCAGCCATAGGGGAATTCAGCTGTTTTTTCCAGAATGTAACATTTCCTTCCTGCGCAACTAAAGCTTGGTTGATGTCCATATCCAGCCCGGCATTATTGGTGAAGTGAAAAGTCGGGTCACCGATCAGATGATTTTCCAAGAAGCAGGTAAAACGAGTGAACTGCCCGATGCGCATACCGGCAGCTAACAAGCCGAGAAATTCATCCGGCCATTTATCTTGAATGGTGTTAACCGTACATCCCATAGTAGCAATGGTCTTACCCTTATTGAATATATAAGAGCCTACAATGTTGTCATCCAAATGGAAAGAACCGTTGAAACAAGCATCGAACAATATAAAACGCGCATTAGGAGTCAAAAGACGAATATCTTCAGTATAGATATCCATATTACGGTTTACAATGGAATCCGATTTTATTTTCTCCTCATCGAAAGCTTCCGCACACCAACTTTCAGGCACCCCATACTGCTTGGCATATTCTTTGATAGCAGCTTCACGCCCATGTTTCTTGGCGTATGAAGGCACTTTGCTTCGCAAGAATATTTTGGCATTCTCAATACTCAAATTAATACCGGAACCATTTTCATAGCCATTGATATACTGCATGGTGGGGCCACCGTGGTGATGGAATAGCATGACATCTAATCCTTCGCGCTGAATCTCGTTCAAGTATAATGGTTTCATCGGATAGCGCATGTTAAAATCATAGAACTTCACTGTATTACCCGATTTGAATATTTGCGGCAATTGCTCACGTAAGGCTATTTGCTCACCGCTCCATGCCAAAGGATCTTCAGAATTGTAACCATGGCCACGGGGTGGGGAATATCCGCAGTAAAACAAGTATTCAACTCAGCTGACAACTCTGCCGGCATTTAAATTATTCTGGCAACAAAAACGAAGATATAAAATGAAAGATCAAAAAGAACTACTGAAGAAATGTCTGGTAAACGATATTCCAGCCATTGTTTTCCAGGGAAGCGACAGCTGTGCTGTAGAAATTCTGCAAGCAGCGGAAAACATTTATAGGAAGAACGGTTGCAGTCCGGAGTTTTTGATAGATTTCCATGAAAATGTAGTGGAAAATTTCAGAGCATACCAACTGGAAAACTCTATAGCAACCAAGCTCCCAGATCTGACAACAAGTGAAAAAGAAGCGTTCTACATTCTTCAGGAGAAAGAAGAGGCCTATTTCCCTATTCATATAAAAGATTTTGAACAACACTTAAAAGATTACGGATTTACCAGAACCTATGAGAATACAACATCTTATGGCAAGTATCTTTTATTAAAGGAAAAAGACTATATAGGTATCACAGGAAATAACGGAAACTATGATTTTGCCATTAATTATAGCAAAGAAAGCAATCAGATAAGCTACTTCGTTTTTTCTGACGATCCGAATTATCCGGAACGAATAGGAGACTACAACAGTCTGAAAACATGCTTTTCTGACATAATGTCCAGACACCCGTTAAAAGAAGAAAAGAACGAACTATTTACAGTAATAGAAAACTACCATCAAATGGGATACGATGATATATCCCAAGCCCTGACACAATATGCATCAGCCATAGACAACTTTTGTAACAATGCCCAATCAAAATACATAATTGAAGGTGTTTCCATATGTAAAACAGACAGCAGGCAACTAAAAGGAAATATAACAATTACCCAAAAAGGAAATATACCGGTCAGTCAGATTACAGATTTCCAGATAAAAGATAAATCCACCGGTAAAACAGAACCTCTAAACATAGGCAGTATTAATCTGGAAAAGCAGTCTCCGGAAACAATCAAGAAACTGCTGTCCGGCCACAAAGTCGAAATGACCAATAAGTCCGGCGGAAATAGTCTTGTATCTCTGAATAAGACGGTGACGGGGTGGGGGTTATCCATTGCAAAACAAATCGCCAACTCTACAGATTCGTCAGCAGAAATATAGAATAAAAAAAGTTTTTCTCCCTTTTTTCCCTATCAGTTCAAAAAAATGTGTAATTTTAAATTTTAAAAGATATGAAAATGGATTACGATGAATGCAGGGCCAAAATATCAATCATAGACATAGCAGAGGATCTCGGATATACACGTATATCGGGCAGACAAGCAACGAACTTGACCTATGTTCTTGGCACCCCCAAAAATCCAGAAGACGAAATAGTCATCTTTCCTAAAAAGAACACCTATTTCTCAAGGAAAGGCAGCTTTGACGATAAGGGAGAGCTGACCAAGTTCGTCCTTAAAAGATTGCATATGTTCTCTTATTGCACTCAGCAGGGATATAGGGGAGTCAATGAAGTTCTTTCAAGATATATGACTGGCGAAAGAATTGTCACCGGAAACGTACAAAGCCGTACAAAAGACCACACCCAGAACTACATTAAGGAATTCAATTTGAATTATTGGAATCCTCGTCCTATCAAAAAGGATAATCCATATTTGACCGTCCAAAGGAAGCTCTCTCCACAGACTGTGGAGGATTTCGCCAATAGACTGTTCATCTACCAGGTAGGAAAAAACAATCATATCGGCTTTCCATTCCGCAAACCCTCCCAGATGGAAATCCTTAACTTTGAAATGAGGAACTATTTTGCAGAGACCAATACCAATTATAAAGCCTTTGCCACGGGTGGTGACAAGGCACAAAGCTGTTGGATGGCCAATTTTGTTCCTTTTGACAAGGTTACAGACATATATCTCTTTGAATCCGCTATTGACGCAATGAGTTTCTACGAAATAAACCATTATACTAAAGAAACCACATGCGCATTCATAAGCACGGGGGGATATGTCACCAAATCCCAAATAGAGAATATAAGCCGTATATTCCCATCTGATAAGGTAAAGTGGAATTGTTGCTATGACAATGATGCCAGCGGTAATGGTTTTGACATCACCACAGCATATTATCTCAAAGGTGAGGAATGTAAAGCTTTTGCAAGGACCAACACTGGAGACACATATAAGACCATCTATTTAAGTTTCCCGGATGGAAACACACAGACCTTCAAAGAAGATGCATTTTCCTCCGGCGAGTATCTTAAACAACATAGTATAGACAATGTAAATATCATCAAACCTTCACGGTACAAAGATTGGAATGAGCTTCTTGTCTATTACAAAAGATTTGATTTGAACCTGGGTCCAGGAATGAAATTCATCCCGGCTATCGAAAAGACCATATCCCAACTGAATCTAAGAGGATATGAACAATTGGCCAATAGTATCAGTTCTTCCACAAAAGAACTGGTGGATTCTCTGCTTGAGCAAGCCAATTACTGCATTTCCGCACCTCTTGCCGAGAGCGGCGCTTATACTCTTATGGTAGACTGTAATATCTTCATGGGGCTGGACACGATGGTACCGGTACCAAGCAACTTATATGTTATAGAAAAGTGCACGCAAAAAAAGATATCGGCACATGCCATAAATGAATTTCTTAAAAAAGAATATATAAACATTTTTAGAGACATGAGTTCATCCGATTTCAAAAATTTTCTAGAGAAAGACATCCTAACTTATACAAAGGGTGCTGTAGAAAAGAATTTTGAGAAAGTGATATTGACTTTCGGATGGAGCCTTAAACCTTCAATTCTAAAAAAAAAGAGTTTTGACTTAGAACATGGTATATAGCATAACAATACAGCATGATACCATAATAGTAGCTGTTTCAAGCAGACATGTTGTCACAATTCCTGCCAGGTTTAATGGAATGATTCTCGGGCTTTGGAACTTGATACAGATTTTCGTTGCCTACTGTAATGAGAATCCGAATTGGGTGAGTAATGTCCGGTCACTGTGGGGTGACCGATTCAAATAGGGACAGGTATGGAACGGATGCCTATTCATGCCCCTATTATAGCTGACACATGGACTTTTATACATTCTTGCACTTTTTAAGTGGGTAAAAAAGTACTATTTGTATTTTATACAAAAAATTGTTTGCTTAATGAAATGGAACATACATTGCCAATGATATTTAATACCTATATATAGGTATTAGATGCGTTTTTATACCAAAAAAATGGTATTTTTATAATCTTTTGTAATATCTAATTTTGCGTCCTAAAATAGATCTTTTATCGAAGAGAGATACAGTTTCCTTATATTTGAACTGGGGCTTCTGTAAAGTGCGATAAATATGAGGCTGGAACGGAGCTATCAGAAGAATTTTGGAGAAAATCCGTTTTTTAACTTAGTTAGATCTATCAATGAAAATATAAGTATTTATCTGCGTTGTATTAAGATATAGCATATCAGAACTACAACCATCCCGTTTTTTATTTAGATTTGCAGTTTGCTTTTAATCACTCAAGATCCGTATTACTATGTATGGAACTTAAATAAAGTACTAATATATATTGGATTTTCCTAAATATAATGCAGTTGCTATATTGTTAGACAACAGACGGTTGAGGTCTGTGAGATTATGCAACGGCACCAACAAAAACAACATGTATTTTTAATAATTTTAGTTTTGTTACACACAATGGTTTGTTTTAATTTAAAATTTACATATAATTTTGCATTATTAATAAATATGATGTTACTTATGAAAAAAGGTATTTTGGGGTGTAATATTATATACTTGTTTATACTTATTTGCATAGGAATTGCCCTCCCTATCAAATCGCAAAACAATTACAAAGTAAAACTTACAGGCACTGTTTATGAGTACGACCACAACAACAAGCGTTTGCCTTTAGAATTTGCAGCTGTGTCTATTCCTGAAATTGCACTAGGGACAACCTCTGATGAAAATGGTAGATACATACTGGAAAACGTACCTACTGGTAAAATTCGTATGCAAATTCAATATTTGGGCAAAGTCTCCATTGACACCTTAATAAATGTAAATAAGGATTTGGTTCTTAATTTTACAATGAGGAATGAGGATTTTAAGTTGAAAGAAGTTACAGTAACTGCAACCAACAGCCGTTCAGGCAAATCCACATCTTCTCACATTTCCCGCTCTGCTATGGACCATATGCAAGCGACCAGTTTATATGATGTAATGTCATTGATGCCAGGTGGAATTTCACAGAATCAAGATATGAGTTCGGCACAACAGATTAACATCCGTCAAGTTTCCAGTTCCAGTGGTCCGGAAGCTCCGATGAATGCTATGGGCACCGCAATAATTCGTGATGGTGCCCCCATCTCAAATAATGCTAATCTATCTGCGATGAGCCCTACGGTATTAAGTGGTACGGAAACACCCGCTTCATTGGCCGGAGGTGCCTCGCCGGCTGGTGGAACCGATGTTCGTAGTATTTCTACTGAAAATATAGAGTCTATACAAATCGTTCGTGGTATCCCTTCTGTTGAATATGGTGATCTGACCTCAGGAGCAGTAATTATTAATACAAAAGCTGGTCGTGAGCCGCTACGTGTCAAAGCAAAAGCCAATCCCAATATCTATCAGGTGTCTATGGGAACCGGTTTTGAACTTGGAAAAAAGAAAGGCGCTTTAAATGTAAGTGCAGATTATGCTTATAATACGAATAATCCAATATCCAGTTACCAGCACTATCAGCGTGCCACAACAAAGTTGCTCTATTCAAATACTTTCTTTAATAATAAGTTACGTACCAATTCCAGCTTTGATTTTATTTATGGTAAGGATCAACGTGAACGTAATCCTGATGATGAACAAACTAAAACAGCTTCGGAAGGCCGCGATATAGGTTTTACTTTGAATACCAATGGTACATGGAATATAAATAAGGGCTGGTTAAAAACACTACGCTATGTATTGTCAGGTACGTATATGGATAAAGACAGTTATTATGAAACCGTATACAGTTCTGCTACATCTCCTTATTCCATGACCACTACAAACGGTGCGGTACTTAGTAACTTTGCAGGTCAGCATATCTATGATGCCAATGGTAATCAAATTACTAATTTTGGACCGGAAGACATAAATCATTATGCTGTTTATCTACCAAGCAGCTATTTGGGACACTATGAGATCGATAGTCGTGAAGTTAATTTGTTTGCTAAAGTGACGAGTTCTCTATTCAAGGCGAGCGGTCATGTAAACAACCGCATCTTGATTGGTGCGGATTTCCGGAGTGACGGTAACGTTGGTAAAGGAAAAACTTATGACCCAAGTACTCCTCCTTATCGTAGTCAATACGGTCATAATTCATCTTTCCGTCCACGTAACTATAAGGATATTCCTTTCATTAACCAATTTGGTGCATATGTGGAAGATAATTTCAAATGGTCCATAAGCGGTACGCATGATTTGAACATTCAGGCTGGTGTGCGTTATGATCATACCTCAGTAGTAGGAGGCATTTTCTCGCCACGTGTAAATGCATCCATTGATTTGATTCCGAATCTATTAAGTCTTCAGGGAGGTTACGGTATTGCTGCAAAGATGCCTTCTCTTCTCTATTTATATCCAGAAAATGCATATTTTGAATATATCAATATAAATGAGCTTACCAATGAAAATATTCCGGAAAGCCAGCGCTTGTTTATGACTACCACAGAAGTTCGGCAAGTAGATAACTCAGATTTGAAGATTGCCCAAAATCATAAAGCAGAAGTCGGTTTTAATTTACGAGTGGGTAAAACCAATCTGAATGTAATAGCTTATAAGGAGCGTCTGAAGGATGGTTATGTAATGAGCCAAACCTTCAACACCTTCAATACATTTATCTACAATGAATACCAGCGCACAGAAAACGGGATAGAGCTTAGTAGTAGCCTACCGGTATTGTCTACTTATGCAAAACCAACTAATAATTTAAATATAGAAACTAAAGGTTTAGAATTTGATTTGAATATCGGACGTATTGATGCTATCCGTACGGCCTTCCAAATAAATGGCTCATGGATGCGTACTAAGAGTTGGCGTCAGGGTTATAGCTTCTATGACAATAGCGAAGATGCTGCTTCAGCCCGTAAACCGGTGGCCATTTATTCTCAAGAAGGCAATGCAAGTTACAAACAACAATTTGTAACGACTTTACGTGCCACTCACAATATCCCGCGTATCGGTTTTGTTGTTACGATGACAGCACAAGCTATTTGGCAGCAGTCTAATTGGAATACATTTGGAAACGATTCTATACCTGTGGGCTATTTAGCATTGGAAGATGCGTCTGTAAATATGTTTCCCAAGGGGAAATATACCACTACCCAGCAAGTAAAGGATGCAGGATATGGATATATGTTGAATAATGTAAGTCATAATAATGCTATAAAAGAATCATACAGTCCTTATTTTTGTTTTAACTTGAATGTAACTAAAGAAATTAGCAATATGCTACGTATTTCTTTCTTTGCCAACAATATGTTCAGAAGTTATCCGCGCAGAGAATCCAAACGTAATCCGGGTTCATATATTCAATTGAATAACCGATTTTTCTTTGGGCTGGAATTATCACTCACTTTATAATGTTTAGGAAGTTATGAAAAAATATTTAATATATTTGTTTACATTGGCAAGTACCCTTTTGATAGGATGCGATTCGTTCAGGGACATGTCTGGCACAGCAGAAGTGAATCCTATCACAGTGGATGTATATTTGGATATTACCGTTGAAAATATATCCACACTGAAAGATCTGACTGTAAAGTTCGACAATTACGATGAAGATTTACATTATGTAAAAGAAGTAACTGATAATAGTGTGAAAGTTGACGGAATTATCCCCGGAATTTATTCGGTAACAGTATCCGGTACAGCGATCGATACAGAAAACAATGAATACTACATCAATGGCAATTCTGTAAATGCGGCATTATTTAAGCATGGTAGCGCATTGAATATTGAAGTACAAGGGCTTAAAGTGAGCCCATTAATATTCAAGGAGATTTATTATTGCGGTAGCCGTCCGGAAAAAGGAGGAGTCTATTTCCGAGACCAGTTCTATGAGATATACAATAACTCTGCTGACATTTTGTATTTGGACGGTATTTATTTCGCAAATTTAACTCCGGGTACAGCTACCACTAAATTACCTATTTGGCCGGAAGCGGACGGTAATAATTATGCATATGGAGAACGTGTGTGGAAATTTCCAGGAAATGGAACCGAATATCCGTTAGCGCCAGGTGAATCTTGCATCATTTCTCAATTTGCCGCTAACCATCAGTTGGACATCTATAACCCTCAAAGTCCTATAGACGGCAGTAGTTCTGAGTTTGAGTTTAATATGAATAATCCAAACTTCCCTGACCAGGCAGCTTATGATATGCAACATGTTTTCTACCAAGGAAAAGCAGAGATGGGAAGTATACCACAATATTTGACATCCGTATTCGGAGGTGCTTATGTGATTTTTCGTGTTCCTGAAGGAGAAGCTTGGGATCCGGTCAACGATGAAAATATGAAGACAACAGATCTTAGCAAACCGAACAGCAATGTTTATTATGCAAAAATACCTATTAAATATGTATTGGATGCTGTTGAAGCAGTAAACAATGAGTCAAAGATGAATGCAAAACGTGTCCCCGGTGTACTTGATGCAGGTATTACTTGGGTAGGAGCTACTTATTGCGGTTTAGGTATTGCTCGCAAATTGTCCACAGACGAAGAAGGTAATCCTATTATTCGCGAAGAAACAGGTACATATATATATCAGGATACAAACAACAGTACGGATGACTTTGAACGTGGCGTTGTTCCTGTAATGCGTCGTAATGGAGCAAAAATGCCTTCATGGAATCACACATTGTAATAATTAACTAAAAAGACAGAACAATGAAAAAACAATATATGAACTATATGAAAAGCTGCCTGCTGGTAATGATAGCCTGCCTTGTAAGTATGGTGGGAGCGGCACAGGGCTTCTCTCCCGCCGCTATGGAACAATTGAAAACAAGACGACTATGGTCTCATTCACAGAATGCTGCCGGTATGCCATTCGATGATATTCAGAATTATTCGAATGTTATATTGGGATATGACTTACAGGACGGAAACTATTGCCGTCCGCAAGAGGGGCAGAAAGAGGCTATCGTAGGTGTATCCAGTGAAGGCTTTATCAATCTGAAAAATGCATATGTGTGGGGAGCATTTAATTTTGCACAAAAAAATCTGACAGATGCCGGATATAACGCCTCCATTGCCGATCCATTCAGGGGAATGCCTTACTATGTCGCAGACCAGCACTTAAGCAAATGGAGAAATCAATATTACGATCTGAAGTTTCGTGCAGCTACTCCTTTACTTGGTAATCATTGGGCATTGGGGTTGGAAGGTAATTATGTAGCTACATTAGCTGCCAAACAGCGCGACCCGCGTGTGGATACCCGTTTTTATACGCTGGGACTGACGCCGGGGATTACTTACAAGTTGAATAATTCACACAAGTTTGGTGCAAGTTTCAAGTATAGTTCTATCAAGGAAGACTCAAGAATGAGTAATGTCAACTCTTATGTGGATCAGGACTATTATATATTATACGGTTTGGGAACAGCCATAAAAGGAATAGGCAGCGGTGTAACCAGCAATTATATTGGAGACCGTTTCGGTGGAGCTCTCCAGTACAACTTCAGTATGCCCTCTTTCAATTTACTGCTTGAGGGCAGTTACGATGTAAAAGCGGAAACTGTTCAGCAGAACTATACGACTCCTAAAAAAATAGCCGGTGTAAAAGATAAAACTGCTCATGTTTCTTTAACGATGATTCAGGAAGGAAAGGACTATACCAATTATATGAGAACCACATATACAAATCGTAACATCGATGGTATTCAGTATATTTCTCAACGCGATAACTCTGAATCACAAAGTGGCTGGGTGGAATTATATAATAACATCCGTTCTACGTACAAGGCACAAACCGCTTCTCTTAATTATGCATTAAGCAGAAACCGCGGGAATGAATATAGTTGGAAAGCAGAATTAAATGTGAATTATACCAAGCAAGACGATGAATATTTAATGCCTAATTCTGTACAGAATGCAGAAAATTTATCTTTAGGCTTAGGTGGCAAAAAAAATTTTGTTTTAGGCAATAGTTTGAATCGCAGGCTTTTAATAGATGTTCATGTTGCGTATAACAATAATCTGGGAGGTGAATATGTATATGGTGGCAGCCATGCAGACTATCCAACTGTAACCGAATTACAACAAGGGCTGACTAATTATTATACCTGTGATTACTATCGTATTGGCGGGTCGATAACGTATTCGCAACAAGTCAGAGAAAACAGACGTATGAACTTATTTGCAAAAGTTGTATTCGATCGTGTAAATACCTCTGACTATGATTATGATGGGCGTACTCATTTATCGATAAGTTTAGGATGTAATTTTTAATGCTACATAACGAAATCTATATTACAAAACATGCGTAAATTAATAACTGGAAGTTTGATGCTCTGCAGCATATTATCTCTGCGGGCACAGACATTTGTTAAACCGGCTGTGAAAGTAAAGGACACCTCTTTTGCTGTAATTACAGATAAAGGGACATTTCAGGCTTGTGAAGCCGAGCTTAAAGCCTATCAGGAGATTCTAGGAATGGAAGGGTTGCCTACGTTCATCGTATACAATGAATGGAATAAACCGGAAGATGTAAAGAAAGTTATTGTTAAGCTCTACAAAAAGGATAAATTGGAAGGAGTGGTATTTGTCGGTGATATCCCTATTCCAATGCTCCGCAAAGCCCAGCATATGACTTCCGCTTTTAAAATGGATGAGAAAAACAATGACTGGAGAGATTCTTCAGTGCCCAGCGACCGTTTCTACGATGATTTCGACCTACAATTCGATTTTTTGAAACAGGACAGTGTCGAAAATAATTTCTTCTATTATAATTTGGCTATAAAATCTCCACAGCAAATTCGGTGTGACATATATTCTGCACGTGTCAAAGCTGTTGATAACGGCGAAGAACCGCATGCGCAAATCAGCCGCTATTTTAAAAAAGTGGTGGCTGAGCACCAGATAAACAATAAATTAGACCAATTCTTCTCCTATACAGGTGATGGCTCTTACTCTAACTCATTGACTGCATGGACACCGGAAACCTTTACTATTCGCGAACAAATGCCGGGCGTATTCGATAAAGAGGGACGGGCCCGTTTCATCCGTTATAATTTCAGCGATTATCCCAAGGACGATGTCATTAATATGCTGAAACGCACAGATCTGGACTTGTCTATTTTTCATGAGCATGGTATGCCCGAACGTCAATATCTTTCCGGTAGTCCCGCTACTAATAGGTGGAATGCTCATGTAGATGCAATGAAGTACTATTATCGTGGTTTAGCGCGTAGAAAGCAAAACAACAAAAAGTCTTTCGACGAAATGCTGGATATGATGAAAAACACATACGGTTTGGACACTACTTGGATTGCAGGCTATGATGATCCCAAAGTAATTGCAGAAGATTCTTTACTAGACCTGCGCACCGGTATTATCCTGTCGGAAGTTACAGAGTTTAAGCCTAATAGCCGTATGGTAATTTTCGATGCATGCTATAATGGTGATTTCCGGGAAAAAGATTACATTGCCGGACGTTATATCATGTCGGAAGGAAAATGCGTAACTACTTTTGCCAATTCAGTCAATGTACTGCAAGATAAAATGGCAAACGAGATGCTCGGCCTGTTAGGTATGGGAGCACGAGTGGGGCAATGGGCTAAATTGACGAATATTCTCGAATCGCACATTACCGGTGACCCTACTCTACGTTTTCAATCTATCAATGAGGTAGATGCCAATGCTTTGTTCAAAGAACCATATAGCGAGTCCCGCATGTTGGAGTTATTACAGTCGCCCTATGCCGACATACAGAATTTTGCTTTGCACAACCTTTATCGCAATGACTATCCGGGTATTTCTGATTTATTAAGAAAAACTTTTGAAACTTCCTCGTTCATGATGGTACGTTTCACCTGCTTGGCATTGCTTGAGAAGATTAGTGACAAAAACTTCCGGGAAGTCTTACACTTGGCCATTACGGATTCCTATGAATTTATTCGTCGCACCTCTGTTCGTATGATGCAACATGTGGGACTGAACGAGTATGTTTATCCGCAAATCAAAGCCTATGTAGAAGACAACCTATCCGAGCGTGTGGCATTTAATGTGAGTTTGGGGCTTCAAGTCTTTGATCAGGCAGCCGTACAGGCGGCAATTGATAAAGTAATGGCTGAGACCTATGTGTTGCAAGACAAGGAGGAGATGCGTAAGGTTTTGGAGAATGCCAATAATAGTCGTAGCATGCAAAAAGAGTTATTAAGCAAAGAAACTTCCGAACGTTGGCGCATCCTTTATTGCAATTCTCTGAAAAATCATATGGCACATGCCTGTGTAGACGGCCTCTTGGCTTTACTTACCGACTCCAGTGAAAGTGAAAAGCTAAAAACCTGTTTATTGGAGGCTTTTGCTTGGTTCACTCATTCTTATCGGAAGCCTGACATCCTTCGGGTATGCGATCAACTGAGAAAAGATAAGAGCTTATCCGAGAACCTTCGTGAAGAAGCCGACCGTACATATTACAGACTTAAAAATTAATTGGCCATGATTAAAAAAATAATATATCTGGCATTTCTTTTGCCATTGGCAGGAAATGCACAAACAACAGTCATAAAGCCATTGGTCAAACAACCTACCGCTTTTGCTATCATAACAGATAACCAAACTTATGCAAATACCAAAGATGCCATGCATCAGTACAAAACTGCGGTTGAAGATGATGGTTTGGCAACTTATCTGATCAGCGGTGACTGGCAAAATCCAGATCAAGTCAAACAGATAATCATCAAAACATATCAAGAATGCCCTTCATTGGAAGGTCTGGTTTTAATCGGCGATGTGCCTGTCGCATTGGTACGTAATGCGCAACACATGACTACTGCATTCAAAATGAATGAGAAAGCCTTTCCTTGGGATCAGTCTTCCGTACCTACCGACCGCTTTTATGATGATCTGAACTTAAAGTTTGAGTTCATCAGGCAAGACTCAGTAAATCATCAGCATTTCTACTACAAATTGACAGAAGACAGTCCCCAGCGGCTAAATCCTACTTTCTATTCAGCTCGTATCAAGTATCCGGAAAAAAAGGAAGGGGATAAATATGCGGCCATTGCCTCATATCTGAAGAAAGCTGCTGCTGCCAAGGCAGATAAGCATAATCAATTAGATCGGGTATTCTCATTCAATGGTGCTTCTTACAATTCCGATTGCCTGATTGTATGGATGGATGACGAAAAAGCTTATATGGAGAACTTTCCATTAGCTTTTGGTCGTCAAATGGGATTCAAACATTGGAACTTCCGAATGAAACACCCTATGAAATATAAGTTATTCAGCGAATTGCAACGAAAGGACCTTGACTTATTTATGTTTCATGAACATGGAATGCCAACAGGGCAGCTTATTAATGATGAATTGGCATGCACTGATTTCAATAATCGTTATAAAATGTTGAAGAGTACACTTTATAATGCAGTCATGTCCCATGTTGGAAAACGTGACAAAGACACCTTACGTATTCAGATGCAGGAAAAACGACAAGTGAATGAGGTGTTTTTTAAAGACCTGGACAATCCTAAGTTCTGGGAAGCAGACTCTCTTCACTACGCTGATGAACGTATCGTAACGGAAGATTTAATGAAGAGAAATCTTTCCACTAATCCGAAGATGATAATGTTTGATGCGTGCTACAACGGTTCTTTTCACGAAAACGACTATATAGCAGGACAATATATCTTTAATGACGGTCAGACATTAGTAGCACAAGGAAATACCCGTAACGTATTGCAAGACCGCTGGACTATTGAAATGATTGGTTTGTTGTCCCATGGTGTACGAGCCGGGCAATACAATAAGCTAATCGCATCACTTGAAGGTCATTTGTTTGGTGATCCCACTTTCCGTTTTGCTCCTATCGAAGCCAATACTTTAAGTACCGATATAACAATACACAAAGATGACAAAGCCTATTGGAAGAATTTGTTAAACAGCCCATACGCTGATGTACAAAGTTTGGCCATGCGTATGCTGGCTGACGCCGATACCCAAAAGGAATTATCTCCGTTGCTCCTGAAGAAGTACCGGGAAAGTGGCTTCAATACGGTTCGTATGGAAGCTATCAAGTTGTTGAGCCGTTATCAGGACGACAACTTCATCGAAGCATTACGCGAAGGTTTGAACGATACTTATGAAATGGTAGCTCGCCAAAGTGCCATTTATGCTGGATTTGTAGGTGACGATTCCTTATTGCCCGCTATTGTGGAAGCATTGGTCGAACATAATGAACGCTTACGCGTACAAATGAGTGCCAACAAGGCTTTAAGCCTTTATCCGAAAGAGAAAGTAGAAAAGACAATAGAAGACTTTTATGCAAAAGTTGACCGTTTGAATGAAAACGAAGAGAAAAAACGATTACTAAGAAGCCTGGAAAGAATGTTTGTACAAGAGGCAAAAGTCCATCAGACCTTGATGGATGTAGCTGCACCGGAAGCAAAACGTATCAGTGCAATCCGCAATGTGCGTAACTATACATTCCATTTCCACGTGGATGATTATTTGAATGTAATTCGTGATGCCGGTAATCCACAGGAAGTACGTGTAGTAATGGCCGAAGCATTAGGTTGGTTTACTAATTCTGTACAACGGCCACACATTCTTGAAGAAATAAAGAAGATGCAACAAACAGCCAATCTTCCGGAAGATTTAAAAGCAGAGCTTGAACAGACAATCAAAAGATTAAGTTTATAAATATGAATAAATACATCCTTTTGGCAATTACCGCTTTGTGCTTACAGGATATGCAGGCGCAAACAGTTGTACATCCTAGTATAAAAACAAAGACTACTTTTGCAATTGTAGTCGATCAGAAAAGTTATGATGAAGCGAAAAGTGAAATTGATGCTTATCGTACCAGTATAGAAAAAGAAGGTTTAGGTACTTACTTGCTAATTGATGATTGGAAAAGGCCCGAACCTATTCGTGAGCAACTTGTCAAATTGCATGAGAATGAGAAAACGCCTTTGGAGGGTTGCGTATTTATAGGTGACATCCCTATTCCAATGATTCGTGATGCACATCATCTATCTTCGGCTTTCAAAAGGTCTCCCAAAGCCAATTGGCAGAAATCAAGCGTTCCTTCCGACCGTTATTATGATGACTTCGGATTAAAATTTGATTATATTAAACAAGACAGTTTGATACCTGACTATCATTATATGACATTGCGTGCTGATTCTAAACAGTATATTTCACCGGATATTTATTCGGCCCGTATCCGTCCATTACATTTAGAAGGTGAGAACCGTTATCAGATGCTACGCGATTACTTAAAAAAGGCAGTTGCCGAAAAAGCAAAGCAAAATGCATTTGACCAACTGACTATGGCCCGTTATGGTTTTATTCAGAGTGACAAGACTGTTTGTGCCGGACTTATTGGTCATTTCTGTTTGTTGTCCGGATAACAACTTTTTGAGTGTTTCCGGAGACTGCTTTTCCAGGTCAATATCCCCCACATTTATAGATTCTGTCTTACCGGTGGATTTATCTAGAATGCGGTAATTGCCGATTTCTTCTTGGCCGGAAGAATGAGATACATCATAGATCAGAGTTTTACAACCGGAAGATTGCAATTCTATTTGCTTTGTTGATATGTTTGTTTTCATTTCCATATATTTATTGGTAACGGCTGCCCATTTATCCATACCCTCGGCTGATATATTTTCTTTATTGAGAGCTCCAAAAGGATTTTTAGCATATTCACGCATTATTTTATTACGTTCTTCTGATAAATATTGTTCTGGACTTATCGCTGCTTTTGTATTATTCGAGGAGTACCATTCTAAAGGATGTGGGTTATCTTCACCGTAAGCACCGTAAACTATGTCATCTACTGATTTTCTGATGTTGGCATCTGTGGTTAATGTTTCATATTTAAAGCCGTTTGGATTAGAATTTAATTCATCTTTTATACTTTTCAAATAGCTCTCAACAGTATTGTATTCAATAACTTCACATACTTTGCCATTAAAGTCATAATATGAAATGGTTCCTATGACTTCTTTATTGGAGAGTGCTTCAATATTATACTTATCTTGAGGTTTGTTTGAATAATCGATTCTTGTATTAACTTGTTTATGGCCATTCTCTTGTTGAATACCGGATTCTTCTATTTTGATATTAGGTTCTATCCCCCTTTCCTTTGCAATACCAATTTCATATTTATAATCATCTATAATCTGTTTCTGCTTTTAGTATTTAGATAGGTGTAAATACCTGCAAATAACGAGCATTGTCTGCATTTAAATCACTGGAAACCAAAACTGTATAAAATTTAACACTTAGCACACCTTATTTGTTGTTCCGCCATTTTCCGCATATTTTTGTGACGTATTTCTATCGCGGTGAATGTACGGGACTTTTTTATTGCCACAAAATCGAAGCCTGTTGACATCGGTTTACAAGGGTTCACAAGTGGCAACAAACAGCAGGATATAATGCGAGGATTGCCACAGATATTTACCCCGTTGACAACAGGCAACAGCGGTTCACTTCCGTTCACTCCCCGATGGAATATACAAGAATGAGTGTTCAACATCAAACAAAGGGGAAATGAAAACAACCAAGAAATGTGCATTTTGCGGCAGAATGTTCACGCCCAACAGCGGTATGCAGAAATATTGCACCGTACATTGTGCTGATGAAGCTAAAAAAGCGAAGAAGAAGCGGCAGCAGGACTTGCTCAATGCCGTAGAGCCAGTTTTAGAGATACAGCGTCAGGAGTATCTTACCTTTTCTAAGGCAGCCATCCTCATGGGATGCTCACGCCAGTACATTTATAAACTTGTGGCACAAGGCAGGCTACGGGCCTCGCGTATCAGCAACCGTATGGCGTTCATCCGCAGAGCCGACATCGAGAAGATGCTGGAGGACAATCCTTATAACAGGGTGATACCCGGATCACGTCCGAAGAAAGCCGCTTCCACCAGTTCAGGAAGGCCGGAGTCTTTCTCCTGACGGGGATCGGGTGGAAACA
>ENA-OOZX01000767-OOZX01000767.1-human-gut-metagenome-genome-assembly--contig:-NODE-767-length-25126-cov-8.297356_pt1 | contig 25126 bp, 19 predicted proteins | sample MGYA00241048_ERZ501412 | MGnify/ENA primary metagenome ERZ501412 (study PRJEB25962, sample SAMEA2042518) | human gut metagenome | biome: human gut; feature: human-associated habitat; material: faeces... | reverse complement strand
AGATATCTTTGCCGTGCGTCAGCACGCCTGCAGATATCTTCCTTGTCTTTCGCACGCTGCTGAACTGTCTTAAATGCATTATTTACGAGGATTGCTATAATTTTCATGCGTGCCTGCAATAGACTTCTTAATGGCAGAAAAACTCTCTGCGCTGATCGCATGCTCCATCTTACAGGCATCCTCGGCTGCAACCTTCGGGTCAACTCCGATAGAAGTCAGCCATCCGGTCAGAAAGGTATGTCTTTCATAAATCTTATCTGCAATTTCCTGCCCGGTTTCCGTCAGATTGATAAATCCGTTCTCATCAATCGTAATGTAATTACTGGCTTTCAAATTCTTCATTGCAACACTGACACTCGGTTTTGAAAAAGACAGTTCATGCGCAATGTCGATAGAGCGGACATTACCGTTTCTTTTTTTGATCATAAGGATCGCTTCGAGATAATCTTCTCCTGATTCATGTATCGCCATATTGATACTCCCTCCTTTTTTCTTTCCGATATTGCTGCTGTGAACTGCTGTACGCAAACAGTACAGGCAGTTATGTTCTGTCAAAGAGTATCATATTTCTTTTTATGATTTTGATACCTGCCGGATAATAATATCCTGTTTTTTAAAACATTAAAGCAACACGTTAAACTATAATAACATGGATTATAACATAACTTTTGATTTCCGTAAAGAAATCTCCTCAAAACTATTGACAGAAGAGAAAATAATGCTATAATAAAATCAAACAAATGAACAAGTGCTCATATGTTAATATAAAAGAGATGAGCGGAAAGGGAAAATATTATGAAGAAAACTTATAAAATCGATGTGGACTGTGCAAACTGTGCTAATAAAATGGAGGAAGCTGCCAAGAATACAGCCGGCGTTAAAGATGCAACAGTTAATTTCATGATGCTGAAGATGATCGTTGAATTCGAAGACGGACAGGATCCAAAAGCAGTTATGAAAGACGTATTAAAGAACTGCAAGAAGGTAGAAGACGACTGTGAGATTTATCTTTAATTTTGAGTTATCCGGAGAATGGACTGTTGCATAAAACGTATCCCGGCACTGAGCTTTTCGCCGGAAAGTTTTTTGCAGCGGTCCTGCTTTTATAAGAAGAGAGAGGTATTGATATGAACAAGAAGCAGAAGAAAATGCTGATCAGAATTATCATAGCAGCAGTGCTGATCGTGGTCTTTTCCTTACTGCCGGCAGAGGGATACCTGAGATTTGTTCTTTTTATGATCCCATATCTGGTTATCGGCTATGATATCCTGAAGAAAGCATTTAAGGGTATTTTAAATAAACAGGTGTTTGACGAGAACTTTCTGATGGCTGTAGCCACAGTAGGTGCAATTCTCCTTGGCGATTATTCCGAGGGTGTTGCAGTTATGCTTTTCTACCAGATTGGAGAACTTTTCCAGAGCTATGCAGTGGGAAAGAGCAGACGAAACATCAGTGAACTGATGGATATCCGTCCTGATTATGCGAACATAGAGAAAGACGGAACACTGGAACAGGTTGATCCTGATGAAGTTGAGATCGGAACCATTATTGTTGTTCAGCCGGGTGAAAAAGTACCGATCGATGGAGTGATCACCGAGGGAACTTCTACATTAAATACAAGTGCACTGACAGGTGAGAGTCTTCCGCGTGATGCAAAAGCAGGCGATGAAGTGATCAGTGGCTGTATCAATATGACAGGTCTGCTGAAGATCCGTACAACTAAGGAATTCGGTGAATCTACAGTATCCAAGATCCTTGAACTGGTAGAGAATTCCAGCTCCAGAAAGTCAAAATCTGAAAACTTTATTTCCAAATTTGCGAAATACTATACACCTGCAGTATGTTACGGAGCCCTTGCTCTTGCATTTATCCCGCCGTTCGTACTTCTTATTATGGGAAAACCTGCCATGTGGGGAGACTGGATCTACAGAGCCCTTACCTTCCTTGTAATCAGCTGTCCATGTGCGTTGGTCATCAGCATCCCGTTAAGTTTCTTCGCAGGAATCGGTGGAGCCAGCAATCAGGGCATTCTGGTCAAGGGTTCCAACTATCTGGAAACACTGGCTCAGACAAAATATGTTGTATTTGACAAAACAGGTACTATGACTCAGGGTGTCTTCGAAGTAAGTGGTATTCATCACAATGAAATGCCTGATGAGAAATTGTTAGAATATGCAGCACTTGCCGAGTGTTCTTCCTCCCATCCGATCAGCAAGAGCCTGCAGAAAGCATACGGAAAACCAATCGACAGAAATCGTGTTACTGATATTGAAGAAATCAGTGGTAATGGTGTGATTGCCAAAGTTGACGGCATATCTGTAGCTGCCGGTAATACCAAATTAATGAACAGACTTGGCATTGCTTATCAGGATTGCCATCATGTAGGAACTGTTGTGCATATGGCCATTGACGGCAAATATGCAGGACATATCCTGATATCCGATATCATCAAACCTCATGCAAAAGAGGCAATCGCTGAACTGAAGAAAGCCGGAATCAGCAAGACCGTTATGCTGACAGGCGACTCAAAACGTGTTGCAGATCAGGTTGCCGGGGAACTGGGAATTCAGGAAGTATACAGCGAACTTTTACCTGCTGACAAAGTTTCCAGGGTAGAGGAACTTCTTAATCAGAAGTCTGAAAAGGCTAAACTTGCATTCGTAGGTGACGGTATCAATGATGCCCCTGTATTATCCAGAGCCGATATTGGTATTGCGATGGGAGCACTTGGTTCAGATGCAGCTATCGAAGCAGCAGATATCGTTCTGATGGATGATGATCCTCTGAAGATTTCCAAAGCGATCAAAATTGCACGTAAATGTATCCGTATTGTATATGAAAATATTTATTTTGCAATCGGCATTAAAATTCTCTGCCTGATCCTTGGAGCTTTAGGTATTGCAAACATGTGGGTGGCCATTTTTGCAGATGTAGGTGTTATGATCCTGGCAGTATTAAACGCGATCCGTACATTATTTGTAAAGAATTTATAAGAAACAGGCAAATCAGCAGAAACCTTTTGTGATAAGCCGGAAAGGTAACAGGTAAGAAAATGGAAGTATGCAAAGAAGAATTATGTGAGAGTAATGAAATACATGAAGATCTGCTTAAAATTGTAGATGAAACCCTGCCGGAGGAAACAGAGCTTTATGATCTGGCCGAATTATTCAAGGTTTTCGGAGACTCTACCAGAATACGTATTTTGTTTGTTTTGTTTGAGGCAGAGGTATGCGTCTGCGATCTCGCTAAAGCATTGAATATGACTCAGTCTGCGATTTCTCATCAGCTTCGTATTCTGAAACAGAATAAACTGGTAAAGAGCCGCAGAGAGGGAAAATCTATTTTCTATTCTCTGGCAGATGATCATGTCCGCACGATCATCAACCAGGGACGGGAACATATAGAAGAAGATTGAAAAAAGCATCAGTTATCTGAAAGATTATAAATTCAGATAACTGATGCTTTTAAAGTTATAGATGAACTCTTTTCAAAATCTCGTTAGTAAGTCCGCCGATTACCACCCCGGCAGCAACACCTGCCACCAGAAGTGCCGGTGCGTATACAAACACACTTGCATTTTGTACGATCAGCATGGCAATGATCAACTGACCGATATTATGGGAAACACCTCCTGCAACGCTGACACCGATTAGACTGAAAGATGTTTTTTTCAGCATAAGTGTCATAACTGTCATACTAAGCGCAGCGCCTGCCAGGCTGTACAGGATACTGAACAGATTTCCGAACATAAATCCGATCACCAGAATGCGGACAACAGAAACCAGGGCAGCCTCCCTAAATGAATATTTCTTCAAAATAAAAAGTACTCCCAGATTGGCAAGTCCAAGTTTAATCCCCGGAATCCCCGCAAAAACCGGCACCAGTGATTCCACATATCCCAGAATGATCGCCACAGCTGAAAAAAGCCCAAGGCAGGCTGTTTTTTGCTTCATAAATCTATTTTCTCCTCTCAAAAAATCCAAAATGGAATTATCAGAATTCTTCAGACATTTTAACATAGAAAAAATATTCCCGCAACCACAAGTTAGATGTAACTAATACTGATTTTTACTGAAGTATTTATTGAGAAAAAATGACGAATATCCCAGATAAAAAAGTGTGGATTTTTTCAGACAGACATGTTACTATTTCATAAGTTAGTAGTGACTAATTCACATGATTACTGCCGACAGCTTACCTATAGCAATCCTATATGAATATCTTTGGCAGAAGTCACACCCTTTTGGTAAAAGTAAAATCCCTTTGGTTAATAAGTTGATTAACCCTCTGGTAAGAGTGATTCCGCAAAAAAATTTTAGAAGAGGAGAAAAACATGACAAACAAAAAACTTATGAAAAAAATAGCACCTGTTGTAATGAGTGCCGCAGTTGCTATGACCAGCATGCCATATGCAGTTCTGGCATCTGATTTCACAGACAGTGAGGTACTTACAGACAGCACAGATTTCTCTGTTTCCGAAGAGTTTGCCGCCGAGGATGCGCAGGAAGAATTTACCACCGAAGATGTCCAGGATGCTTTTGCTGCAGAAGCACAGCAGGGCGAAGCTTATGTGCTTATGAATATTCCATACGATGATTTCTACAAGGCAGAACTGAAAAATAATGATGTAAAAGTTGATGCTTTCACATCTGCAACTCTTAATAAATCAAGAACCGCAGGTATGATGAACGGAAATTCCGCTTATCACGTAGACCCCAATGGAACCGATGTAACAGGTGTTACTTTCCCTGTAAAGGTCAGTGATCTTTCCCTTCTGAAAGACCAGAAGCAGGTCACAGATTCCGACTCTGTAACGATCACAGTGACAAACAGAGGACAGACAAGCAGCAACACCTATACAGGAAAAGATTCCCTGATTGAAAATGCCTCTTACTCTTATTACATTTTAAGCGAAACACCGTCTTATTACAAAGAACTTACTGTAAATGCAGATGGCAGCTATTCTTTCTCAGCAATGAAAGGTGCCCAGACAAAAAACGTTACTATTGATGCTACATTAAAAACAGAAACAAAATACGGTGATTATGAGCTTGATCTTAACAATGAGGCTTTTGCAGCAGTAATTGATACAAACACAGATAAAATCTATGGTGTAACTGTAAATACTACAGACGGAACCAACTATGGCCTGCGTCATCTGGAGAATATCTGGCGTGGAAGTATGCTTGCCTGGGGTACAGGATATACAATAGAAGTTCACGGATGCCCTGTTTCTTCTGCGCATTATAAATCAATCATGGGAAAAACAATTGACAGCGTTACTTATTACACAGATAAAGGCATGATTACTTTTGATGTCCCTGATGTAAAGGTGCAGACAACTACAGGAATCAAGGCAACAGTGGCAGATATTATGAATACAGACTCATCTGCAGCAGTTACCTTTGACCAGGCTCTGCCGGCAGACTTCAAGGCACAGTATACTGTAGACGGAACAGCGGTTTCTTGCACAGACGGAAAACTTGCAGTTGGAGCTCTTGCATTGGGAACACATAAGGTTGAAATTGCAGATGCCAGCGGAAAATATGCAGCCATTGTAACTGAATTTACAGTAAATACAGACAAAATGCCGGCTTCTTATGACAGTAACGAGACAAAACTGGTTGCAGCAAAAGGCATTACAGCAGAAGAGTTCTCTGCATACATTAAGAGCATCAGCAAAGTAAAAGTTGATGATACAGAATATGCCGCAACAGGAAGAGGAAGCAAAGTCATTGTAAAAGAAGATGGAACTCTTGATCTCACAGATCTTCAGGTAACAGACGCAACTGTATTTGAAATAACTGCTGTGGGATATAAGAATAATCTTACTTTTACTTACAAAGAAGCAGAAAATACATTTGAATTAAATACTTCTTCCAAGACTCTTTATACAAAAGGCAGCACAAAAACTACTCTCAAAGTTACAACAAACCTTACAGATAAAATCACATGGAAATCCAGCAATACAAAAGTGGCTGCTGTAAACAGCAAAGGTGTTGTAACTGCCAAGGCAAAAGGAACAGCAGTGATCACAGCATCCTGCGGAGAATACAAAGTAACCTGCAAGATAACAGTTAAGAATCCATCCCTGAAACTTACCAAATCTTCAGCAACTGTAAAAGTTGGAAAAACAACAAACATTTCCGCAAAGGCAACTCCATCCGGAAAGATTACTTACAAATCCAGCAACACCAAGATTGCAACAGTAAGCTCCAAAGGCGTTGTAAAAGGAAAGAAAAAAGGTACTGCCAAAATCACAGTAACCTGCAATGGTGTTAAGAAGGTATTTACAGTAAAAGTAAAATAAACGATAACAGGTAAATAATTCACACAATAAATGACCTCGGATTTTGTTCCGGGGTCATCTTAATGAAAAAAAAACAACATTAGCAGAATCTGTTATATATAGATTTTTGTATACGAAAATGATACACTTTTAAAGTTAGTTATGATTAAGTTTTGCTTCATTTAAAAACAGATATCATATCCGGCAAAAATAAAATGAAGGAGAGGAAACAACGTGAATAATCAAAATTTTTATCTGCGTCTGATCGCACTTTTGCTGATTATCATGGCGGTATTTTTCTATAACGGAACAGTAAAAGATAAGGAACAGGCTCAGGATATTGCAGACCTGACTGCAAAAACAGAGAGCCTGGAGAAACAGCAGGACCAGATCCTTACAGCATTAAAGGAAACTTATGAGGAACAGAAAACAGCAGCAGAAAGTAATGCTTCTTCTGATGCCTCTTCAGAAGCTGATAATAAATCCGAAAAAGATTCCACAGAGGATAAAGAAAATACAGATCAGGCAGATTCTGAAGAAACCGATGATTCTGACAATGTATATAAAAATGGCACCTTCGAAGGTTCAGGAACCGGATACGGTGGAACGATCACTGTTCAGGTGACTCTGGAAGATGATACCATTACAGCAGTCAGTGTAGTCAGTGCGCCGGGTGAGGACAGTGCTTATCTGTCACAGGGCGAGAATGTCATAAACAGCATCATCAGCGAGCAGAGCACAGATGTTGACACCATTTCCGGAGCAACTTTCAGTTCTACCGGTATCTTAGAAGCAGTAAATGACGCATTATCAAAGGCGGAAAACGCATGAAAAAGAAACAACGAAAGGTACGGCTGATCCGTGCCGCCATACAGCTTATATTTTTTATAGCAGCGCCCTCCCTTTTTTCTACGGCATTTGCAGGAATCAAATCCATCTTTCTTGCAATCGGAGGACAGCAGAGCGTAACCTGGAACTCTTTTCTGGATATCACGGCATTACTGTTGATCATTACCATTCTGTTCGGACGCCATTTCTGCGGTTATGCCTGTGCGTTTGGCTCGTTGGGAGATGCTCTGTATGAGCTTACCGCGTTTATCCGCACGAAATGCTTTGGAAAAAAGAAAAAACATGGATATCCGGAGGAATGGGTACACAGATTGCAGAAAGTAAAATATGTACTCCTTGCGTTCCTGCTTCTTTCCTGCATGACAGGATTCTATTCTAAATTACAGGGAATGAGTCCATGGGATGTATTCTCCATGCTTACAACAGGCAGACTGCCGAAATCTACCTACATTGTGGGAACAGTTCTGCTGATCCTGATCATGGCCGGAATGTGTACACAGGAGCGTTTCTTCTGCCAGTTTCTTTGTCCCATGGGAGCAGTATTTGCAATCATGCCGGTTATTCCGGGAGCACTTTTCAAACGAAACCGTCAAAACTGTGCACCAAAGTGCACTCTCTGTAAAAAGAGATGTCCGGCACATCTGGATATTGACGGCGATACTGCACATTCAGGGGAATGCATCTGCTGTCACGCCTGCACTGCTGTCTGCCCAAGGAAAAATATTCATACAGGCACTGTTATTGATAAAAATTAGCAACTGCTAACTTATTGAGAAAAATTGATTAGTAAGAACTAACTATATTGGTAGACATACTATCCATACAGTGATATAGTCTATAGAGTTAGTTGAAAACAACAATAAGAGGATAAGGAATCAGAAAATATATGACAAACAGACGCTCTTTTGTACTGGGACTTTTTATTACAGCCTCCCTTTTATGTGCATCCCGGACTGTATGGGGAAACTCTGAAATAAACACATACACCAAAACAGACTTTGCTATGGACACCGTAGTATCAGAGACTCTTTACACAACAGGTGAGGACATCACAGCAGACGTAATCTCTGCATTAAAAGATGTGGAAGAAAACTGGATCTCCTGGACAAAAGAAAGTTCTCAGATATATCAGATCAATCAAAATGCCGGAAATACAACAACGGTATCTGATGAAACTGCCACCTGTTTAAAACAGATACTGGATTTGTCGAAAGCTTCTGGCGGAGCCATGGATCCTACTATGGGAAGAGTGATCCGCCTGTGGGACATTGACGGAGAAGATCCGCATATTCCTTCAGATGATGAATTAAATTCCCTGCTTGAAAATGTAGGATATGACAAGGTGACTCTGGATGGAAATAAAGTTGCCATGCCAAAGGGAGTAACTCTTGATCTGGGGGCTGCAGGTAAGGGAATTGGCTGTGATGCAGCACAGAAGATTCTTGATGCAGATAAAAATGTATCAGGTATGATCCTGAATCTGGGCGGCAGCAGTGTTATGAGCTATGGAAGCAAACCCGACGGCTCTGCCTGGCAGGTAGCTGTCACTGATCCGCGGGATACAGAAGGTGATTACCTGGGAGTAGTTACTCTGAATGGTACTGAATTTTTATCTACTTCCGGAGATTACGAAAAATACTTTATAGAAGATGGTGTTCGATATCATCATATACTGGATCCTGCTACAGGATATCCTGCAAGAAGCGGTCTCACATCTGTGACGGTTGTGTGTGATGACGGCCTGAATGCAGACGGACTTTCCACTGCATGCTTTGTACTGGGAAAAGAAAAGGCAGAAGAACTTTTGAAGAAATACAATGCAGACGGTCTGTTCGTAGATGATTCTGATCATGTCTGGATGACGGAAGGCATGAAAGAAAGATTTCAATTACTGAAAGATACTTATTCCATCGGTGAATAGGTTTATCTTATATAAAGATCTCTGAACTGTCAAAAATTTCAGTTTTCCGGACAGTTTGGAAATATATTTATTAACTCATATTCAGGAGGATTTAAAGGTATGCGCAAAGGAAATTTAATCAAAATGGCAGCTCCTGCAATTTTAAGTGCAGCAATGATGGTTTCAGGATTACCGGTTATGGCTGCGGATTTTACATCTGATACTGCTGTGGAGACTGAGGCACAGACAGATGAGTTTGATGCAGCAGATGACACCGCTGATGCTTTTGCAGGCGATGAGGAAACACCTTTTGTTGACGATCAGGCAGCAGCAGAAGATGAATTCGCTGCAACAGCAGAAACAGGCTACAAATATGTCTATGCAGGTCTGACATGGGCACAGTACTGGGCATCTGAGGGAGTTTATAATGCTGCAAACACAGCTTCCAATGGAACAAAAGACAGCCATGATGAACTTGACAAAGGCGGTTTCGACACAGTAACCAGAGCTACTGTAAACCATGGCCTGCACAGAGGAAGCTACCAGTGTGAAGCAATCATGTATGACAAAAACGGCGGTTCTTATGAGATTTCCTACTGGACCTCAGCTAATGATGCAGTTCTTACAGACGGAACAACTGTAAAGCTGAATCAGCCTGAAAGAGGACAGATTACAAAAGCTGATGGAAGTGTTGTAGAATTCGACCATTATAACGTAGTAGGCCTGAAATATGTACCTGTCGCAGTAAAAGCAGAAGATTATGAAGCCTTCAAATCCCAGTTCAAGGTTGTGGAAGACGGAAGCACAGTTGCCGGAGGATTTGGAGAAAACAATTTGCAGTCCTATAGTGCAGTTGCGGATGTTACCGCTGAAACAAACGGCTTAAAAGAAGCTGTAAAAGGTTCCGATGGAACATTCACATTCAAGGCAAGAACAAACGGTACAGGTTCCGGACTTAAAGATCAGGCACTCCAGACAGCATCCAATGTTACCGCAACAGTAAAAGAAGCAAGTGGAAGTTACGGCGAATTCTTAAGAGTAGATATTACAGGTGACGGATATGGTGCTCTTGGTGCTAAAATGTATGCTGTAAAATGGGATTACTACGGAAATGGTAATAAAGTTCTGGCATCTTACGGAACAAAATTTGCAGCAGATAACTGGATGCACAAGGCAATGGGAATCCAGCTTGGTCTGACAGATTCCTACCGCTGCCAGCTTCCAAAAGGAACAGATGGAACCGGCAAATGGAAAATCACCGTATATGCAATGGGATATGCAGATACTGTATTTGAAGTTAATGCAACAGATGCAAACATCGTAAAACCGGAAGCAGGAGAAGCAGATACAACAGCATTAAAAGCAGCAGTAGAAAAAGCAGAAGCCTTAAAAGAAGCAGATTACACAGCAGATTCCTGGAAGGCAATGCAGTTAGAGCTTCAGGAAGCAAAGGATCTTCTTGCAAAAGAAAAGCCAACTCAGGCAGAGGTTGATGAAGCTACAACTCATCTGAACGCAGCAGTAGAGGCTCTTGTTAAAGCAGATACGAAGGTAACAGTAACTCTCAACAAGAAAACAGCCACTGTTTACAAAGGAAAAACAACTACACTGAAGGCAACTGTAACAGGAGCAGATGCACCAAAAGTTACATTTACTTCCAGTAACCCAAAAGTTGCAGCTGTAAACAAAACAACCGGTAAAGTTACTGCAAAAGCAAAAGGTAGTGCAGTCATCACAGCTAAATGCGGAGATGTAAAGGTAACCTGCAAAGTAACAGTTAAAAATCCAACTCTTACACTGAACAAAACATCTGCATCTGTAAAAGTCGGCAAAACAACTAAGATCACAGCAAAAGCAGCTCCGTCAGGAAAAGTTACATACAAATCCGGCAACAAGAAAATTGCTACAGTATCATCCAATGGTACAATTAAGGGTATTAAAAAGGGTACTGCCAAAATCACAGTAACATGCAATGGTGTAACCAAAACAGTTAAAGTAACTGTAAAATAATCTGACCTGACTGAAGTCAGGCGGATATTTGCAATCGGATTCGCAGACAAGAGGAAAGAAATCCTGTATCCCACCAGAAAGGGCAGGATTTCTTTTCAACTGTAAAACTTTATACAGTTGAAAAGAAATCATTTGAATATGATTTCCTGGAACTATTGAAGAAGGAGAAATTTATGGACAAAAATAATGAGCAGAAAAATAATAAGACTCCGGAAATGAAACCCAAACAGGACAGTTTCCGTCCATGGTTAAAGCTTATTCCTGCGGCAGCAGTTTTTGCAGCAGTCTGTGTAACCTGTTATCAGGCAGATAAAAGTCCTGTGGAGACTACATCAGTTTCCGATAATAATGTTATGTCTACTGATGAGATTAAAGAATTGATTTCACAAGGAACTGCAGGTAAGGATTTTGATTCAGAAGACTCTTCTGAAACCAATGGAACATCAATTTCAAAAACATCAAAAAAGACAAAAAAAACAAGTAAGATTAAAACAGGAACAAAGAAAAATTCATCTACAGGTTCCTCTGCAAATGGAGGTACAGCAGGGGGTGGTGCAGGAAGCACAGTCACACCAACTACAGAAGTTCCTGCCGGTGGATATGCAGACGGTACCTATACAGGCTCCGGAACTGGTTTCGGAGGAACGATCACTGTTCAGGTAACTGTCACTGACAATAAAATTGCAGCTATCAATATTGTAGATGCATCAAATGAAACAGCCTCCTATTTTGCAAATGCACAGGGTGTGATCAGCAAAATTCTTGCAAGCCAGTCTCCGAACGTAGATGCAGTCAGTGGTGCCACTTATTCTTCAAACGGAATTATTACTGCGGTTCAGAATGCATTGTCACAGGCAATTCCATCAGGAAATCAGGCAGTTGTTACGCCAACTCCCACTCCATCACCGAAACCGACAAAGAAACCTTCTCCAACACCGAAGCCGGGAGACGAACAGATTTACAAAGACGGAACCTATACAGGAACCGGTAAAGGATACAGTGGGACAATTACGTTGACAGCTAAGATTAAAAAAGGTGTGATCAAGTCTCTGGAAGCAGAGCATACAGATACGCCTATGTTCTTTAAGAAAGCATGGGACATCCTGGAAAATGAGATCATTCAGAATCAGTCTGTCGATGGCATTGATACTGTCAGTGGTGCAACCTACTCTTCAAAGGGTATCATAAACGCAATGAAAGATATTCAGAAGCAGGCAGAAAAAGGCACCACAAAAGTGACACCAACTCCAACACCAGAAGTAACAGTTACGCCAATTCCTGAGGCAACCCCAATCCCGACACCGGAAGAAACTCCGACTCCAGAAGTCACTCCAACACCAGAGGAAACACCAGCTCCCACACCAACACCGGAAGAGACTCCGGAGCCTACGCCGGAACCTACAGGACCATATATTGACGGAACTTATACAGGCTCAAGCTACGGATACAGTGGAAGAGTAAATGTAACCGTAACGATTCAGGGCGGTCAGATTGCATCTATTGAACAGAGTAACAGTGATTCACCTGAGTACTTTGATTATGCATGGGAAACTATTTATCCTCAGATTATGGGAAATCAGTCAGCAGACGGAATTGATGCTGCAAGCGGTGCCACTTATTCCTCAGAGGGAATCCTTGGAGCAATTCAGAAAGCTCTTGCCCAGGCATTGGCATAAAATTACTGAAATTAAAGCAAAAAAGTAGCATAAAATTTTAATTACAATTAAAACTTACACTTATTGTAAAAGAAAAAAACATATGCTATAATTTCTGTTAGTGAGTTCTAACTTATAATGACAGATCATGCTTTTAACAGCATTGTAATAACAGAAATGGAGGATAACAACATGATCAAAACAACTGTAAAAGTAGACGGCATGATGTGCGGTATGTGTGAATCTCACGTAAATGATGCAGTGAGAAAAGCTTTCCAGGTAGATAAAATTACATCTTCCCACAGCAAAGGAGAAACCGTGATCATCTCAGACGGACCGGTAGACGAAGCAAAATTAAAAACAGCGATCAGTGCTACAGGATATGAAGTAAAAGGCATTACATCAGAGCCATATGAAAAGAAAAAAGGACTGTTTTCTTTTCTTCATAAATAAAAATACGTTTTAATTTTCCATGAGAAACCAGGCAGGAATTGTTCAGTGATTGAACAGTTCTTTCCTGGCTTTTTACTTTATCAGACACCTTGTTGCATCCAGAGATGTGTCTCTGGTAGATGAAATCAATAGTCATGGATTTGAATGATTTATAGAAAAATGGAATCTTTTTTGCATATTGAGAGCATTTCAGAAATATATCTGATAAATGTATTTGTCAAGCGGATAAAATCTACCGCTTCGCTACGTGGCTCTATACCAAATAACTACTCCGCAGTTTATCAGAAGGAGCTTGCAGTCCTCGGATGACGCGCTATGGAAGAAGTGTTCAAAAAATGTAACACAAGTCCATAATCTATTGTGCAATTTCTCGATAAATCTCGAATAATGACGGTAAGAAGTCCGATAAATTCATAAAAATCAGTTGCTTAATTTGTGCAAAATATGGTAGACTAACTGTAGTTAAGAAATGACAGAAATTTACAATTATTAATGATCTGGAGACGAAAGAATGAAAAAGAAAATAGAACTTGTCTGTTGGATTTTATTTACCGTTTTTTCTGGTATTGGTTTCTTTATTAACTTTATGAGCAAACCTCCGGTAAACGATACACATACATTTACTTTATACATGATTGGTGCTGCTGTGGTATCCTTACTATACCCGGCATCTATGTTTGTTCTTGGATTGAGAAACCGCTACCTGTATGATAAGTTAAATGAACTTGCTGAAGAAAAGGGTGAAACTGAAGTTGCCAAATCTGCACACACTTTCAGGTCATCCGCATCAGGATATACAGTTCCTGATATGAACATCCTTGTCAGTGCTCTGACCTCTGATCAGAAACTTACAGAGGAAGAGAAAGAATATTTATTAGAATACATTAAGAAGAAATGATGTGATGTTTAAATGGAACTGTTAGTCTGTATGTCCATTGCAGGAAGTATTCCTGTTGTGATCTGTTTGCTTTTGTACATAATTCAACGTGATAACTATAATTACATTCTGGGAAGAAGATTATTACTGACAGGATTATTCTTTTATCTGGTTCCTGTGCAGTTGGTTAAGTATCTGATTCCAGAGAAAGCATATCCAGAAGTGCTTTTCAATGAAGAGACACAGTTATATTTATCCAATTCATTATCTTTCTGGCATGAAAGACAGGGTGAATATGTATGGATACCTCAATGGTTTAATATTGTTGCAGTTCTCTGGTTGATAGGTGTTATTATATTTTCTCTTTATGAAGTTATTAAATATCTGAAAGAAACCCGTTATATCAGAGATTTTATCTTTGAAAAGGTTGAAGACACTGAGAATAACCTTACCTACTATTTGATACCTGATGGAATCTGCGGTCCATGTACTATTGGATTCTTCCATCAGAAAATAGCAATCCCTGAAAGTTTTCCGCTTCATCCGGATTTTGTCATGGTATATAAACATGAGTATGCTCATCTGAGACATCATGATAATTTTGTCAAGCTGTTATGTCTTTTGGTGAGATGTTTACACTGGATGAATCCGATTGCATACCTTTTGTTTTATCTTTATAGTGATACAGCAGAAATAGTCAGTGACGGTGCAGCAGTAGATGGTTGTACCAAAGAGAAGCGTCGTGACTATGCCCGTTTGTTAGTATTAGAGGCTTCAACTGCTGATACACTCCCAACTGTGTGGAAAAATAACCTTTCCGGATTTAAACAGAAAGATGGAAAGGCTATGAATATAATTAAAAGGAGGATCAACCATATGATGAAAGAAAAGAGAAAAGGACTGTTACAGAGAGGGATTATGGTGGCAGTGTCAGCGTTGACGATTGTGGCTGGTGCTGGAACTGCTTTGGCATATGAAGCAATGCCGTCATCAGACGAAAGTTTTAGTGATGTTATTTTAGATGATTCCCTAAATGACTTTGGAGATCATTCTCTAAATGATGATTTAATAAGATCTCTTGATTTTTCTGAAAGTGATACAATTTATATCGATTCTGATGGTATTCAAACAACGGAGGATGATTTATCGTCTTCTTATGCATTATGTACACATAGTATGGCAGATAGTAGTTTTTACACTCATGCCAAAAATTCATCTGGTGGATGTACTGTTAAAGTATATACATGTCAAAAATGTAAAAAATGTGGATATCGAGCTAATGCTGTTTTATATAGTACAACAACTTATGCAAAATGCCCACACTAAAATAGTTATATAGCCAAGTAATTTTGTATTTGAAAGATATAAAATTACTTGGCTTTTTATATGCGCTTCTGAGATACTTTCTCAATATCCCTTCAATTTCCCTCTTGCATTTTTACAAAAGTTAGAATATACTAACCAATAGAGTTAGATATAGCAAACTCTCGCGCGAATTAAATCATTTGAACTCCATCCGAAGACCTGCTGAATTCTTCGGAACATTGGATTACATCTGTACTTGCTGAAATCGCGGCTATGCTGAAAGCCGTACCTCAGATATGATCCACCCGGTACATCCCAGTTGCGGTGTACCAGGAGTCCAAATGCAAAACCAGAAAGGGGATTTATCATGTACTTAGAAATTGAGAAAGTAATTGGAAGAGAAATTCTGGATTCCAGAGGAAATCCGACAGTAGAAGCAGAAGTATATCTGATGGACGGCACTGTAGCAAGAGGAACAGCTCCAAGCGGTGCATCTACAGGAGAATTCGAAGCTCTGGAACTGAGAGATGGAGATAAAGCTCGCTATCTTGGAAAAGGCGTACAGAAAGCAGTAGAGAATATCAACACAACAATCAACGAAGCAATCGAAGGTCTTGATGCAAGTGACATTTATGCAGTAGACGCAGCTATGATCGCAGCAGACGGAACAAAAGATAAATCCAAACTTGGAGCAAATGCAATCCTTGCAGTATCTATCGCATGCTGCAGAGCAGCAGCAACTTCTCTTGAGATTCCGCTGTATCGTTTCCTTGGCGGAGTATCCGGAAACCGTCTTCCAGTTCCAATGATGAACATCGTAAACGGTGGATGCCACGCATTATCATCCGGTCTGGATGTACAGGAATTTATGATCATGCCAGTTGGAGCACCTTCCTTCAAAGAATGCTTAAGATGGTGTGCAGAAGTCTTCCACGCACTTGCTTCTATCCTGAAAGAACGCGGACTTGCTACATCAGTAGGTGATGAGGGTGGTTTCGCACCTGCACTGAAATCCGATGAAGAAGCAATCGAGACAATCCTTGAAGCAGTGAAGAAAGCCGGATATGAACCAGGCAAAGACTTCAGGATTGCCATGGATGCTGCTTCCTCCGAATGGAAGAGTGAAAAAGGAAAAGGATACTACAAACTTCCAAAAGCAGGCACAGAATATACATCTGAAGAACTCATCGAACACTGGGCTAAATTATGCGAAAAATATCCGATCATCTCTATCGAAGACGGTCTGGATGAAGAAGACTGGGAAGGATGGCAGAAACTTACAGCCAGACTTGGCGACAAAGTGCAGCTTGTCGGTGATGACCTGTTTGTTACAAATACAGAAAGACTTGCAAAAGGTATCAGCCTTGGCGCAGGTAATGCGATCTTGATCAAATTAAACCAGATCGGTTCCGTATCTGAAACACTGGAAGCAATTAAAATGGCTCACAAAGCAGGCTACACCGCAATTTCTTCTCATCGTTCCGGCGAGACAGCAGATACAACAATCGCAGACCTTGCAGTAGCACTGAATACCTGCCAGATTAAGACCGGAGCTCCAAGCAGATCTGAACGTGTTGCAAAATACAATCAGCTTCTCCGTATCGAAGAAGAGCTCGGCGCAAGCGCAGTATATCCGGGAATGAAAGCCTTTAATGTAAAACAGGACTAAACAGAACTATAGCAATCCTCGTGAATAATTCATACCATAAATAAAATCAACCTGTAAAATGCAAAATGCATTTCTCATCTGAATCGTTTAGTGAGAAATGCATTTTTGTATATGAGACTTTATTATATTCACTCATCTGTATCAATACTGTTTGTTTCTTCCGGTCTCTTCAGATATCCCCTTACAGCAGGCTCAATCGTCTGTTCCATAAGCCGGTGCAGCAGTTCTGTCGTCGTAATATTATGATCTCCCAGAAGCGAATTATACAGGAAGTTTCCTGACAGTTCTTCAGTAATAGAACTCAGTCCTGCCAGGATCATTTTTTTACCGGGTGTTTCGTTCCATCTGATCTCAATTTCATCATCTTCATGAAAGAAAATGTGCGCCTTTCGTTTCACACATTCTTCGATAAAAGTAATCTCCAGCTTTAATACTGGGATGTCGTTTTCATCCCTTGCAAATTCTCCCAGTGTAGCTACAAGGTAATGTTCTCCATGAAGATCAACACATCCATCCGCAGCCTTTCCAAATCCAACAGGAAGTTTATGGATCACCTCACCTTCGGTAAAAGAAACGCAAAAGTTTCCCGCATCATAAGTAAAAGAAATTTCAGAAATACCATCTGTCATATTATTGTGGAATACCTGCACAAACAACGGCGCAATTCCAATATTCTGCTGTTCCATAACATAAGTTCTGCCGCTTACAGCCCGCATAAAACTGTGATGATCAGATGGGCGATCAACGGCTGCTGAAATACGGTAGCTGTACTTTTTATCTGAATGCTTCCTTCTGGAAACTACATTTCTTTTCCATCTCCCGCGCAGAGAAGTACTTCTGTTATTATTTTCTCCATTTTCCAGTTCTCCGCACAACCGTTTCAGAAGACTATAGGAGAGCGGATTCTCAGGTAGAACATCGGCGGGATGATAATTAACAGGGAAATATTTCCGAATGATATTCAGCATGATACAGTCCTGAAACATTTCTTTATTTCCGGCATTTGTGACAAGAACCATATCCATATCCGGATAAATAATAACATTCTGTCCCAGCATTCCATTATATTCAAAGCTTCCCGGGCGCTGTTCCATCCATAGCTGATATCCATATCCATAGGTGTCATTCTGAGTTTTCAGATGTCGTGCCGTAGATATTTCTATCCAATATTCAGACACCAGCTGCTGACCATTCCATTTTCCCCTCTGAAGATACAGCTGGCCAAGTTTTGCCATGTCCTCTGCACAGAGAAACAGTCCCCAGCCGCCTTTTGTAATTCCTTTCGGACAGGTTTCCCAGTAATATTTCGTGATACCAAGAGGACCAAACAGTCTCGGAGTCAGATATTCGGTCAGGGTTTCTCCTGTACGTTTCGTCACGATTGCAGAAAGAACATAAGTATTCAGACTATTATATTGAAACTCTGTTCCGGGTTTTCCATTGACAGATGCATTCAGAAAACTTCCAAGCCAGTCATTTCCGGACACGATACCTGATTCATTAAAAGTTACGCCGCTTGTCATGGTCAGCAGATTCTCTACTGTGATCACAGGGCGGAAAATCTTTGAAAAGGCATTTATATGATCCGGAAAAATGTCATAAATATTTTCATCGAGTTTTAATTTTTCCTCTTCGATCAACATGCCGATTGCCATGCCTGTGATGCTCTTGCACATGGAATGTGTAATATGCCACATTCCCTTAGGATATGGTGCAAAATTACATTCACAGATTACCTTGCCATGACGCAGTGCCATAAAATGATGCATTTCCGTATCTTTGGAAGCATCCAGTTCCCGAAGAAGGGCAGCAAACAGATCAGAGGAGATTCCCTGACTCTCCGGTGTGGCACGTACAAATGCCTGCTCATAAACTGCATCAAACGGAAAATCCGGTTTCTGTGGGAAATAATCTACCCGTGTACCGCCTGTCTTTCCAAGGATCATATTTAAAACCAGTTCTGCAACCGCAATCTGTTCTTTTGCCATAGAGAATACCTCCTTTTTCGGATTTATTTTGATTATACAGACCTCATACAACAAATGCAAATTATATTTTTACGAGAAAGGATATTACCAGTGGACAGTAGCGCAGGATTCTCTTCCTGCGGAAGCTCACTTTAGGATAATAAGCGGGAATCCTCGGCAATTCAATTACCGAGCCTGCAAATAAAAAGTCAATAGCAAATTGATGATTTCAGGCAAAAATTTTTGCAAGATTTTGAACATTAAAATAAGACCACCGATATTCGCTGGTCTAAAATAAAGGTATTGACGAGATATTTATTCTGGGAGTGAAGACAGATATTCTTTCACTCGACCATAGTAGATGCGAAGAAACTTATTCGCACCGGCTGTCATGTAGACGTAATAAGGCTTTCCTTGTGCTCGTTTCTTATCCATAAACAAGTAGACAGGATCATCCTGTGGCTTTGTTTTGATGAGAACATCCATGACTTGAAACAGAGTCTTACGAAGAGTACTGGAACCGCGCTTGGAAGCAGGAACGCTTTTCTGCTCATATGAACCGGATTCATTTACACCGGGATCAACGCCTGCAAAGGCTGTAATGGCTCCTTTGTGGGTAAATCGGGAGACATCACCAATCTCTGCCATAAGCTGTGGACCAAGCGATTTACCTACACCTTTCATAGCCATGACAACAGGGTATTCCGGCAGTTTAGAAGCAGCCTCATTCATCATGGTACGAAGCTGTTCCACAGTCTGTGAAGCCGTATTTAATTGTTCTACAGCCTGTTTGATGATTAACTTTGTCAGATCGTCTTTTGGAAGTATAGAAACAAGCTCCTTAGATGCTTCATAGATTTCAACAGCTTTTGAACGGCTGAAGTTGTACTTCCTGCGTTTACACCACTTTTGATAGTGGTCGATAAAGGCGTTTAGAGAGAGTTTACGAACACAATCCACATGCCAGTAGGTGGCTGAAAAGTCAACCCATTTTTGACTTCCATCCTCACGGGCAGGGCTGTCAAAATAAGTGTTAGCTCCCGGATAAGTTTGGTCAAGGATGCTGATTAGATTATTTTTCATAGCGGTTTTGTGTTTCATGTAAAAATCAAACTGGCGGTTCATGGTTTTCAGTTGATTACGAATTTCATCCATGAGACTATACTGTCTGAGTTCCGTCCAACTGTCAAGAGTATAGCGTGCAATTTTTACTGCATCCGCTTTATCGGACTTTACTTTGCGGAGAGAGTTGTCTCCAAAATCTTTGATGAGTTTGGGATTTATGGCAGATACAAAAAGGTCAGCTTTCGAAAGTTCACGGACAAGAGGTTCGTAATAACGACCGGTGTGTTCCATGACAATACGAGATTCGCCATCAATGGATTGGATCTGCTCAATGAGAGAGCGAATCCCACTGACTGTGTGTTTGACTTCAAATGGTTTTGAAATGATCTCACCATAAGAACGAAGGATAGCAACCATGCTTTTTCCTTTGGAAACATCAATACCTACTGCATTCATATTCATAAATTTGTCACTCCTTAAAATCAGATTATGCAATGGATAAAGACCAGTTTTACTCATTGCCTATTCCATCTACTGTGGTGTGACACGAACGTACCGAAGGCAGTTCAACCTGCATAAAACGAACGCTGCAAATGAGGAGCTGGTTATCAGTCTCGGCAACGGACGCGAAGTCCAAGATGAATAAGACGATATACCGATTGCTCCATACATTTTAACAGCTTAAGCAACAAGATGGATAATTCCTTACTGGCTGTAAGGGATATTAACCATAAATATATTGTAGTAGATGAAAGCGCAAACTGTGCATATCTGCACTCATAATAAATAAAAATAACAAAACGGTTTTCATTCAATTTCTCCCTATAAAAGTATATTTGATAAGAATAGTATTAAACCAACTGGTGGAAAGGGAAATTACAAATTATCTATTGAGTTCATGAATACAAAGACACATGGAAGGATTACTGAAGAAATTGTTTTTAAATAATCGAATGTGAGATCTTTTGTATATTGAGAATGAAAATTTCTGAAAAAGTTCAATATTAGTGTTGGATAATCCGAAAATTACTTCGGCGCAGTTGTATAATAAAAAATATATTATATTATAAAAATTTATGATATAATATCCAAGCTACCACCCCTAAACAGGTACAGGAAGGGGGTGTGCTATCAATGGATACAATTTTATCATTTATGCTTTCTATTCTGGCAGGTGTAATCACCTATTACATTTGCAAATGGCTGGATAGAAAATAGTAGCTGGGAGCCAGCCTGGGGAATAAGCCACCCTTGCCAAAACGGAATAAAAAAGCCTCGGAGATGCGACCTCCGAGGCTTTTTGCTGTGTTACCAATGAATTTAATTTTATCATTTTGCCTATGGCAATTATAGCATATGCAGAAAATGAAATCAATATACTTTTGTGGATGATAATTTCGATTAATTTAGATAGAAAATCATTTCATCGGCAGTATTCTAATCTTCAAACTGCTTTTAAGAAGCAATTTGGAATGCCCCCCAACGAGTACAGACGCAAGCGGTCATAAAAACCATTCCATCTTCTCCCGCACATCCGCATGCTTCAGATAAATAACATTAAATTCTCTGACTATGGGCTCACCCTTTAATGTAAAAATCCCAAGCTCCGGGTCACTTTTGGCAAGTACTTCATATACAAATGAAATTCCATACCCGGACTTGATCAGGTCGATGATCATCTTAAAGCTGGAAATACATATATGCCGGTGAAAACGCTCCAGGGATTCATTATGCTCCAAAAGCTTTTCCTCCAAGATAGCCAGAGTTCCAGAGCCGTTTTCGCGATGAATCAGAGTTTCTTTCAGAATCTCCTCTACAGATACTTCACGGCCTGCAAAGGGATGATCCTTCGGACAGATTCCCACAAAAGGTTCCCGGCGATATAACTGGCTTCCAAATCTGTTTTTGTCAAAGAATCCTTCTATGATGGCATAGTCCAGAGTATTCTGTTCCAATAAATGCAAAAGATGCTTTGTGTTATCCACGATCAGAGTCAGTGCTGTATCCGGCTGATTTAAGAAATCGTGAATCCTGTCTGTGATCACATAGTCACCAATGGTCTTGGTTGCACCGATGCGCAGTTCCCGGAGACCATTGTTTTTTATCTTTTCCCTGAGAAAATTTTCACGCTGCTGAACGGAACGCAAGTAATCCTCCAGCATCTGTGCAGCAGGGGTCTTGATCAGTTTTCTGTTTTCATAAAGAAAAAGGCGGCAGCCGTATTCTTTCTCCAGAAACTGGATATGCTGGGTGACTGCCGGCTGGGTAATATGTAACAGCTCTGCCGCCTCCCTGTAATTCATAACACTGCATACAGCCATAAAGGTTTCCGTTCTGTGATCTAACATAATATCCTCCTTGAACTCTTCCACTCTATTGATATCAGAATTCCATAAATGTTACTTATCGTATAATAAAAACTCATAAATTGATTTTATCATTCATGAAGCCTATAATCAACAAAAGAAACACCGTATATATCAGAGAAAAGCAACAGCTACATAAAGGAGATACTTAAACATGAATGAGGAAAAAATAACAACATCCGCCAACAAAAAACTGAGTCCCGAGGAAATCAAGCGGATAAAAGGTCTTGGATGCCTTCAGGACAAACGATATGATGACATCTTTAATATTCGGGTCATCACAGGAAATGGACATATTACCACAGATGAACACCGTGCCATTGCAGATGCAGCAGACAAGTTCGGAAATGGTCAGATCACTATGACAACCCGCCTGAGTATGGAAATCCAGGGAGTTCCTTATGATAATATTGAGAAAACAATCGCCTTCCTTGGAGAACACGGCCTGATGACAGGCGGAACCGGAGCTAAAGTGCGTCCTGTTGTCTCATGCAAGGGAACAACCTGCCAGTATGGTCTGATTGATACCTTTGCACTCAGCAAGAAGATCCATGAGCGTTTTTATGTAGGCTATCACGATGTGGTACTCCCACACAAATTCAAGATCGCAGTTGGCGGATGTCCAAATAACTGTGTAAAACCTAATCTGAATGATATGGGAATTATCGGCCAGAGAATCCCCAAACCGGATGTTGAGAAATGCCGGGGATGTAAAAAATGTCAGATTGAAAAGAGCTGTCCTGTCCATGTCCCGAAATTAGTTGACGGTAAACTTTACATTAATCCTGAAGAATGTATCCATTGCGGACGCTGCAAAGGAAAATGTCCTTTCGGCGCAGTACCGGAATATCAAAATGGTTATAAAATCTATATCGGAGGCCGCTGGGGTAAGCGAGTCTCACACGGTCAGGCTCTTACCAGAATTTTCACAGAGGAAGAAGAAGTAATGGCAGTCATAGAAAAAGCAATCCTTCTCTTCAAAAATGAAGGAATCGCAGGAGAACGATTTGCAGATACTGTGAAACGTCTCGGATTTGAGTATGTGAATGAGAAATTGATTGGCTGAGTATTAAAAAAGACACTTCGGAAAACTTTCCCAAAGTGTCTTTTTTCAGGTTTTTATTTTGATGTAAGAATATCAACAGTTTTATTTCATAAATTATGCAGTCTGTTTTTCATCATTTTTTTCAAAAAGCTTCTTCACTCCCTGGATTGCTACCAGCACACCAAGAATCAGCAGTAACACTGCGAAGATAAGCTGTAAGGTATTTCCAAGGTCCAGGCCTGTGGTAAATAATGCTTTTGTAAGCTTACTGATGGTCATACCCAGTGCAGTAAAGGTAACTGCCATCATAAATACCATAGGGATCCAGAGCATGCAGCCCTGACGTTTTGTTTTCTTAAGAAATACTGCGCAGGCTACAAGGGCAAGTACAGATAACAGCTGATTGGCAGAACCAAACAGCGGCCAGATTTCTGCATATCCTACCTTTGTAAGCAGATAGGCAAGTACCAGTGTAATGATCGTCGCAAAATATTTATTGGTTACTACTTTTAAGAACGGGCTCATATTTTCCTCGTCTGTATCAGAATCAAGGAAAAATTCCTGGAATGACAGACGTCCTACTCTGGCCACTGAATCAAGAGAGGTCAGTGCAAAGGCTGATACAGCCAGATTGATCAGTGTAAATACAAGTGAATGTGGCAAACCGATTACAGAAAGGAAGTTTGCAATAGCACCTGCAAATATCTGCGGCTGAGTGGTAAGTCCCTGTGCTGCTGCCTCACCATCTGCAAAGGATGCAACAGCGATCAGTGCAATAATTGCCAGCATACTTTCCATAAGCATTGCACCAAAGGAAACCGGAAGCATGTTCTTTTCATTTTTGATCTGTTTTGACGCAGTGCCGGAGGATACCAGTGAATGGAAGCCTGAAACTGCACCGCAGGCAATTGTCACGAAAAGAATAGGGAACATATACTGTCCGTCCACATTAAAGCTTGTAAAAGCCTTAAGATTACAGGATGGATTGGCTGCAAATACACCGATAACCGCACCAACGATCATGAAAATCAGCAGATAACTGTTCAGATAATCACGGGGCTGGAGCAGCGCCCATACAGGGGCAACACTGGCTACCAGAATATATGCAAAGATAATAATATGCCAGGTTCCAAGACTTACATATACCGGGAATTTAAGTCCCAGCGCAATTGCGAGCACCAATAATAAAATAGCCACTGCAGTATTGATCCATTTATTAAACTTGGAATATTTAAGGAAAAATCCCAGTCCCACTGCCTCGATGATAAATAACATGGAAGTTGTTGCAACTGCTCCGTTTGCTGCTACCCTGGTAACGGTTCCTGCATTATCTGTCACAAATCCGTTAAAGGTTCCTGCCACAACATCTGCAAATGCTGCAACAACCAGAATACAGAACAGCCAGCAGAATAAAAGGAATAATTTCTTTCCCAGTTTTCCGATATAAGCTTCAATGATATATCCGATTGTACGGCCTTTGTTCTTTACAGAGGCATACATAGATGCAAAATCCTGAACTGCTCCGAAAAATACACCACCGATCAGGATCCAGAGCATAACCGGAAGCCAGCCGAAAATTGCTGCCTGGATCGGTCCGTTGATAGGACCTGCACCTGCTATGGATGCAAACTGATGACCAAATACCACATTGGTATCAGCCGGTACATAATCCACTC
>ENA-OOZX01000752-OOZX01000752.1-human-gut-metagenome-genome-assembly--contig:-NODE-752-length-25505-cov-5.951945_pt1 | contig 25505 bp, 20 predicted proteins | sample MGYA00241048_ERZ501412 | MGnify/ENA primary metagenome ERZ501412 (study PRJEB25962, sample SAMEA2042518) | human gut metagenome | biome: human gut; feature: human-associated habitat; material: faeces... | reverse complement strand
CCCGCCAGTCAATCACACTCAAAACCAGAAGAGCCGACGCCATAAAGCAGTAAACCACACTGTTCCAAACCAGTCCATTCACCACACATATCACCACATAGAGGATGCCATTGACACCCTCTATGATCGGATACTGAACTGAAATTTTCGATTTACAGTTACGACACTTACCCCCTAAAACCAACCAGCTAAAAACCGGAACCATATCATACCACCGAAGCTTCCTCCCGCAAGTCATACAATGCGAAGGGGCCGTCACAATCGACTCCCCGTGAGGGATTCGATAGATGCAGACATTCAGGAAACTGCCGATGGTGATTCCGAATATGAAAATTATTATGTAGGGGATTGCGTCTAGGAAAAAGAGCATAGGGGTATTTCCTTTCCAATAATAAATATTTATTATGCCGTAGGACCTGCTGTACCGTCTTTCACACTTGCAGGATTATATTCAACAGTAACTGATCCATCCGATTTAACAGTAACTGTTGCTTCAATAGCAGTCTCTGCTGTAGATCCCTGTGCAGGTGTAGTACGCCATTTTTTTGATTTAAGTTTCAAATCTTCAACCTTTGAAGAAAAATCATATCCTGTATATTCTTTTATTGCATCTTGCCAATATAAATTAGTGTCATTAGTTCCTTTTGTTGGAGCACCTGTTGCAGTAATAGTTGTGCCAGAAGCTTCCATTTTTATTGTAAATACTGCACTAGTTGTTCCATTCGGAATAATATTATAATCGGTATCTGCTGCTGCAACTTTAAATCCCTTAACAATATTTTCAAGATTACTTACGTCTGCAGACTGTCTTGATTTTTCAACATACTTTGTATACTGTGGTGCAAGAATACCGACCAAAATTGCAAGAATAGCAACTACAATTACAAGTTCTACTAATGTAAAACCTTTGTTATCTTTTTTCTTTCTGTTAAATAATTTTAACATATTACTATCTCTCCTTAACTTTCGTTATATCGAGATAGCAACATCGCTCATACACAACATACAACGGATTATTATGCATTCATCGAAAAATTAAATCTACTTCTGAGAACTTAAATCTTTTATTGTGGTTGGAACATAAACTACTTTTGTTGCACCATTAGGATCAACAGTAATTGTAGCACTTATGCTTCCATCTGCGTTTCCTCCTGCTTCTGACCATTTTTTAGATTTAGTTACTGTAGATGTATATGTATCATTTATAAACTCTTTTAAAGCTTTATCTACTGCTTCTGTGGATTTATTACTTTTCTCTGTAACAACTGTTCCTGTTGAATTTTCAGCTGCTTTTTGAGTAATTTTTATTGTATACTCACCAGCTGGAATACTCTCACTAGCATCTGCAGCTGCAATTTCTACTGCCTTAACCATATTTTCAAGATTACTTGCGTCAGCAGATTTTCTTGATTTTTCAACATATTTAGTATACTGTGGTGCAAGTAATCCAACTAAAATTGCAAGGATAGCAACTACGATTACTAACTCAACAAGAGTAAATCCCTTGTTATCTTTCTTTTTTCTGTCTTTCGGAAATTTAAACATAACTCATTCTCCTTCAAAATAATTAATTTCACTTCAATCCGGATAGAGTCATATCGTGTCGAAAGATACAAGAGCAGCATCATATATGCCAGATAACATATTCAACTTTTCGATGAATACATAACTCTCCTGTTGCTTTCATCACGAATGTCACTATCCGATGATTGATTCAACGAGCGAGAACCCACTACAGGCTCTCCACCCCCCCCCCTGTAAAAATCTCTTTTCCAGGAGGGAGGGAGTTATGTTTATAAACTCGTTATTTAGTTTTCCTGTTACAAATTTGTCAGGATCAAGAAAATCTTTTATTGTTACACATTATCGTCATACCAGCTCCGAAATGTAAATAGATTTATCTACATCTACAGGAGTCTTAGTCATACTTGGTATTCGGAAATCTGCGTTATTCCGCGAAAAAACTCACTATCTGAGCAAAGCGAGTCCTGAGGTTTTCGCGAAATGCTTTTAGCAGATTTTAGAATGCCTAGCATGACTGGCTCCGAAGCCGTAGATAAATCTATTTACATTTCGGAGCGTCCACCCGACAATATCTTAAAATTTTCTTTCTATCCATTAATCATTTAAATCTCGTTTTTTCCATGCGCCCCCTTCCATGTCATTCAAAGAAAACACGACATTTACATGATTCTATGATGAACACAGCCCCTATGCTAGCCATGAAACATCCCAAACAATTCGGAAACTTTTAACGCGGTTCCCAATCGCGTGTATGTCCATAAAAGTCGATTATTCCGTAACTACGTCACTCCATAATCGCCGTCCACATCCGCAATCCGCTACGCTACCTGCTCATGAGGGCTAGCCCGTCTTAGGTCAATATGCCCTTATGCGCAAGCACAACGGTCACATCGCCGCAATCAGGGACTTTTATTACAGATTATCAAGTCCATTATACATAGCCTTAATCGGCGAAATAACCGCGATAACCAGCGTACCAACCACAAGCGCTATAAACACAATAATCAACGGTTCCATAGCCGCCAATACACTCTGCGTAGTCATCTCCACCTCTTCATCATAATAATCCGCCAGCTTCTCCAGCATATCCTCGATATTACCGGTCTCCTCACCAATCCCCGTCATATGACAAACCATCGGTGGAAAGATCCCCGAAGTCACCAGCGGCTCCGAGAGCGGAATACCTTTCATAACTTCCTCTCTGGCTTTCATCAGCGCATTTGTATAATGAATATTATTAACAATCTTCGCCACAGTCTCCAGTGCATCAATCGTAGAAATACCAGACGACAACAACGTACTCATCGTCCTGGCAAACTGCGCACACGCAGTCTTCACAGTCAACTTACCAAACAACGGCATCTTCATCTTAATCTTATCAATCGTAAGTCTGCCCTGTTCTGTCCTGTAAATCAGCTTATACGCCACAACCACCAGAATGATTACTGCCAGAATAATATACCAGTTCGCAGTCACCCATTTACTGGTATTCATAACCCACATCGTGATCGCCGGCATCTCCACATCCAGATCAGCGAACATATCAATGAAAATCGGGATAACGAATAACATCATTACCGCCACAACACCGATTGCCGCAATAACCAGAATAATCGGATAAATCGTAGCCTTCTTAATAGTAGCTTTCAGCTTGGCTTCCTTCTCAAACTGTACTGCCATTCGCGTGAAGGCCATCTCCAGACTACCCGAGTTCTCACCAGCTTCTACCATATTGATGAGCATCGGCGGAAATACATCCTGCTGGCCTCTCATGGAATCCGCCAGTGTATTACCTTTTTCCACACTAAGCAAAACTTCAGAAATCGCACGCTTGAGCCATTTATTCTCTGTCTGCTCTGAAAGCATCTGCAAGGCTTCCTTCATAGGAACACCCGCCTGCGTGATACTGACGAACTGACGGCAGAATACACTTAAGTCTCTGGGCTTTACTTTCTTACCTATGGAGAAATCAATCTCTTTATTCAAAGCACCCTGTTCCTTGATAGAAACAGGAATAAACCCGTCGTTTTTCAGAATCTCTACGACTTTCTCCCTGGAGTCCGCGTCGATATTTCCTCTCTTCTCTTTTCCCTTCTTATCTACTGCCACGTAGGTAAAACCTGGCATCTTATCACTTCTTTCTGTCCAGTCAAACTCAGGTCGTCCGCCAGATTCTTTTTCTGTTAGAAATCAAAGTTGACTTTTTTATTCATGCTCACCGGATCCTGCGCATAAGTCACTGCATTATCCGCATCGATAAGCTTTCTCATATATAAGTCATACAGCGCATCATCCATTGTCTGCATACCAGCTCTTTTATTGGTCTGCATAATAGATGCGATCTGGTAGGTCTTACTCTCACGAATCAGATTCCGCACCGCATTATTTGCAAAAAGTACTTCCAGTGCCGCCACACGGCCGCTTCCGTCTGCTTTCTTAAGAAGCTGCTGTGATACCACACACTCCAACACCGAAGCAAGCTGGATACGAATCTGCTGCTGCTGATTTGGAGGGAATACATCGATGATTCGGTCGATGGTCTTATCTGCTCCAATCGTATGCAAAGTAGAAAATACCAAATGTCCGGTCTCCGCCGCAGTGATCGCAGTAGAAATCGTTTCCAGATCTCGCATCTCTCCTACCAGGATAACATCCGGATCCTCTCGAAGTGCAGCCCTTAACGCCTGCGCATAATTTGTTGAGTCGCTTCCGATCTCTCTCTGGTTTACGATTGATTTATCATGTCTGTGCAGATATTCAATCGGGTCCTCCAGCGTAATGATATGATACGGATACGTCCTGTTAATCACATGGATCAATGAAGCCAATGTAGTTGATTTCCCGCTTCCTGTCGGCCCTGTTACCAAAATAAGACCTCTTTTCCGCGTGGTCATCTCCACTACCTCTGCAGGAATACCAAGCTCCTCAGGTTCCGGGATATTGAAAGGAAGGCTTCGCATAACGGAAGCAAGTGTTCCTCTCTGTTTAAACACATTTACGCGAAAACGTCCCACACCTGAGATGGCATATGCGAAGTCCGTCTGTCCATTGTTCTGTAATTCTTCTCTGTGACGGACATCCATCAGGGGCATGAGAATGTCTTCAAGCATCTGCGGGGTAAGGCGTTCTCCCTCTATGGGGGTCAGTACGCCATCGATCCTGTAGCTTGGCGGCCGACCGGTTGTCAGATGGATATCGGAAGCCTTTACCTTCACTGACTGTATCAGTATTTCGTCTAAATTATACATATTTCCTAATCTGCCTCGTAACTCCCTGAGAATCTCCGGAGAACTCCGGTTCCGCAGGAATTCCTTCTATATTATAGTCGTAAAATTAATAATCTATAAGTCTCAATCATTCATAAGATGCCTTAAGCATCTCTTCCACAGAGGTGGTACCGTTCAGCACATAGTTGATACCATTCTCTCTCAGTGTGCGCATACCGCTGTTTCTGGCTGCACGTTCCAGTTCCTCTGTTGTGCCATTCTCTGCAATCAGATCACGGATCTCGTCATTGACCTCCATGATTTCGAACACACCGATACGCCCGTAATATCCTGTATGGCTGCAGAAATCACAGCCACAGGGTTCGTAGACATTTACTTCCTCCTGTGTATTCATTCTCAGAATTCTCTTCTCCTCAGAGGTTGCAGGGCGCATCTTCTTGCAATGGCTGCACAGCTTACGCACAAGGCGCTGAGCGATAACTCCTACAACAGAATCTGCGATCAGATATCTCTCCACTCCCATGTCCGCCATACGGTTCAGAGTACCTACTGCATTATTTGTATGCAATGTAGAAACAACCAGATGTCCTGTTATGGATGCCTGTACTGCAATAGCAGCAGTCTCCCTGTCTCGAATCTCACCGATCATAATAATATCCGGGTCCTGACGGAGAATAGAACGAAGGGCTGACGCAAAATTCAGGTCTACCTTATTGTTGACCTGTACCTGATTGATACCCTCAATATCTGCCTCTACAGGATCCTCTACTGTTACGATATTGACTGCTTCTTTATTTAATTCGCTTAATGCGGTATACAGGGTAGTGGATTTACCGCTTCCTGTAGGTCCTGTTACAAGAATGATCCCGAAAGGACTAGCCAGCATATGGTTGAAACGTTCCATCTCATCGGGTGGAAGTCCCAGATCTTTCTTGTTACGTGTCAGGTTCAGTTTGGAAGAGAGTCGCATTACGATCTTCTCTCCGTGTACAGTAGGCAGAGAGGAAATTCGGATATCATAATCCTGTCTGTCTACCATAATGGACATACGTCCGTCCTGAGGTTTCCTTTTCTCTGAGATATCCATGCCTCCAAGGATCTTGATACGGGTGGAAATCGCAGGAAGAAGGCTGTTATCATATACCATACGCTCATAGAGTGCACCGTCGATCCTGTAACGGATGCGGACTTTGTTCTCCAGAGCTTCGATATGGATATCACTGGCCCTCTGGCGGATCGCCTGTTCAATAAGGGAACGCACCAGCTGTACAATAGGTGCATCACTTACGTCTGTGTCTGTATCGTCGTCTGCTGCTCCTCCACGAAGCTGTGCTCTCTCCTGAGTAAATCGTCTGGCTGCATCCAGTGTCTCTGATGCGCCGTAGCATCTGTCGATTGCCGCAAGAATATCTCTGGTTGTAGCAATGTAAGGCTCTATCTGCAGGTTTGTCACGATAGAGATGTCATCGATTGCAGCCATATCCATCGGATCTGCCATTGCCAGATGAAGGATATTGGCGTTGTAGGGATCCAGTTCAAAAGGAATGCAGGTATATTTCTTAAGAATGTCTACACTGACCAGGTTTCGGACTTCTTTCGGGATCGTCACGCCTGTCAGCTGAACGACTTTAAGCCCCAGCTGCATCTGGAGGGCACGAACGATCATATCCTCAGTGATAAAGCCATTATCTACCAGAACTTCACCGATCTTCTTGCCGCTTCCCTTCTGCAATTCCAGGGCTTTCTTTAATTCATCTTCAGTCAGTACATTCTGCCTGATGAGCATGTCACCAAGCCTCATTCTCTCACGTCTTAATGCCATCTGTGTATCTCTTTTCCGGACACAACAGTGTGTTCACTGTTTACAGAACAAATCATCTGTTGGTGTCTCATCTTCAGATTTTACTGTAATATCAGCAACAAAAAAGAAGGAATTTCTCCTTTTTTTATCTGACATTATATTATTAATTTAAAGCTAACATATTTCGTACACTTTGTCAATTTTTGTTTCCATATTTTCGAATATTTTTTTCGTTTTTGAAGCATATTCCGCAGACTAATAAGCAAATTCGTCAGTTTTTACTTGAGCGTTTAAGTTAACAGCTAAAAAAAGTTTACACACAAACAAAAAAGAAGGGAAAGCCAGACTTTTTTGTATGACTTTCTCTTCTTTTATACATTTTATTTTGCCTTAAATACAGCGACTTTCTCTTTTGACAGGTCAATTTTATCCGGAAGGATGGAAGTTTTCTCAGTGGATTCTGATGTTGTGAATCCTGTTGAGTCGGAAGTATTTGACTTCATCGCATCCTGCAGAGTATTGCTTACTGTCACATTTGCAGAAAAGATATCTGTTCCTGTGGAAGTTGCTGCATCACCTGTTGTTATGCTTACCGTACTGCTGCTCTGCATTTCCTGAACCTGTTCCTGTGTCGGGTAGAAGGATGGCTGGCGGATGTAACGGAAACTTGCACTGTATGCTTCGCCTACTGTTACTCCATTCTTGCCGGAGGAGCAGTGTACTGCGATCCAGTCACCTGCGTCTGTTTTACCGCAGAGAATGCCTACATGATTATCGCTTCCTGCTTCCGGTCCTTTCTGGAACACCAGATCTCCGGGCTGTGCATCTGCCTCAGTTACCACGTTTGCTTTCTCCCATTGATCGGAAGTTCCGTCGCCTACAGCTTCCTGCATTGCTTTATCCTGATATCCGTTGATCACTGCCCAGGTGACAAAACCACTGCAGTCCAGTCCGTATGCGCGGATGGTTCCGGTGCTCTTGCTTCCCTCGGCTGATACCTTCTCGCTGGTTCCCCAGCCTGGATCTTCACCGATCACTGTGGATTTGCCGCCCCAGAAGTAACCGACTTTACCAACCAGTGAATAGGCTGCGGAGATAACATTTACTCTTTCCTCGGAAACATCATCCCCTACACTCTCGCGGACAAAACCGTTGGCAGCTGTTACTACCGCGCAGAGGAGTTTGCAGTCTGTTTCCACATATTTCTTAAGGATCGTCCGATCCTTCTTTGCGATTTTATTTTTCTTAATATAGTAGTTGATTTTACGATTAGCGTATGTAACGTGAGTGATATCCTGCTTGTCCCTTACGATCGGGTTCATCTCTGCAAAGATTTTCGCAAGGTCTTTCTTGCAGGAAGAATCCAGGGTAAATTCTGTTTTTCCATCCTGGCTCTGCTGATATACATAGACTGCAAGGATATCCTGCCAGTTTCTTACCAGAAGACTGTCTGCAGATGTGGTGGTCTTGCTGCCGTTTACATCGCTGGCATCTGCCACTTTGTTCTTCTCTTTATATTCCTTCTCGATCTCATCCATAACAGAAGCGAAATCATCTGAGAAGGTCAGATTGTAGTTATTCTTCAGGCTGTCCAGATAGAAATCCTTACCTGCGTGGATATTGGACGCATAATATACCGGAGTTCCGGTCTGTGCAGCACTGGTATTACTCGTAAATGGATTATTCGTATTCGCATTGTTCTTCTGCGCTTCCAGCTGAGCAATAGTCGCTTCTGCCTGAACCAGCAGATTATAATTAGAAACCTGTGCCTTCTCTGTATCAGACAAGGCATTATATGCAGTGCGGATGCTCTGAACAGTGGCTTTCTTCTCCAGCGTGATGGTCTGTGCGTTCAACTCTTTGATTCTGTCGATCACATCCTGGGCTGCCTTCGTAATCTGTGAAGACGGTGTTGGTGTAGGATTCGCAGGTGTCGGAGTCGGATCTGTTGGTGTCGGAGTCGGATCTGCCGGTGCAGGTGTTGGCTCTGCAGGTGTTGGTGTCGGATCTGTTGGTGTCGGATCTGTTGGTGTCGGATCTACCGGTGCAGGAGTCGGGTCTACCGGCGCAGGTGTTGGCTCTGCTGGAGTCGGATCTGCCGGCGCCGGATCCTCTGATCCTGAATCAAAATCACCGGAATCGCTGAAATCAGAACCGTCTGCTGTATACGCAGCAGTATCCTCTGCTGCAAGTACGGACGCAGGACCGGATAATACCATTCCTGACATCAATGTCAGACATAAGAATCTGGTAAGATACTTGTTTTTCATATATCTAAATTGCTCCCTTCTTACTGTGAGCATGTCCTTACCCCCTGTTTATAAGGGCATACTGTCTAAATTACTTTTCACATTATTATGTTATTTCATAAGTGAATTATCCCGAAATATTAACCTGTTTTATTCTAGCATAATCATTTTTTGAAATCAACAGCTCAGGGCAGGTAAATTCCAGATTTGACCAAAATTCATTTTTTTGTCACATTTTAACCGAATCAAGTAAGTCCCCCTGCAGAAGTTGCGAAAAGCAACAAGCAGTGAGGAAGATATGTTTCAGAATGCAGGAAGGCTGTGCGGATATGATTTCCACACAGCCTTCCTGTATTCTTAGCGTATCTCTGTCAGGCTGCCTGAATGGCTCCTGCAAAGTTCTTATTACCAATGCAGATCTGTATCAGTCCCTGCACTACCTGAAAACACATATTCAGGATAAAGCGTATATCCTCTTCCACGCTGCGGAGCTTGTTGAGGTATTTCTCATGAGTAGCTTCGATATAATCGATCAGGGTGGAGAAATCTGCGAAGCGAATGGCCGGTTCCAGATATGCATATGCTTCTCCCTGCTGTATACATTCTTTCAGTCTGTTCTTAAGTACTTTCTCATAATGATTATGCTGGCTGAAGCTTCCTGTATATGTTTTGTTATGAGGAAAGGTAAAATAATCCGCCATATAGTGGATCACTTCGCCGAACCGCCGCCAGTAAACTCTCTGGTTACTCTCATCCGGTCTGATATCTGCCAGTTCTTTCATCCGGTTCTTGACATCTTCAAATGTTCCGTAGAACTCGTGTCTTCTGGTGATAAAGGACGGTTTGATATCCGGCAGAATGCTGCCCAGACAGAAAGCCTTTCTGTGAGACTGCAGGCTTGCTGTGGTCTGCATCTGATCCGCAAGGTATCTTGCTAATAAAATATGTGATTTTTTACGCAATTTTCTTCCTCTTCTTTCTTTTGAGAACCTATCATTCTTATATATGGGAACGAATAATAATCAACTTAACCAACATAGAATACTATAGCAGATTTATACCTGTTATTCAAATAAAATTTTTGTAAACTTTTTCACATTTTCAGTTCAGACAACTGTTTCAGTAATTCCAGGTCACTGTCCTTTACTTTCAGGTTTGTCTCAATCTTCTCTCCCTCAGGAGTGGTGATCGCAATTTCAATAATGCTTCCTTCTTTAAGTCCTTTGCGTGAAACTGCCTGACAGAATGCCGGGAACTTGGGATGATTGCTCTTAAAGGTGTTCCATGCGCCTGTGATCTTCATGATATTTCCTATATTGTTTCCTATGTTCATATGATTGTTGTGTCCTTTCTTATCTCAACTGATTATTCTACATTCTCAAACATCTCTGCAAATGTCATGGAGATTTTCGGAAAATCTTTCAGTGTCACTACTGTATCTGCATTGTACTGCTCAGTTTTGACACCATTTTCTCACATGTTTGACCTCATTTTTACTCCATTTTTGCGTGAAATCATGTAAAAATACGGTAAGATACGTAAAATTGTAAATTCCGCAAACCCTTTATATCTCGCTGAAATCCGGTGTTCCATACAGGTCGAATGGAGTTGACTGGTAGACATAGTAATTCAGCCAGTTTGTATACAGGTTGTTCGCATGTGCTCTCCACATAAGGAGCGGTCTGTTTTCCGGGTTGTTGTCTTTGTAATAATTCTCCGGGATTTCGATGGGCAGGTTTTTGCTGACATCACGTTTGTACTCACCGTCAAGAGTCACACGATCATATTCCGGATGTCCCATTACAAAGATCTTGCGGCCGCCGTCTGCCATTGCAAGGAAAAGCCCTGCTTCATCGGATTCAGCAAGCACTGTCAGTTCTTTACAGTTATGGATATCCTCGATGGGAACTTCCGTATGTCTGGAATGAGGTGCAAGGAACATATCGTCGAATCCGCGTACCAGCGGAATCTTACGGTTCATCACTTTATGCCAGAAAAGACCGAACATCTTCTTATCAAGTTTGCGTTTTTTCAGTCCATAGTGGTGGTAGAGTCCTGCCTGTGCAGCCCAGCACAGATAAATGGTGGAGGTAACATGGGTGTTTGTCCAGTCCATGATCTCTACCAGTTCCTTCCAGTAGTCTACCTCTTCGAATTCCATCTGCTCTACAGGAGCACCTGTGATGATCATTCCATCGTATTTGTTATTTTTCAGTTCCGGAAATGTCTGATAAAATTTATTCAGATGACTCACAGATGTATTCTTCGCTTCATGGCTCTGTACTGCCATAAAAGTGACATCTACCTGCAGCGGTGTGTTGGAAAGGGAACGCAGAAGCTGAAGCTCTGTCTCCTCTTTCAGAGGCATCAGGTTCAGAATAAGGATCTGAATGGGGCGGATATCCTGATGGGATGCACGTGACTCATCCATCACGAAAATATTTTCTTTTTCCAGAATCTCTTTTACGGGCAGATCGCTCTGTATTTTAATTGGCATTATCTTATCTCCTGTTCTTGTTATTTTATTGTTGTGCCATCTTCAGGAAATCTTCTTCCGAAAGGATTGGAATTCCCAGTTCTTTGGCTTTTTTATTCTTTGAAGAATTGGAAGTTGTGTCATTATTGATCAAGTAGTTCGTCTTCGATGTTACTGATCCGGTCACCTTGCCTCCCAGAGACTCAATAAATTCCTTTGCCTGTGCTCTGTTTGCAAAGTGCTCCACACTTCCTGTGATAACGAAATTCATGTTCCGGAAAATCTGCTCACCTGTCTTTTCTTCTTTCTTAACAGTCAGATGGCTCATCAGATGATCCAGTTTTCTGTTATTATCCTCGTTTGAAAAATAATCAGTCAGACTTCCGGCAATTACCGGTCCGATGGTATCAATAGAGCTGATCTCCTCTTTATCTGCATGACGGATCTTCTCCAGATCATCATCAAAATGCCTGCAGATCACTTTTGCATTGGCAAGGCCGATATTGGCGATTCCAAGGCTGTAGATCACCTTCGCAAGAGTAGTCTCCTTAGCTTTATCAAGGCTGGTCATCAGGTTCTCAAAGGATTTCTCCCCGAATCCGTCCATCTCCACGATCTCATCACGATGCTTTCCAATCTCAAAAACATCTCCGAAATCATGAATAAAGCCTCTTGCAATGAATTTCTCCAGTGTTGCTTCTGACAGTCCGTCAATGTTCATGGCATCCCTGCTTGCAAAAAGTGCAAAGGATTTGATCTTCTTTGCGGCACAGTCAGGATTTGTACAGTAAAGTGCCTCCACATCATTTACCTTCTGTATCTGCGTTCCATGGCCACATGCAGGGCAAGTATCCGGAATTTCCAGTTTACTGCTGCGTGTGAGGTTTTCTGCAATCTGCGGAATGATCATATTTGCTTTATATACAGTGATCGTATCCCCGATACCAAGCTGCAATTCTTTTAGAATGCTCACATTGTGTACGCTGGCACGGCTCACAGTGGTTCCCTCCAGCTCGACCGGTTCAAAAACAGCCACCGGATTGATCAGCCCTGTTCTTGATGGGCTCCATTCGATCTCCAGAAGATGGGTTTCTCTGATCTCATCTGCCCATTTGAATGCAAAAGCATTTCTGGGAAATTTCGCTGTTCTTCCAAGGGAATCTCCGTATGCAATATCATCATAAAGAGCAACCAGTCCGTCCGACGGAAAATCATTCTCAGTGATCGCAGTTGAAAAATATTCCATGGCTTCATCCAGCGTTGAAGCTGTGACTGTCCTGTATTCCACTACATCAAATCCCTGTTCTTTCAGCCATTCAAACTGCCGGGCTCTTGAATTATGGAAATCAACCCCGTCGGCGCTTACCAGCGTAAATGCGTAGAAACGCACATTCCTGCGGGCTGTGATCTCATTGTTTAACTGGCGGACAGAACCGCTGCATAAGTTTCTCGGATTCTTGTATTTCGCATCAACGTCTTCTATGGATTCATTGATCCGTTCAAAGTCCGAATAGGTAATGATCGCTTCCCCACGCAACACCAGTCTTCCCTGATACGGGATTTTAAGAGGAACGTTCTTAAATACTCTGGCATTATTGGTGACAACCTCTCCTGTCACACCGTTTCCACGTGTAACTGCTTTGGCAAGTTCTCCATTCTCGTAGGTAAGAACGATCGTCAGTCCGTCCAGCTTCCATGACAGAAGCGTTTTGTGTTCCCCGATAAATTCCCTTAGAACTTCTCTGTCCTTAGTCTTGTCCAGAGACAGCATAGGGGATTCGTGTTCTTCTTTTGGAAGCTGGTCAACTGCCTCGTACCCTACGCTTATGGTTGGGCTGTTTGCCAGAACAGTGCCTGTCTCTTTCTCCAGAGCCTGAAGCTCGTCGTACATCTGATCGTACTCTCTGTTGCTTATGATCTCTGTATCCTGCTGGTAATACGCCTTTGCTGCCCTGTCCAGCTTTTGCACCAGCTCTTTCATTCGCATGATCGCTGCTGTTTCCATTCTGTTCTCCTGTTCTGATCACTGTTTCACTTGTGGAAGATTCCAGTAAATGGTTCAGTTCTTCCCACTCCTGTGCTGTGATCTCTCTGTATTCGCCTTCTCTGATCCCGTCCAGAGTCAGATTCATGATCCTGATCCTTTTCAGCTTCTGTACCTCATATCCCAGATACCGGCACATTCTGCGGATCTGCCGGTTCAGTCCCTGTGTCAGAATGATCCGAAAGCTGCATTCTCCTGTCTGCACCACTCTGCATGGTCTGGTCACTGTATCAAGAACAGGGACTCCCTTGCTCATCCTTCGGACAAATTCCCTGTCCACCGGCTTATTCACTGTCACAAAATATTCTTTCTCATGATAGTTTCCGGCGCGCATGATCTTATTGACCAGATCTCCTTCATTTGTCAGAAGGAGAAGGCCCTGTGATTCTTTATCCAGTCTGCCCACAGGATAAACACGCAGAGGATAATCCAGATAATCTGTTACCGTCGTCTCATCAAACTGCTGCTTTGTGCTGCACACGATTCCTCTGGGTTTGTTAAAAAGAAGCAGTACTTTTTTTTCATTTTTATGGACAGGTATATTGTCTGCACAGATCTCATCTTCCAGGCTGACTTTCTGACCGCTTTCTGCTTTTTTTCCGTTTACCGTAATCCTTCCCTCTTCGATCATCCGGTCGGCTTCCCGTCTGGAGCATATGCCTGCCTCGCTTAAATATTTGTTTATTCTGATTTTTTCGTCCATTGTTCTATTATATAATTTTTTGTACATCTTATCAACGGTGAAATTTTGATGGAATTTTTCTGGAAATTTTTTCAAAAGGGCAGGAATGGGGAATCGCCTTGTATTTTGTCAGATTTTATTGTATGATATCGAATGACAGGATATCTTTTTTGTCACTGATTTTATCAAAAAGGAGGCTTTCATGTCAGATCATTTACCACGTACAAACCGGTGGCTGATCGCACTTTCTGTTATTCTGTGTCTGATACTTGGAGGAATTTTCACCCGTTCTTCCGCTGTGACTTCACAGGCAGATGCCATCAGCGATGCCGGAGCTTTCGTGTCAGAAGATCAGGATTCTGCGGAGTTTACTTCTGAGGAAACATTGACTGATAGCAATGATAATTTTACGGATTCTTCTTCCGGGAAACTGTTTGGACGCACTTCTTCAGATTCATCTGAAGCTTCTCCGGGCGGTCCTGCATTAAGCACTGATATCTCGCCTGAGGCATCAGAGGGCAGCTGGGCTTCCAGTGGAAGTAACTGGATGTTTCTGGTAGATGATAAGCCATACACAGGATGGTTCACAGATACAGATGGGAAACAGTACTATATGGATGAGACCGGTATTATGCAGACAGGCTGGACAGATATCGGAAAGAAGCGGTATTATTTTGATATGGATGGCATTCTGCAGACAGGGACTGTGATAATAGATAAGAAAACTTATGAACTGGATACAGATGGTTCTCTGAAAGATTATACACCAAAGAAAAAATCCTCGAAGAAGAAATCTTCAGGTAAGTCAGACACCTCTGACAAGTCCGGTACATCTACGGCAAAGAAGTCGGTCGCCCTTACTTTTGATGATGGTCCCAGTTCTTTTACAGACCGTCTTCTGGACTGTCTGGAAGAAAATAATGCAAAGGCAACTTTCTTTATGGTGGGTACTGAGATTGCCAGTTTTCCGGACGAAGTAAAACGCATGAAAAAACTGGGCTGTGAGCTTGGAAACCACACTTATGACCATAAGGATCTGGCGACTCTTTCTTCGGATGAGATCAGTTCAGAAATTGCAAGAGTGGATGAACAGCTTGTAAATCTTACAGGTGAGGGAGCTTCGGTGGTCCGCCCGCCATATGGATCTGTTAATGATACGGTAAAATCAACTGTGGGAACCCCGATGATTCTGTGGTCCATTGACACTCTGGACTGGAAAACGCAGGATGTGGAATCTACGGTTGAGGAAGTCATGAATAACGTAAAAGATGGTTCCATTATTCTGATGCACGATATCTTCAGCACCTCTGTAGATGCAGCCGAGATCCTAATCCCGCAGCTTATCGAAGAAGGCTATCAGCTTGTAACAGTGCACGAACTGGCTTCCCTGCATCAGACAGAATTATCGACAGGAGTTACATACGGTGAATTTAATCGAATCAAGTAAGTCCCTTGCGGAAGTTGCGAAAAGTAATAAGAACAGCAAAATCTCCAGCAGAAGCTGACAAGAACAATGTCAGAAAAACGGAACGTAAAAAATACAGGCAGTTACCACAAGGATAACCGCCTGTATTTTTTACGTTCCATATTCAATTTTATTCAAGTAAATCTCCTCTGATGTATCCGGTCTGACCGTCGTAGTCGATCTGAACCCATTCACCATCAGTACCTGTCTTCTGAACCTGATCACCTGCTGAGATCACGCCAAGGATATCAGCATCTGTGCTGGCTTCTGCGCGTACATTACATTCCTCCGAAGCAGTAAGCATCGTGCCATCTTCTGCCTCTGTTGACACACCTGCTTCCTCCCCAAGACCATTCAGGAATTCTTCAAGAGACGGATCAGATTGCTGTGCCTGATCCAGTTCATTCTGCACCTTCTTTATAAGAGCTGAAACATCACTGTCTGATAACTGTTTTTCCATATATGCGGAAATCTCAGAATCCTGTAAAGCTCCGTTATTGATCACCCAGTTTCCTTCGCTGTTCTTATATACATAGAACTGAGTCAGTGCAGGGGCCTTGGTCTCAACGCCCTGACAGATATACGAGAAACAGGCGTAAACCACGTAAGAATCATCTGTCATACCTTTCTTCGTGTACACATCGCCTACTTCATACCCTTCGATATAATCTTTCAAATTTGTGACTTTTGACTCATCAGACGGTGTGAAATCATCTTCCAGAGTCTTCAGCGTTGCAATATCTTTTTCCCCCAGAGCCTGATAATAGCTCGTGATCAATGCAGTAACGTCTGCATCTGCTGTTTCCATGGGATTGGCGTCTTCTTTCTTCTCGTCAGACTCCCCTTCACTTATCGGAGAAGAAGGAACATTTCCCTGGTCTTCGGATGTGGTTTTCTGTTCATCTCCGGAATTCCCCTTATTACTTCCGGAACAGGCTCGAATGCCGCAAAACAGGACAACCACAATTATCAGAATAGCTCCACCCAGCATAAAATACCGGAGATTATCTGATAACCATTCTCTAAAATCATCCAAGTTCTTGTCCTCCTTATGAGTTACCGTTTGCTCCGTTCACTGCCACCATACGATTTCTGACAGTTCCCGATTCTGATAACTCCTGTGATACAACGCACCGGAACTGTACATACGTCCCAGGCAGCACGCCTGAAGGGAATCGAACCCCCGCACATGGTACCGGAAACCACTGCTCTATCCACTGAGCTACAGGCGCGTATCTTGAAAATCTGATTTTCAAAGGATTTATATAATTTATTTAATACAAGGTCTATATTATCATAATTACCGAAAAAAGTAAAGTTTTTTATTTTGTTACAAAAGATGCATTATTTTGTTACAAGTCAAAAATTATGGGCAGTCATGCATTGTGCTGACTGCCCGGTTTTATTTACATTTTCAGATCGTCGAATTTTAATCGGATGATCACCAGGGTGATTGCCATAAGAATGATTCCTGCCGGAAGTGCGATCCATGCTGTCTGTACAAATCCTGCGATAATATAAGTCAGGAAAGATACTGCTGCTGCAACCATTGCATAGGGAAGCTGTGTGCTGACATGATTTACATGTTCACACTGTGCACCTGCTGATGCCATGATGGTTGTATCGGAAATCGGTGAACAGTGATCTCCACATACAGCACCTGCCATACATGCAGAAATAGAGATGATCATCAGTTCATGATTTGTTCCTGAGAATACATTAACAACAATCGGGATCAGGATACCAAAGGTTCCCCATGAAGTACCTGTCGCAAATGCGATAACAGCCCCGATCACAAAGATAATTGCAGGAAGGAAATTCATCAGCCCACCTGCAGAGCTTTTAACAATTGCAGATACAAATACAGATGCACCAAGGCTGTCTGTCATGGCCTTCAATGTCCAGGCAAAAGTAAGGATCAGGATCGCAGGTACCATTGCCTTGAATCCGTCCGGAATACACGCCATACAGTCTCTGAAATTCATAACACGACGTATCAGATATAAAACAATCGTGATAACCAGTCCGAAGAAGCTTCCAAGCACCAGTCCCACAGATGCATCACTCTGTGAAAATGCAGTTACAAAATCAGTTCCGCTAAAGAAACCACCTGTATAGATCATACCGATTACGCAGCATATTACAAGGCTTACAATCGGGATCAGAAGATCGATCACCTTGCCACGCGGATTACTTTTCTCATCTTCAGCCGCGTTTGCATAAGGACGTGCAGGTGTTGTGTAGATATCACCTTTTAAAGCATTTGTCTCATGAACACCCATTGTTCCGAATTCTACTTTCATAAGAACCATTGCCACCATCATGAAGATCGTAAGCAGTGCGTAGAAGTTATAGGGAATTGCATGTACAAACAGGGTAATTCCATCCTCTCCTTCTACAAATCCGCTGACTGCCGCAGCCCATGAAGAAATCGGTGCAATGATACATACCGGTGCTGCTGTGGCATCGATCAGGTACGCCAGCTTTGCGCGGGACACATTATGCTTATCTGTCACAGGACGCATAACGCTTCCTACTGTCAGACAGTTAAAATAATCGTCAATAAAGATCAGTACACCAAGAATGATGGTTGAGAGTTCCGCACCAACTCTGCTTTTAATCCTCTTACCGGCCCAGCGTCCGAATGCTGCGGAACCGCCTGCCCTGTTCATCAGACATACCATGGTTCCCAGAATAACAAGGAAGATCAGGATACCCATATTATAAGAATCTGTCAGAACGCTGATCATTCCGCCTTCAAAAATATGAAGGATTGTTCCTTCGAAATTAAAATTAGAGTAGAACAGTGCACCAACCAGTATTCCTACAAACAGTGAACTGTATACTTCTTTGGTGATCAGTGCCAGTGCAATGGCAACAAGCGGCGGAACCAACGACCAGAATGTGCCGTAAAATTTCGCAGATGCAGCCACCTCTTCCTCTGCTGCAAGTACAGTCAGCGGACTTGCCAGTATCAGCAGCATCAGTGCTGAAAGGCAGAGCGAAAGTCTTTTTATGTTACTTTTCATTTCTTTTCTCCTTCTCTTGTAAGATATATGATATTTCGATCATAGCACGCCTCTTAATTAATGCATTTGAAACAGCTTGGCAGAATTTCACGCTCTGATGAGCCGGATCAATATGCATTATTTACGAGGATTACTATAATCAAATCTGTAAATGTAGCAGGATTCCGTCTGTGCGATCAGTTCACAACCACACTCTGTCAGAAAATCATGGTCAACCAGCCCGATCTGTGTTACTACGAAATCTGTCTTTGATTTCTTCAACGCAGCCTGAAACCCTTCTTTATCTTCATAGATATGATAATCGATCACATCCAGCAATGCTTTCTGTCTTTTATAGAAACTGCTGTTCTCATCATAGTTTCCCGCCACTGTACTGCCTGATCTGTAGATACTTGCATTTCTGCTTATTACAGTGGCGATCCCCGCATCATACTGTCGCACAATGCTGTTAAGACTGCCGTCAAAAACAACCCTTGGAAAATCATTCTCCTGGTTCTGGTGGATCACATCGCAGACTGCACGCAGATCATTGGGCACCTTATAAATATTCTCTGCCATTGCAAAATTGGTCACTACCCCGTCCAGCGGATTTCCTAGGATCACAAAACCTGTCAGCACAGCTGCAGCCATAAGAACTTTTATCCAGGTCTTTCTAAAAGCGGTCACAAGTCTGACTCCATAGTAGGCAACCGCCGGGATCACAGGAAGAATCCAGATAAACCGGTAATATTCATTCTCAAACTTCACCTTTGCGATAAGATATTTTACAACCAGCGGATTATATACTGTCAGCAGCAGAAATACTGTATAGCCGACAAATATCCCGGACTTTCTTTTTCTCCCCAGGACCAGTGTGCAGATCAGTCCTACAGCAAACAGAAGAGGATACCAGCAGGAACCCCAGTACAGCCTCATACATGCATCAACAAAGCGCAGTCCCAGTTCCTGAATTGTTACACCTGCCATTTTTTTCTCCTTTCTGTATTATGATGCAGCCAGCGTCAGCAGACCGATTCTGCATGCAAAAAATACAGCTGCATATAATGCCGACGGAAGCATACACACTGCACAATATACCAGCCCCGAAAATCTCTTATTCATAACTGCCGCCGGAGCCATTCCCGCTGCGATCACGATAGGAAAGATGATAGCAGAACCGGAAAATGTCAGCGCACTGACCGCTGTGACAAACAATATGATCCAGACATTCCTGCTGTTTTTCTCCTGCAGATACCAGACGGCACACATGAGAACTGTAGGGATGGCAATGTTGGCAAGGATGGCTTTTCCCTCGTAGCTTCTGGTAAAGAAAAAAGTTCCGGAGGAATAAATCGTACCGCAAAACAGCTGTAAAACACAAACAAAGACAAGCATCAGATCTGCTTTCTTCCTGTTTCCGTCAAACAATCTCTTACCGATCTGATAAATGATCAGATTGGCAGTCACTACATTCATACATGACATTACCTGCTTTGCCTGCACAATGGGATGGATTCCCAGAAGTCTGCACCACACTGCATTATGCATCGGATATGCGGAAAAAACATATCTGGCCTGAAATGCCTTCTGGATCGCTCCGTTAAAGGGATTATATCTGCCAAGAGTATCTGTGTATACAGAAGTACTCACTGTACCTACATAATACGCCGCATCTACTGTTGTATCCTCGTAAAAGATCACAATCAGACACTGCAGCAATACTACGGCACCTGCAAGGATAATCATCACAGAGTGATTTTTCCATATTTCAGAAATGCTTCCAAAAATCCCACTACATGTTTCCGTTTGTCCGGCACGTATTCTCCGTTGTTTTTTTATTGTGCAGATCACAGCTGCGCAAATAACCAGAGCCATGATTCCTGCCCATATATAAGCCGCAGCTGTCAGGGATACCCATTTCAGTGTCATCGGTACGATCACCAGTTCAAACACTGCAAAGTAAACCAGATATCCCAGGATGAAAGTCAGGGAACAATCCCCTTTTATTTTCAATATCCGGGCCAGAACAATGCCCGCTGCATAAAAAACTATAAACTCCAGAACAAAGCCTGCACAGGCAAGGCATAATTCTCTCATTCTTCCACCTTTGTCCCTGACCGGGTGGATTCGCGATTCTTCAAAATCTCCATGGCAATCTTCTCAGGAGTCATCGGAAGCTCTGTCAGACGCACACCTGTTGCATTATAAATTGCCTCAGCCAATGCCGGACATGGAGTATCAATTACAAGCTCACCAATGGATTTGGCACCAAAAGGGCCGCTCTTTTCGTAACTGCACTCAAAATCCACGCGGATATTTCCGATATCCTGTCTGGTTGGGATCTTATACTGCATAAAAGAATTGTTGCGGATCTTACCTTTGTCTGTATATTGTACATCTTCCCAGAGAGCCATGCCAATTCCCTGTGCAATACCGCCCTCAGTCTGTACACGTGCAAGATTCGGATTGATCGGTGTACCGCAGTCAACAACCGCCACATAATCCAGGACATCCACACTGCCTGTCTCTGTATCCACCTCTACTTCTGCCATACCTACCATAAACGGCGGCGGCGAGATCGGTGAAGAATGCTGTTTCACAACCTGAAGCTCGATATTGTTAAAGAAGGTGCTCTTTAATGCAATATCTTTCAGTGAAACTTTCTTCTGGGCATTTTCAGAACTGATGGCGTCCATATCAACACTATAGCATTCTTCTGCATCTGTCATATGGCCTGCTGCATTTCCGTCTGCCCCATCGTCTGTCTCAAGTGTCTCATCATAGAATACACAGGAACCGTCAAAATCGACTTTTCTCTCATCTACTTCCATCATCTCTGCGCCAAGCTTACAGATTTTTTTCTTCAGCTCCTCGCAGGCCTTCATAACTGCCACACCTGTGGTATAGGTTGTGGCGGAAGCATAGGAACCGGAATCATAAGGAGAAATATCCGTATCCACACTGAATACTACGATGTTATCCATAGGTGTATTCAGACAGTCTGCCGCAATCTGTGCCATAACAGTATCACAGCCTGTTCCCATGTCCGTACATCCAAGTGCCAGTGTATAAGAACCATCTTCATTCAGCTTAATATCTGCGCCGCCTACATCAACTCCTGCAATAGAAGAACCCTGCATAGCCATGGCAACACCGACTCCGCGGACCTTTCCATTTCCCATATCCCTGCATGGATATTTGGAATCCCAGTCCATCATCTCTTTGGCGCGCGCCATACAGCGGTCCATGGAACAGCTCTGTGCATAAGGAACATCCGGATATCCAGGAAGAGGACCGCCCTCTACAGGCATATTCATTTCTTTTACCTTAACAGGATCCATTCCCATCTTATGTGCCAGCTCATTTACTGCAGATTCCACTGCAAAAATACCCTGGGTTGCACCATAACCACGATAGGCACCTGCAGCCTGCACATTTGTATAGACAACATCAAAAGCAAACCTGTGGGCTTCTGTATGTCTGTAAAGAGCGATTGATTTATGACCGCTGAGTCCTACTGTTGTAGAACTGTGTTCTCCGTATGCCCCAGTGTTGGACAAAGTATAAAGATCAATTGCCTTGATGATACCATTTTCATCTGCACCTGCGCGTACTGTGATCTCCATCTCATGGCGCGGTGAAGAGCAGATCATGGACTCATATCTGGAGAAGATCATCTTGGACGGGCGGCCTGTTTTCCAGGTCACGATCGCCGGATAGATCTCACTGACAGAGGTCTGCTTTGCACCAAAGCCGCCACCGATCCTTGGCTTGATCACACGTACTTTGGAAGCAGGAATGTCCAGTGCCCTTCCAACGATCCTTCGCACATGGAATGGGATCTGTGTTGAGGACAGAACGATCAGTCTGCCGAAATGATCCATATAGCAGGCTGTGCGGAAAGTCTCCATCATAGTCTGCTGGTTTGCTCTTGTATGATAAGTGCGCTCTACAGTATATTTACACTTTGCCAGAACTTCATCTACATTTCCATGTTCTTCCACTGCGGATGCACATAAGTTTCTTTTGTTGTCTCCGCCAAGAGGAATTTTCAGCTTCCAGTCATCCTCCGGATGGACCAGGATCGGATTATCTTTTGCCTTGTGGATATCCAGAACCGGTGTCTCCACGCGGTAATCTACGCGGATTCTCTTCAATGCTTTATCTACCGCCTCTTCTGTCTCACCCGCAACAATGGCAACTGCATCTCCCACAAAACGTACATGACGGTCAAGGATCAGTCTGTCATCCGGACTCATCTCCGGTGCAGTCTGGCCGGCAAGGGTAAAACGTTTCTGAGGCACATCTTTATAGGTAAGGATACATGCAATTCCGGCCACCTTCTCGGCAGTACCTGTTTTAATATCTTCCACCCAGGCGTTGGCGTGGGGACTTCTCAGTATCTTCACGATCAGGCAGTCCCTTGGTGCCAGATCATCTGTATAGACAGGCTTTCCGGTTACCAGTGACATTGCATCTGTTTTACGTACAGGTTGATTTACATATTTCATCTTTATGCTTCCTCCTGTGCTTTCTTATATTTCAGGAACTTCAGGATACTCCTTGTCTGGGAAACAAAACCGGAACATCTGCACAGATTTCCCGCAAGATATTCTTTGATCTGCTCCTCTGTGGGATCTTTGATCTCGTTGAGCATCGCAAATACATTCATGATAAATCCCGGATTGCAGAAACCGCACTGTTCCGCACCTTCATTCGCCAGAAAGCTTCCAAACTCCTGCGCTTCTCTCTGCATTCCTTCCAATGTAACGATTTTCTTTCCCTCAATGCGGGCTGCAAGTGTACTGCAAGAAAGCACCGGACGACCGTCCATAAGAACTGTGCAAAGACCACAGTTCGCAGTTTCGCAGCCTCTTTTCACGCTGAAACAGCCCTGTTTTCTTAAGAAATCGATCAGCAGTGTATCCGGGGAGATCTCTGCGTGGCGGTTCACTCCGTTAAGCCAGAAATTAATATTCATTTTTCATCCCTCCTACTGCTTCCCAGGCTCTTCTTGTCAGTACTTTTACAAGAAGGGTTCTGTATTCCTTTGATCCTCGCATATTGCCTGCAGTAGGAACGTTCTCTGCCGCATATTCTGCAAAGGCTTCGATCGCCTCTTCCTTCTGCTTTTTTGTCATGTTCCGGAAATTCTTCAGGATCTGCTTCTTATCTTCCACGATCATGGCACGTGCAGGTCTGGCACCTATCACAGTCCTTGCCTCATTTCCGATCACAGAAGCTACACAGGTCAGCACCGGGAAATCTGTTTTTATGTTTCTCTGACTTAAGTAACAGGTAAGAAGTGGCTCTTTTCGCACGATGATATTTACAAGGATGTCATTGTCCTTCTTCATATTTACAAATTCAGTCAGTGGAATACGGCCTGCATCATATAATTCTACCCATGTATCCATTCCCAGAAACATGGTCAGAACATCTGAGAAACCATATCTTCCATAAATGCTTCCTCCCACAGTGGCACAGTTTCTGAACTGTACGCCTACAATGTGGCAAAGGCTTTCTTTCATAGCTCCATGTGTGTAGGTATTCAGAGCTTCATTTGTCTCCAGATCATGAAGCGGAGTCATACATCCGATGACAAATTCGTCATCATTCTCCGAAATCGCATCCAGCCCCAGACCGGAAAGATCAATCGCTGTGGATATTGCTCTGTTGCCCATTTTCATCCAGACCATTCCCCCAAGAATACGGGCTGTTTTCTTCTGGTTCAGTTCATAAGCTTCCGCCAGACTGTTTACCTTTACATAGCTTTTGATTTTCAGCATTATGTATCGTATCCCTTTCTTACATACTTTTCATATCTCTTGTAATATTTTGACTCGGATCTGTCGTCAGACAGCCAATTTAATATAATACCATAACTTAGAGAAAAAATCTATAAATATCCTCTATTTCATAAATAAATTTTTCACTTTACCGGCGTCTTCTGACTCGGCAGTAATCCTGGTCAGGCGGACAATATCATCCGCTTTGCTGCTTGCTGTAAATATTACTCTAATTCTAGCATATGACAGCCAAAAGTGTCTATTGATAAAACTATCCAAAAAAACACTTTTCAAAATATTATCGGATTAACTGCATCATTTGTTTCATTGCGAATCGTTTTTGTGCACTGTACCCAAATATTTTCGTAATATATTTGGCTTTTTATATATTTTACTGGATTTTTTCGAGTATCAATGTTATAATGTTCACAAATAAAAGACTTATCACTGTTAATTGCAGATAACAGGTACAATTTGCGAATATCCGCCTGAATCTATATCGTTCAATAACAGAGATGTCATAAAGGAGGGTTTGATTATGAGTAAACGCGTGATTACAATAAACAGGATGCTCGGCAGTAATGGCCGCCTGATCGGTAAAGCTCTGGCAGAAGAGCTTGGATTTGCTTTTTATGACAAAGAGCTGATCGATATTGCAGCTCAGAAAGAGAATATTCCTTTTGATCTGCTTGCCAAGGTTGATGAGAAACGTGGCAGCCAGTGGCGTTTTCCCATTGACCATGAACTTCAAATGGACAGCGATTTTCACTTTGTTCCCATGAATGATGTGCTCTTTGATCTTCAGCGAAAGATTATTCTGGATGCTGCTGAGAAAGAAGATTGTGTGATCGTTGGCCGATGCGCCAATCACATCCTCGACAATAAATGCCTGAGCGTATTTATCCATGCACCATTTGAGTATCGTGTACAGACTGTCATCGAGCGTACGGGACGGGAAGAAAAAAGTGCACAGAAGCTGGTTAAGAAAGTGGATAAAGAACGGCGTACTTATTATGAGTACTTTACAGATAAGAAATGGAAAGATATTTCCCAGTATCATCTGGCATTTGACAGCAGTAAATTTGAGCAGGATAAAATTATACAGATGATAAAGATGGCATTGTAAAATCAAACAGGGTTCCAGATTCAAAAGTCTTATCATGCAGGCACGAACGACTTTTTGAACCTAGTACATCGTTTCGTAAATAACTATACCAATCGCGTAGGATGCGGATTCGAG